>Ga0187886_1003223_pt1 | contig 12368 bp, 9 predicted proteins | sample June2016WEW_20_1_FD_133001 | JGI IMG/M metagenome (GOLD analysis project Ga0187886, IMG submission 133001) | Peatland microbial communities from SPRUCE experiment site at the Marcell Experimental Forest, Minnesota, USA - June2016WEW_20_150 | ecosystem: Environmental > Terrestrial > Soil >...
CAGGACCGAGACGATCTGCCGCGCCCAAATCCAGCGCGAGCCCAAAATCAATCCCACGCCGAGCGCCATTAACGCATACGGGATGACGTAGAGCAGCGCCCACAGATTGGCGGATGGCACGATGCCAATTTGCGCCAGAATCCAAATAACACCGACGGCAATCAACACCAGCGGCCAGAAGATTGAACGGGTTCGCATGGTATTCTCCTCCTTCTTCTTTATTGCGAGGGCTTGTCGGGCGAATCGGGGCCGGGCTGCGCGTGACCCGTGCCCCAATGGGATCGGATCAGCACCAGATAGAGGCCGAGCAGGATGAGCGCCGCCGGTAAGATCAGTGGACCCACCCCCGTCCTCCGGGAAGCAAAGATGATCCCCTCGAAGAACGCGCCGAAAACGATCAGGAAAAAGACGCCGATCTGCATCACGCGCACGCCCGCCCGGCGCGAGGATTCGTTCCCGCTATATGCACCCATAAGGAAGATCCCCAGCCCGACGGAAATGAGGATCACCGTCCAGCCGTACGACCAGCTTTCCCAGTACCCGGTCAGGCTTTGCGCAAGCAGCATCAACCCGATGATCGTAATGATGCTGCCCGGGATCGCCAGCCCGGCGGCGGTCTTCCCGCCCGCCAGCATCCCGACGAAGAACAGGCCGCCAAAAGCGATGATGAAGAAAGGCCACAGGACTCCCCAAAAGTTGAATCCGGGAAAACCTTGAGCGAGTAGCGCCGTCAAACCGAGGAGGATCAATATGGATCCTCCAACGATGGAACCGCTGTTGCGTCCTTTGGACATTATCCCTCTCCTTTTAAATGGGAAACCACGCTCCTTCGCGCATGAGCCGAAGGACGGGAATCCCATCCCCAATGTAGCACAAAATCAGCGACCGGGTCCCTGCCGAAATTGTTGACAGAGGCGATGGATCGCTCCCGCCGGGCAGATAGTAAACTCACTCTGGAAATACTGGGTGATTACCACGTCTGGCCGATATAAAATATGGTTGAATCATCCGGCGAAAAAACTGCTGAGGTGACCGGACAATCCGCTACGATAATTTTTGCGACTGAGGAAGTCACAGCCCGGCGCGAATACCGTCCAGCCTGGTTTTCGCTTCCGGGATATATGCCAACAACTGGCTGATCTTCTCGCATCCGTAATCCGGGCAATAGGCGCAGTTCGGATACCCCCGGCCGACGGCGCAAAGCCGCGGTTCGCATTCCAGGCAGTGTCCGCCAAGCCGGCCGTCCGAGGCCAGACACCCATCGCAGGTAACGTATGCGGCGTCGATCTTGGGATTGTTGTAGTCGGTCCTCCACTGCGCCGCAATCCGCTCCTTGGCGGTTTCGTCCTTCGCTTGGGTGGCCTGATACGCGGCGCAAACCGAACAATCCAATCCGCAGACGGCGATCATGGGTTCCATAGGTTAATCCTCCGTCGGTTATTTATCTTCCCATAATTTGGGATATGGAGAGAGGGTGATTATTTTCGGCGGTAGGAATGCGTTCGATCAGGGGCTGCCAACCTCTTCCCCTGCCCCTCCCCATTCTGGGGAGGGGTGAAGGGGGAGGAGTCGTAAGTTCGTCGCATCAACCATTTCCGTCCGGGGGTGTGATCCTCACGCGATGGACTCCGTCGCATAATGGCTTTTTTGCGGACCGTCCGCAGGAACACAGCGTCACCCGATTGCGGATTTCCAGCAACCGGCCGTCAGAGCGTCGGATGGGAATGCCCCCCATCACCCACAAGGCGCCGGCCACCGGACCGTCCGAAAGAATGTCGGTCGTCGCCGCGATCTCCTGCGGCAAATCCTGCTCGTTGTCTGCTTTCTCTCCGATCAGCGCGTAGGTCAGCGAGCCGGACGGGCAGCGCTCGACCATGGCAATCACCTGGGATCGCACGTTGGAATCAGCCGATTGCGCTACGAGCTGATCGAAGGTCGAGAAGCGCGTGCCGCAAAACCCGGATTCCATGCAGAGGTAGTCGTCGCGCCGGAAGGCGAACTGAACGCCGCCCGGGAGCGCGTAGCGCCGCTCGAGGGTGGAGCGTTCGTCGGCCGTTTCGGTTCCGTCGAAGGGGATGCGGGCGTGGGTTGCGTCGCAGAACGGCATCGTGCTCGATTTCCCGCAGCGGCAGAGCAGATACGTCTTGCGGGTTTTGAGGGTTTCGGTTTTTTTCCACGTGAGCGGTTCGCCGTACTCGGAAACGACCTGAATTTTCCGCACCAAGGGAATATCCCCTGAAACCACATACGGGCCGTTCCGCTTCACGACAATTATTTTTTCATCGCGGTTGACTTCAGAATCATTCATAACCGGAAAGTCCTCCGCTCGCCGCGTTTCATTTTACTACCGGCGCGTATTTTCAATAGAGATCTTTTTACAGACGAAACCCCGGGGGCTTTGCAACCCCTGAAGGTTTTCTAACTATGCACGCGGAAATTTTCCTCTGTCCGTGTTTTAAATACCCTGGGGATTAATCGATGGCGATTGGATTTCGTCGAATCTTTCCCGGCCGATATAATGGCTGACGCAAGGGAGATAACCGTCCTGGTATGCCTCCAGCGCCTCCGCCCGATCTCTGGGGAACCGTTGGCACACGATCGGTTTGTATTGGGTATCGTGCAATCGGCAACCGCGCGTCGCGGAAAGAAAAATGCAACCGCGCTTTCCTTCCACGGTGCGGTACAACCAGACGCCGTCTTCGTCTTCCTCGGGTCCCGTGAACTCTCTCGGATCCGCCAGGTGATTTGCGATCAGGCTGGCATATTCCTCCGGCAGGACATCGACGCCGTACTTGCAGCATAGGTCCGAGCAGTTAAATTTAAGGCAAGGGGGTGTTTGGGAATTATGGTCCATCGATTCATCTTGCATTACAGTTATTCCTTCCAGATCCAATTCAGATCAGGATCATGATCCGTAAATTTTACCTTTTTCAATCCGCATGTCCTTACCCCCTCCGGTCTTTGGGAAGATGGGCACTCTTTGCTGATCTCTGAAAAAGGCGATCATCGAGTGAATGCGACAACGATTTATCATTTTACTAGAGTTTCGAATATATTTGCCTCTCCATCCCGCTCCAATTCGTCGCGAGGTTTAATTCGATTTCGCATGTCACTTGCATTGTGGGGGTCTTTTCCCTAGTATTGACTTAATCACATTGTTGTATTTCAACGCTTGGGGACCGGCTGTTTAACCGCCATCATCACCTACTATGGCAATATCCTTCTTCGAGTTTTGGGGGAAGGAACTGGGATGAGGATATCCGATAAATTCCATCTCATCAGTCAACACGTAAACACGATCATCAGAAGTTCCAACCTTTATATGTCTTTGTGTCATTCGTGCTCTCCTTGGGTTCTTCATCTACTTTTGGCACGCTCCTTGCACCTATTTCCGCGAGCGTCCGGTGCCTGTTTCAATGGGCCGGACGACGACCTATGAATGGAATTTACCGCAAATTCGGCCCGATCCTCCTCAGCCTCGCCGCGCTGCTCCTCTTGGGCGCGGGGGGCTATTCGTCCCTGCCCTCCGCCGTAGCCGGCACGCCTACTCCCGGCGACCGCGACCGCATTATTGCGCTCGTCGCCGCCAAGGTGCAGGAGCATCAGGAAGTGATGGCCTTCCATATATATACCGTATCGGTGGAGGATATTCTCTTCTCCCAGGACGGCGGCTGGGCGCTGGCTACTTTGAACTACCAACAGCCGGATACCGGCGAGGTGGTGCCCACCGAACCCGGGCTCGCCATCGGCCGCCGTACCGTCGACGATTGGACCGTGACCGTTCAGGCGGATTCCGAATGGGCCGCCGTACTTCAGGCGGCGCCGGAGGATCTGATCCCGGCCGACACCAAGCGGCAGTACGTCCCCCCCTCCACAGACGAACAGCACGCGATGGCCAAGACCTTCACCGGCTACAAGCTCCCCTGGCCGGCCGGGCAAACGAAACGGCTTACCCAGAGCGTGTCCCATCCCGCGACGGAAACGTACGCTTTCGATTTCGCCGACTCCACCACCCCGATGTTCCCGCTGGTGGCCTCGCGGGCCGGGACGGTGAAGTACGCCGTGTGGACCTATCCCAACGGCTATTGGGACGGGAACGCCAACCACGCCAACTTCCTGGTGCTGGAAGACACCTCGACGGTTCCCACCAGCTACATGGTGTATCTGCACCTGGCCCAAGACAGTATTCCGGTTGCGCTGCGCACGCACGGCGCGCACGTCTACCGCGGGCAATTCATCGGCATCGCCGATGATACCGGCTATTCGTCCGGCAGCCACCTGCACTTCCAGGTGCACACCAACGCCGGCTCGTGGTGGGGGAATTCGGTCGACATCACCTTCGACGACGTTGCAATCAACGGCGGCCGCCCGCGCACGCCCGCCGAAGCCTCCGCGTACGGCGGGCAAGGCGCGTGGTACTACACCTCGGCCAATACCTCCGGCACCGATTTCACGCCGCCTGACGCCGGGCTCACCGCCCCCGCCGACCAGTCGGTGGTTAATCTCACCACCGTCCGGCTCCAGGGTTATGCCACCGATTCCGGCACCGGGTTCAGCCATGCCTACTTCATCGCCAACACCGGCGACGGATGGCAGCAAGTCGGCCCGATCTTTTCCTCCTCGCCGTTCACTTACGATTGGGACTTGTGCGCGGCGCAACTTCCTGCCGGCGCGATCAACCTTTCGCTGCGCGCCTGGGACCGCGATGGGAACCAGGCGGTGGGATACCCCGGCCTGCGTTTGATTATCCACGCCAAATCCTGCCCGCCCCCGCCGCCGGCATGCACCCCGACCCCGAACCAGGTGGCGCTGTACGCCGGCAAGGATTTCGGCGGCGATTGCGTCGTCGAGGGGACGGGCGACTACGCCAACGGTTCGGTGCTGGCTCCCGTGGGAACCGAAAACGCGGAATCCATCCGCGTCGGCGCCAACGTTCTGGCTACGCTTTACAGCGATAACTATTATTCCGGAAGGGTGGAGGCGTTCGATTCCGACGACCGGAATCTCTCGGACAACCCGATCGGCGCCGACACGGTCCGATCGATGCGGATTACGGGACGCACCGTCACGCCCGGTGTCGCCACGATGGTCTGGCCGCCGGAAGGCGCGACGTTCCAGCGCGGTGATTCGATTGTGCTCTTCTGGCGCACCGGCCTTTCGGCACTCTTTACCGGCGTCGAAGTAAGCACCACCGGACCGCTGGGCGAGCAGCGCTTGCCCTATCACGTGCTGGAAGGCAACGATAACTCGACCCTCGGCACGCAAACCTGGTACTTGATCCAGCGATCGTGCGCCGGGAACCCCTCTTGTATTAGCGATTGGCAGGATCGGCGCTGGACGGTGGTGGCCGCACCGGCCTGGCCGGCCGCGGTCAATGCGCCGTTTACCGACGGGATCGAAGGCGACGTTTCCAAATGGAGCGCAACCGGCCTCTGGCGCGTCACCACCAGTCCCGTGAATAGCGGAACCCGCGCCTGGGTCTACAACCAGACGGGAAACTCCACCTATAACGACGGCTCTCCGAACTACGGCTTTCTCACCTCGCCGCCGATTAATATCCCCGGCGCCGGTTACTCTATGAACTTCAAATACTGGTTCGACGGCGAGGGTCCCAACCCGCACTGGGACCAGCGCCGAATCCAGATCGCGGTCGACGGCGGGAATTACGTCAACGTCTACCAGCTTTTCGACGACGCGCAGCGGGCGTGGCGCTCCGGCCCATTCCTCGACCTCTCGGGATACGCCGGCCATACGATTCGCGTGCGCTTTGCATTCTATACGGGGGATGAAATCGGGAATGCCAACACCGGCTGGGCAATCGACGATTTTTCCGTCACCGCCGCAACCGCGCCCGCCTGCGGCGATACAAACGAACCGAATAATTCCTCCTCCACCGCGACCGCCCTCTCCATAGCGGTGCCGGATAATGGACAGATCTGTCCCGCGGGCGATGAGGATTATTACTCCTTCACGGCGTCCGGGGCAAGCCGCATCGTCGCCACCCTCGACGGTGTGACCGCGCTCAAACCGCACATGGAGATTCTCGCTGGCGACGGGACGAGCGTGCTGGCCTCCTCCGACGCCGCATCGGTGGGCTATCAGCTTCCGGGTGCCGGAACGTATTACGTCAAGGTGCGCTCGCAAAACCATCCGGGCGAGGGCGGAACGGACCACGGATACACGCTCCGGCTTCTTGTAGATTCCGATCTTCCAACCGTCTCCTGGGTGACACCCTCGCAATCGGGCCAGTTCCTGGCCGCCCTGCCGGCGAATCTCGTCGTCTCGGCCGCCGACAGCGGGGGAATCCAGAAGGTGGAAATTTACAGTCACTCTTCGGATTGGACCGGCGGCAACTGGACGGCCGTTTGCACCGACACCGACGGCTCCGATGGTTGGTCTTGTCCGCTCGATCCGGCCACACTGCCGGAGGGATCGGCACTGGCCTTCCAGGCGGTGGCCAGCGATTGGGTCGGGAATCAGAGTGTCGCGGTGGTATTGGGAATTGCCAACGACCGAACCCCGCCGGCCCTCTCCGTCACGCCCCTGCCCGCCACGCAGGATTCCACCGTGATCAATCTGAACTGGACTGCGAGCGATTCCTTCTCCGGCCTCGGTTCCTTCCGCGTGCAATTGCGGATCGACGGCGGATCGTGGACCGACTGGCTCACCGGCTTGGCGCCGGACACCCGCCAAACGGTTTACGCCGCGCAGCCCGGGCACAGCTACGCCTTCCGCGTTCTCGCCCTCGACCGCGCCGGGAATATCTCGCAATCCGAAGTCTCCACAACGATCAAGGGGTGTACTCCGGATTCGTTCGAATCCGATAATTCCGCGCTGTTTGCCAAGGAACTTATGCCGGGCACGGCCCAGCGGCACGCCATCTGCCCGTCGGGCGACGAGGATTGGGGATTCTTCCAGGCAACCGCCGGCACAACCTACCTCCTGCGCGCGCTCGCTCAAGGACCGACGGCCTGGATCGTGCTTGATCTCATCGACAGCGACGGGACCACCCGCCTGCTGCGGGCCCTCCCGCCTACCGCGAGTATGATCGGGCAGGGCGCCACGCTGTGTTGGACCGCCCCGCGCGACGGAATTTTCTTCCTGCGCGCCTCGCACCAGGACGCGATGGCCGCCGGCGATGATACGGCGTACGATCTGATCGTCACCCAAGGCTACTGCGGCTTTCTGCCGGGCATCCTTCGCTAGTGGTATTATCGTTTCCAGCGCCGCCATGAAGCTCGTCATCCAGATCCCCTGCTACAACGAAGAACAAATATTGCCCGCGACGCTGCGGGCGCTTCCGCGCCGCATTCCGGGCGTGGATGCCGTCGAACTGCTGGTGATCGACGACGGCAGCAGCGACGGCACGGCCGAAGCCGCGCGGAGATCCGGGGCGGACGGGGTGATCGCGCTGCCGAAGCACGCCGGCCTGGCGGCGGCTTTTACCGCCGGGCTGGAAGCGGCGCTGGAGCGCGGCGCGGATGTGATCGTCAACACCGACGCCGACAACCAGTATTCCGCCGATGACGTTCCCGCGCTGATCGAACCGATCCTTGCGGGCCGGGCCGAACTGACGGTTGGCGATCGCGGCGCGGCGGGCATGAAGCGGTTCTCTCCCGCGAAGCGGATCTTCCAGCGGCTGGGAAGCGCGCTGATCGGATTGGCTTCCGGGATGCGAGTCCCCGACGCGGCCAGCGGTTTCCGCGCCTATTCGCGGGATGCCGCGCTGCGCACGCTGGTAATGAGCAATTTCACCTATACGCTCGAAACGCTGATCCAGGCCGGGGCCCGGCGCGAGGCGGTGGAATTCGTCCCCGTCCGCACCAACCCGCCCGTGCGCCCCTCGCGCCTGGCCGACGGTATTCTCCATTACATGATCTTTTCCGGAGCCACACTTCTCCGTTCGTTTGTGATGTACCGCCCGTTGCGCGTGTTTTCGATTCTCGGCAGTTTGTTCTTCGCCGCCGGACTGACGCTCGGCGCGCGCTATCTCTACTTCGCCGCTTCGGGCTTCGGCGCCGGACACGTGCAGTCGGTCGTCCTCGCCGCAGTGCTGCTCATCGTCGGGATCCAAGTCTTCCTCATCGGGCTGGTGGCTGATCTGATCGGCTTCAACCGCCGGATTCTGGAAGAGACCCTCTTCCGCACGCGGCGGATGGAATTGGAGCGGACGGCCAAGCAAGAACCCAAGCCGGTCAAACCAACAACCCGTGCGCGTTCGCGCGCCGGGAATAGAAAGCGATCTCGCTAACCTCCCCTCATGCTTACCCTCTGCGTCGCCACCACGTCCTTCCCCCGTTGGGAAGGCGATTACCGCGGGACCTTCATTTGGGAAGCGTGCCGCGCGCTCTCTACCCTCGGCACGCATGTGCTCGTGGTCGCGCCCCACGCCGAGGGGGCGAAAACGCACGAGGATATGGCGGGCGTGGAAATTTTCCGTCCGCGGTATCTCCGTCCGGAGCACTGGGAGATTCTTCTGGATACGCCCGGCGGATTGCCGGTGATATGGGAGAAGGGCGGCCCGGGACGGCTGATCGTGCTTCCGCTGCTGGCCGCGCACGCGCTGGCCATCGCGCGGATCGCCCCCCGGTGCGATCTGATCCACGCCAACTGGACCTTTTCCGCGTTCGCCGCCGGTCTTACCGCGCCGATCCATCGCCGCCCGATCGTCTGCACCGTGCAGGGCAGCGACATCTATCGCGCCGCGCGCATCCCCTTCGCCAATGGATTGGCCCAGCGGACGTTGCGCAGCGCTCGAAAGGTGATCGCGCTCAGCGCGTCGCTGGCCGAGGGCGCCGCAGCGCTGGGCGTGGATCCAGATCGGATCGCGATCATTCCCAATGGTGTGAATGCGGCGAGGTTTCACCCCAACGGAACCCCGCGCGAACCCATCTTGCTTTTCGCCGGATCGCTGATTCTGCGCAAAGGGCTGAACACGCTGCTCAGTGCGATGGCGCTGATCCACCGCCGGTATCCCGCGCACCGTCTGGTGCTGATCGGCGACGGTTCCAAGCGCGCGGAACTCGAAACACAGGCGCGGGCTCTGGGCATCGGCGAGGCGGTTTTTTTCACGGGGAGTCTTTCGCCTGAAGAGGTCGCCCGATGGATGCGGCGCGCCGAGTTGTTCGTCCTGCCCTCGCTCGAAGAAGGGCAGGGCGTGGCATTGCTCGAAGCGTTGGCTTCCGGAACGCCATGCGTAGGGAGCCGGGCGGGCGGAATCCCCGAAGTGCTTTCCCCGCAGTGGGGGGAACTGGTCGAGCCGGGGAATCCGGAGGCGTTGGCGGATTGCATTTTGGGATTGATCGACTCGCCCTCGAACCGTCAGGCGATGGGGCGCGCCGCGGCGGCCGGTGTGCGCGCGGTTTACGATTGGCCCGTGGTCGCCCGCCGCATTCTCGACGTATACCGGGAAGCGCTTGAAGTTCCCACACCGGTTCTCCGCCAAGTAGGAAATTCCGGTCAGGTATGATATGGTTTAAGGCGTCCACCAAGGAGGAGCAGATGACCCATCGAGCCTTGATAAATCGGAAAGTTGCGATTGCCGCGGTTGCGGTTTTTTCCGCGATGATCTTCTCCACCCCAACGCCTGTTCAAGCCGCCGCCACCGCGAAGCTCCTGAGTACCAACTTCACCCTGGTGAACTTGGATAAAAACAATTCGGCCGCCGGCTCGATCTCCTATCTGCTCGATAGCGGCGCGGCCTGGCCGGGTGTTTCCGCCGGCAACCTCAGCTTCAGCCTGCCGCCCAACGGCGGTTCGATTCAGATCAAACAGTATTTCGATCCGACGATGCAACCCGGACGCGGATCGGTGGTGATCGCCTCCGATAACCCGGTGGGCGCCATCGTGCAGATCCAGGCGCGCGGACAGGTCCCCACCCAGGGAGCCTACACCGGCTTTCTGGAAGGGCACACCGTCTTCTACGTGCCCCTCGCGGCGCGCAACCGGTACACGCTCAGCGGCACGGCCAACAGCCAAATCATCATCCAGAACGCCGATTCCGATGCGGTCACCGTGACGGTGGATTTAATTCCCAATGTCGGCAGCAGTGGCGCTTACACGAAAACCATCGATTCCCTTGCGCCCGGCGTTTCCTATTATTACGATCTCTCGATGGAGACCAACCTTCCCGACAACTGGGTCGGCTCGGCGGTGGTCACCGCGCTGGGCGGCAAGAAAATCACGGTGGTGTCGAACTTCTTCCAGGGCGCCGATATTCTGCAAACCTTCGACGCCTTTCCCGCGGAGGACCTCGGTCCGCAGTGGATCGTGCCGATCTTTTTCTCGCGCCTGGACAACGGCCTGAGCACGGTGATTACCGTCCAGAACATCGGCGGAGCGGAGATCGCCGCCGGAGCGCTGGCGATGCATTGCACCACCATCTGGGGCAACACCCCGGCGGAATTAAACTTCACCAATCCCACGGCGATCGCGACCAACGGATCATATTCGTTCAATCCGATCGGCGACGCGCAATTGTATCCGGTGGGTTGGGCGGGAACCTGCGAACTGCAGGCGGCCGGGGCGAATCTCGCGGCGATTGTCCAGATGCGCTACTACAACTCGCCCAGCGGCAACATCGGCGCCTCGGCCTACGAGGCAGTACGCGCCGGCGGGACCGACCGGGTGATGTTCATCCCGCTGGTGGCCAAGGTGCTGCCGAACGGGTTTGCCAGCGTGGTCGGGATCCGCAATCTGGGTACCAGCGCCACCACGCTCAAACTGTTCTATATTCCCGCCACCAACGGCAACTGCCCCGTTTCCACCTGCGACATCAACCACGACGGCAATGTGGACGCAGCCGACACGATCGAGGTGGACGGCGTGGTCATCCCCGGCAGCAGCAGCCTGCAGCGCAACCACCGGCTGGGGACCGGCACCCAGAGCAGCGAGGCGGAAAACACCCTGCCCGACAACTGGGAAGGATCGTTGCGGATCGAATCCTACGACCAGCCGATCGACGGCTACGTCCAGCTCACCTACTACAAGAACGTCAGCGGCGACCAGTTCATGGCGCATCGCGCGTTCACCCGCGCCCTTCCGTAATGAAGCGTTCGCTGATCGCATGCATTTTGTTGGGTCTGGCTCTCGCCGGGTGCAAGCCGGCACGCACACCCGTCGCCGCGGGCGCCGATCCCTACCCGGCCAACGGGAAATACTTCGGACCGGTAGCGACCGATGCGGAAAAGACCGTCCTCACCCCGTTGCCGCCCTCCGACGCACCGCAGCCCGCAGCGGGCATGGCCGCACTTTCCGGCGCGCTGTATTCCTACACCATAAATAAAATCATCCCCGAGACGATGTTCTATCTGACCAAAGCCCAAGGGGATAATCGCGACTCGATGCCGGGCTTCCTGGCCGGCCCGGACCCGGCCCGCGGAGATATCGTTGAACATTCCGATCCCTATGGAAATTTTCAATTGGCTGACATTCCGCCGGGCCGTTACTTCTTAATCGTTTCCGCCCCCTACAATTGGTGCCCGGCCGAGACTTCTCCCGGCGATCCGGCCCCGCGGCTGATCAATCTTTCAGCGGGCGACCGGCTCGCATTGGGGATCGTTTACGTCTCATGGCCGTGATTCCAACCGAAAGCCGGCAGAATTTCCACGCTTGCATCCTTCTAGATTCGGTACACGGAATTCACGGAATAAAAACGGATTGCACCGAAAGGAAATAAAAAAAATTCCGTGTAATCCGTGTACAGAATCCGGGCTGTGATTAGAGAATTATCTTGGTATTGGGAGACGGTTTATGTGCGCTAAAGAATTCGAAGACCGCCTGGAAAATATCCTGAGGAACGCGCATATTTCCTACCGGCGCCAGCCTTTCATCGGCGGACTGCGTCCCGATTTCATCGTCACCGGTCCGCACGGGGAAACGGTGATCCTCGAGGCCAGGGAGTGGGACCCGCGTGGGGGGAACACCGCACGCGCCATCCGGCAGGTGGGGCTCTACAAGCGGGCCACCGGCGCCGATCACGCGCTGATCGTGATGCCGGATCTGAAGAAGAATTACAAACGCAAGGGGGTGATCAAGGTTGATGCGGTCGTGCCCACCCTGCGAAAATTGTTCCTCCAACCCGCCCACGTTCCGCCGCAGGCTGCGGCTGCACCCGAATCGACCCGGCGCATGGTCTTTGCCGCGATGCCTTTTTCCAGCGAGTATGACGACACCTACTTCATCGCCATGTCCCACGCCGCCCAGCAGGTCGATGCCGCCTGCAAGCGCGTGGACCGCTCGGAGTTTTCGGGCGACATTGTCGATGAGATCAAACGGCTGATCGCTTCGAGCGTGGCGGTGATCGTCGATCTGTCGGAAGCCAAACCGAACGTCCTCTACGAAGCCGGCTTCGCGCACGCGTTGAAAAA
>Ga0187886_1003224_pt1 | contig 12366 bp, 14 predicted proteins | sample June2016WEW_20_1_FD_133001 | JGI IMG/M metagenome (GOLD analysis project Ga0187886, IMG submission 133001) | Peatland microbial communities from SPRUCE experiment site at the Marcell Experimental Forest, Minnesota, USA - June2016WEW_20_150 | ecosystem: Environmental > Terrestrial > Soil >...
AAGCCTTCCGTGGCGAAGTCCGAGTCCATGGCCCAGACCCGGCGGATGCCGCGCTGGCGCATGAACTCGAAGCTGGTGCGATCGACAAGCGAGACGTCCGAGCCGGTGGCGGCGCGAAAGGCCGCCAGGGCGCGGGAGCGGAGTGAGGCGTCCACGTCGGCGATCTCGACGGCCGGCAGGATGTCGTCGATCAGTCGCGCGGCGGCGTCGGCGCCGAGGCGGCGACGAACCAGCGAGACCAGCTCCACGACAACGTAGCTGTGCGTAACCAGCTCCTCGCCGAGCAGGCTTTCGGTCGCGCGGAGGGCGCGTTCATGGTTCGAGTCGCCGGCATCGAGAAGCGCAAAGACCGCGCTGGTGTCGACGAAGACGCTCACCAGCGGGTCTCTTCGCCGAGGACCTCGTCATGCCGCTCGGAGGTGTCGGACCGCCCCGACGAGAACGCGCCGGCCAGGCCAAAGGCACGCCGCTGCCGGGCCAGTCGATCGGAGTCTTCGTCGGTCACGGTGGCGTCCACAGCATCACGGATGACGGCGGCAATGGACGTGTGCCGGCGGCGAGCTTCGCGTCGGAGGCGCTCCATCTGCGCTTCGGTCAGAGATATCTGGGTTCGTATCACGGCGGGCATGATATCAGTCGATGCCTCGATGATGTAAGGGCCCCTTCTGTTCGGCCGGGCGCATCATAGGGAACGCCCCTTATCGCTCGATGCACCAACCGGCTGCGCCGGCATCGCGTCGGGCACGCTGGCGTGAGGTCAGGCGGGGCAACCCGAATAGCCCGGAGAGCATGGCCCTGCGCGACGCCGTCAGCGATGCCCTCGCACTCGCGGAGATCCGGGAGCATCGTGGCTTGACTCAGGTGGACGTCGCGCGGGTGATGCAGACGAGTCAGGCCAGCGTGTCGAAACTCGAGCGGCGCGAAGACCTGTACCTCTCGACGCTGCGCGGCTTTGTGAAGGCCCTCGGCGGGAAGCTCGAGCTTGCCGCGGTGTTCCCGGAGGGCCGGATCGCGATCGCGAACCCCGGCGCCGAGCCGGCCGCTCGTCACGCAACTGGCGAAAGCAGCTCGCCCTCGAAGGCCCTGTCCGACTACTGAGGCCGGTGGTTTCTGCCCGCATCGCCCGGGCTCTGAGCAAACCATCGGGCATGCGGCGGAGTCCCTAAGCTGGGGCAGTCACCAACTGAACGGAGCGGATCGATGAGCGGAGAAAGCAGCACACCGCGGTACCTGGGCGCCGCATTTCTGGGTGTAGTCCTGACGAGCCTGGCCAGCGGTCTGGCCACGGACCAGGCTCTGGGAACGGGGAACGTCTCCACGATTCTCGGCCATGTGGCCGGTAACGCCGACGCGATGCACGTCGGCATCCTGGCCGGCCTGATCAATGCCGCTGGCATCCTCATCCTGGCGGCGCTCCTGTTCGCGGTCCTGGAGGGCCAGGGCAGAACGATGGCGGTCGTGGCCCTTGCCTGCTGGGTGGGCGAGGCCTTCTTCTACACCCTCAACCAGGTGGCGTCCGCCGGGCTCATCCGCCTCGGCACCGACTTCGTGAACGCTGGATCGCCGGACGGCTCCTTCTACCAGACGCTGGGCGGCTTCCTCTACAACGACGTCTACAAGCTCGGTGGCGCCATCTTGATGTTCTTCTATTGCGCAGGCGGTCTGCTCTGGTACTACCTGTTCTTCAAGTCGCGGTACGTGCCGAGGTGGCTGTCACTCTACGGCTTGGCCGCGGTGGCGGTGGGGCTCGTGGGCGCGAGCGCGGAGCTGCTCGGCAACGATCTGGGGATGCTGCCGTTCATCGCAATCGGGCCGTTCGAAATCATCATTGGCTTACTGCTGATGCTCAGGGGCGTGCGGGGGCCGGGCGCTTCGGCCGCATGACGCAGGCAACGCCCCTTGTCGCTCGATCGACGGAGGAGTGGCGGAGTATCTCGGGTGGCGTCAATGGACCCTCGTGGGGCTATGATCGCCGCAGCCCAGGGTTGCTCGGGCCCACACAACAAGATCGGGGTATCAAGCATGGCGCAGACCTACCAATCCGGCGACAAGGTCGTGGTCGTGGACGGACCGGATGCCGGGCGCTCGGCGACCGTGGTGGACAATTACGAGGGCGTCTACGGCGACGATCTGACCGACGGCGCACTTGTCCAATTCGACGACCGCAAGCCCAGCAACGACCCAGTCGCCGGACAGGCGGGCGTGGCGCGCGAATTCCGTAGCTCGATGCTGCGTCGCGCCTGAGGACCGGGGATGCCGCTCACCGGAGAGTACGAACCGGGCACGTCCGCATGGTCGCGCGAGCAGGTCGAGCTGTACGAGGCGACCGACGGCGAGAAGGGCGGTGACCTTCGCGGCCGGCCGGTGATCGTGTTGACTTCGGTCGGGGCGAAGACCGGCAAGCTGCGCAAGACCGCCCTGATGCGCGTCGAGCACGAGGGCGTGTACGCGGTGGTCGCGTCGCTCGGCGGCGCACCCCAGAACCCGGTCTGGTACTACAACCTCAAGAAGAACCCGCACGTCGAGCTGCAGGATCGCGCGGCCAAACGCGACTACACGGCGCGCGAGGTCACGGGCGACGAGAAGGCGATCTGGTGGGAGCGCGCGGTGCAAACCTGGCCCGACTACGCGACCTACCAGGCGAAGACGGACCGCCAGATCCCTGTGTTCGTGCTCGAACCGATGAAGTAGGGACGCGGAGGCCGGGGGCGGGCCAGGGCTGGGGCCTACGGCTCGCGCGCGTAGTCCTCGAGCAGCTGGCGAACCACTGCGCTCACACTGCGGCCCTCCTTCGCGGCGCGGGCGACGACGCGGCGGTGGAGCGGCTCGGGAACTCGCGCCTCGATCCTCGGGGAGTGCTCGCCGGCTGCGGCCGCGCCCAGTGAAGGCCGGCCGGGACGCGGCTTCCACGTCGAGAGATCGAATCCGCGCTCGGCCTCCTCGGCCAGGCGCTCCAGATCGGCCTCAGACAGGTTGCGTCGGCTCTTCGTCTTGACCGTTGCCGGTGTCACTGTTCTCGACATCGCATCACCCGGGCGTAGTCGTTCTCGTAGATCGCGCGCATCCGCATGGCATGGATCACCAGGAGGTCACCGTCCGCCAACTCGACCGCGACAACCTCGAGCGGAACGCCGTGCTGATCGGGGCCCAGGAACAGGACGAGATCGTGCTGTTCGCCGTCAGGGTCGGTCGGGTACGACGGGCAGGAGCAGGTCCGCACGACGTACCGCGCGCGATCGTGGCCGATCCCATGTTTCGAGGCCGACGGGTGGAAGCGGATCGTGTTGTCACCCTCACATTATGTCAGACACAATTGCGCCGTCAAGGCCAGTGAGCGTGGGCCGCGGGGGAGCATGACCTTCAGCGCTTACCTGGCAATTCGCCCGCGCTTACTCACAGGTAGGGACACGCCTGCCGCCGGACGCCGGCGACGCTGCCGACGACCCTAGAGCCGATTGCCGATTTCGCTCAGCAGCGAGTTGAACTGCTTGTTCAACAACGTGCTCAGATCGGACCCGGACGTCAGGATGGCGTACGTCACGAGAATCGGCAGGACGATGAACACGATCACCGCGGCGACGAGGGCCGCCCGGACGACGGGGCCGTCTCGCCGCAGCCTCCCCCACAACAGGGGCGCGTCATCGGTCGATCCCGACTCCGCAGGCGCGCCGGCCGGGAGCTGCTCCGGCGGCGCGCCGACCGGCTGCCCGGCTTCGGCGCCGCCCGGACGATCGGTGCTCACGGCTGATACAGCTCGGCCGTGGCGGTAGGCCAGTTGTCGCCGTCGCGGCCTCCAACGACCAGGACTCGGCCGTCCTTCAGCAAAGTGGCGGTGTGGGCGTCTCGTACCGTCGTCATCGAGCCGGTCGGACTGAACGCGCTCATCTGCGGGTCGTACACCTCGACCGACGCGAGGGCCACCGACTTGTCGCCCCATCCACCCACGAGGAGGACTCGGCCGTCGGTCAGCTGAGTGGCGGTGTAATCCCATCGTCCCTTCGCCATCGAGCCCGTTTCACTGAATGTGCCGGACTGCGGGTCGTATGCCTCCGCTGAGCTGAGATCTTTGACGGTGGCGCCGACTCCTCCGGCAACGAACACCCGGCCGTCCGGCAGCACCGAAGCGGCATGCCAGGCCCGCGCGTTCACGTTCAACCCGGTCGCGCTGAACGTGCCGCCGTTCGGGTCGTAGATCTCGGCCGACGCGACCAGGGTGCTGTTGCACTCCGAAGTGACGCGGCATCCACCCACGATCAGCACCCGGCCGTCCGTGAGAAGCGTGGCGGTGTGGTGGGCCCGCGCCTTGGTCATCGAGCCGGTGGCGCTGAACTTGCCGGTCGACGGGTCGTACAGCTCGGCCGAGGCCAGGTTGCTCCTGCCGCCGTTGTCTCCCCCCGCGATCAAGACCCGGCCGTCGTCCAGCCTGGTGGCGGTGTGCCCCTGCCGCGCGGTCGCCATCGAGCCGGTGGCGCTGAAGGTGCCGGCGTCCGGGTCATACAGCTCGGCCGTGTCGAAGTAGTGATTGTTGTAGTCGTCGCCTCCCGCGATCAGGACCCGGCCGTCCCGCAGGAGCGTGGCGGTGTGATGGTCGCGCGCCGTCCCCAGCGCTCCGGTCGGATTGAACGTACCGCTCCCGGGGTCCCACAGCTCCACCGAGCCGATGGGGGCGGTGTCGCCGTCGTCCCCTCCGGCAATCAGGACTCGACCGTTGTCCAGGAGCGTCGCGGTGTGGTCTAGCCGCGGGGTCGCCATGGAGCCGGTCTGGCTGAAGGTGCCACTGGGTTGGCCCGGCGTCGGGGCGGCCGTGCCGCTGCCAGGTCCTGGAGTCGTCTCGCCGGAGGCGCAGGCCGCGACCCCCAGACAGAGGGCGATCAGCAAGGTTGCCCGCACGGTTCTTCCCATCGGTTGCTCTCCTCGGCGCCGAAGTCTACATCCCCGTCTCCGGCAACACCGAAATGCGGCACCTGGGCGTGCCCATCGAAGGCAATACGTGGCGCCCTTCGACCAGGTAGGGCATCATCGGACGCGAACGCAGCCGAGGTGGACGTGCAGGCGCCAGGGATCGTGGAACTCTCCGACGACGAGTCGGCCGAGCTCGTCGAGTTGCTCCAGGGGCTCATCCGGATACCCAGCGTCAATCCGCCCGGCGACGAGATCGTGGCGGCCCGATTCCTCGAGGGGGTGCTCACGGCCGAGGGCCTCGCGCCCACGGTCGTCGAGCCGTTCCCGGGCCGGGGGTCGATCGTCTGCCGCGTCCGTGGCGACGGCGCGCCCGAGGGCGATGGCGGCGGCCCGCTGCTGCTCCTTTCGCACCTGGACGTCGTGCCCGCCGAACCGGCCGGCTGGAGCCACGACCCGTTCGGCGGCGACCTGGCGGACGGGTACGTCTGGGGCCGCGGCACCATCGACATGAAGAGCATGGTCGCGATGGAGGTGCAGGTCATGCGCCGCCTCGCCCGGGCGGCCCGCGCCGCCGGCCGCAACCCCGCCACGGACCCGATCCCGGGTCTGCGCCGCGACGTCATCTTCTGCTCCAGCGCCGACGAGGAGGCAGGCGGCGTCCACGGCGCCGGCTGGCTCGTCGACAACCACCCCGACTGGCTGCGCGCGGCCGGCGCCCTGAACGAGGCCGGTGGCATCGGCATGACGTTCGGCCGCACCCGCTTCTACCCGATCCAGGTGGCGGAGAAGGGCTACGTCGTCTACAAGCTCCACGTCAAGGGCCGCTGGGGCCACGGCTCCGTGCCGACCGCCGACAACGCCGCCGAGCTCGCGGCCCAGATCGTGACGCGGCTCTCGGAGCCCGGGCCGGCGCGACTGACGGAGACGGTGCGCGCCTCCCTGGACCGGGCGATCCCCCATCTCGTGGCTCACGGCGGCGGCGCGATTGCGAGGGTTGTTCGGCTGGTGGCCAGGCTTCGGCCGGGAGTGGTCGATGCCGCCCTGCGGCGGCTGCGCGATCCGGTCCTGGCTCGCACGGCTTCGGCGATGATCCACGACACCGTCTCGGTCGGCATCATCGCGGCCGGCGTGAAGTACAACGTCATCCCCGGTGCGGCCGAGATCGAGCTCGACTGCCGCACCCTGCCCGGCACCGACGAAACCGCCATGCGGGCGGAGTTGCGGCGCCGCATCGGCGAGAGGCTGTGGTCGCGCATGGATGTCGAGTGCGAGCTCGTCGGCAAGCCGGTAGAGGCGCCGCTGGACGGACCGATGTATCCGCTCCTCGAGCAGGTCCTGAGGGATCACGATCGCGAGGCCGTGCCCTTGCCGTTCCTCGCACCGTATGCCACGGACGCCAAGCACCTGGCCCGCATCGGCGTCCCGACGTACGGCTTCTCGCCCCTGCGGATGGGCCGCGAGGACAGCTTCCTCGCCCTCATGCACGGCGACGACGAACGAGTCAGCGTCGAGGCCCTGCGCTGGGGCCTGCCGGTCCTGTGGGACGCGGTGATGCGCTTCTGCGGGTAGGCCGCGAGCGGCTCCGATCAAATCTGCAGAAGGGCCTACCGCGCGCGCGCGCGCGCGAGTACGCTGAACCGTGCGTGACCCCGCCGACCGTCAGCGGTGGGACTCGCGGAGCATGGATGGAGGATCTTTCGTATGGCAATCAACATCGCAGGTAGGAGCGTATCGATCGCCGCCCTTCTCGGTCTCGCCGGCGGCATCCTCGCGATCGTCGGGGTGCCGCTCGCGTGGATCAGCCTGAGCCCCGGAGGGGACGTCCTCGGCACCGACGATGGCCTGATGGGCGGCAGGATCGCCCTGGTCCTCGGCATCGTCATAGTGGTCCTGGCCGCAGCCTGGATCCTCAAGGTGGTCAAGGTCCCGTCGATCGCCGGTCTCTCGACCCTCGCCCTCCTCACTGCCATCGCCGGCGTGCTGATCGTCCTGGTCGTCGTCCTGGTCTACTTCACCAACATTCTCAGCGACGAGAGCTTCACGCATACGGCCGACATGATGAAGGCGGCAGGCGGAAGCGCCAGCCTCGGAATCGGCGTCCTCCTGGATGCCCTGGGCGGCATCCTCGCAATCGTCGGCGGTGTCTGGGCTCTGCTCAAGAAGAGCTAGCCGCTTTCGTACTCACTCGAACCCCGGCCGTCGCCCCAGCGGCGGCCGGGGTTTCGTTTGTCCGGACGTCGCCGGCCCGCGTTAGACGATCCCATCCCCACCCTTCGGATCGAAGGCACGCCCTGCCCATCACCCCCATAACCGGTGGCACGAATGCCCATGAGCCCAATACCCGGGCGGGTTGGCCCCCGCTTGGGCGGGTCATGCGGCCCTTGTTCGGCCCCCCTGGCGATCGAAGAATCAAGTACTAGGCAACGAGCGTCGTGCCGCCTCTCGCGGCTCACCAATGTCGGCCCCGGGTTCGTTGCCGCCGGCGCCGACGCGGTGCGCTCCCGGATATCAAAGAGGTAACTGAATGGTCGTGGCTCTGGCAGCGCCGCCCGTCGTGGCAGATGCGGGCGCTCGCTTCGTCGCCGAGGTGAGCGCGAGAACGGCAGGCGTCTCCCGTCTCGAGATGTGTATCCAGTGCGGCAGCTGCGGGGGCTCGTGCCCCTCGGCCGATGCCATGGACCACACGCCCCGAGCGCTGTTCGCGTTGATCCGCGCCGGCAGGCGCGACGAGGTCCTGCGCAGCAACACGCCGTGGATGTGCCTGTCCTGCTACCACTGCGCCGTCCGCTGCCCGCAGGACATCAAGATCACGGACGTGATGTACACCCTCAAGGTCATGGCGGAGGAAGCCCACACCTACCCCAACGGCACCGCGCCCGGCTTCTCCGGCATCTTCATCGGCAACATCCGGCGCTTCGGACGGAGCTGGGACCTCGGCCTGACGGCCCTCCACTACCTGCGCCGCTTCCCCCTGCGGCTGCCGCGCATGGCCCCCATGGCCACGAGCCTGTTCTTCCACGGCCGTATCGGCCTCCTGCCCACACGCATCAAGCAACGCGGCCAGTTGAAGGCGATCCTGAAGCGGGCCAAAGAGCTGGAGCGCGCCCGATGAGCCGCTACCTCTACTACCCCGGCTGCTCGATGGAGGGCAGTGGACGCTCCTATCGCGAGTCGCTCGAGCCCGTCTGTGCGGCTCTCGGCATCGAGCTGGCGGAGATCTCCGACTGGAACTGCTGCGGCGCCACCGAGTACGTCAGCGTCAGCACGATCCCGGCCTACTCACTCATCGCCCGCAACCTGGCCATCGCGGCCGGCGAGCGCAAGGCAGGCGAGCCGCTCGTGGCGGCCTGCAGCGCCTGCTATCTGAACCTGGCCAAGACCGACCGCTACATGGCCGAGCAGCCCGCGCTCGGCGTCAGCGTCAACGACGCCCTGGGCGCCGGCGGCCTCCACTACGACCCGGGCACGGTTCGCGTCCGGCACCTGCTCGAGGTCATCCTCACCGACGTGGGCCTGGACACGGTCCGCGCCGCGGTGAAGAAGCCGCTGACCGGCCTGAAGGTCGCCCCCTACCTCGGCTGCATGGTCCCGCGGCCCGACGTGTACGACATGGCCGCCGACCACGAGAACCCCAAGGGCCTGGACATGCTCCTTGGGGCCCTGGGCGCGGAAGTCGTCGACTACCCGCTGCGGACCGAGTGCTGCGGCGGCCACATGAGCCAGATCGCACCGAAGGTCGGCCTGGAGCTGATCCGGCGCCTCGTGGCCGAGGCCGAGCGCCGCGAGGCGGCGATGATGGTCACGGTCTGCCCGATGTGCCAGATCAACATCGACGCCTACCAGGGCGAGATGAACGCCATGTTCCACACCCACCACAGGATGCCGATCGTGTTCTTCACCGAGCTCATGGCCGTGGCTTTCGGCCTGGACCCGAAGAAGGTGGGTCTGGGCCGCGAGGTGACGAACGCCCGCAAGACCCTCGTGCAGGCTCTCAAGGCCGCCCCGGCGCAGACGCTCGCGGCGGCCGGCGTCGCGGCCGGGACCGCTCCCGCACCCGTGCACAGACCCAGGCCCGACAAGCGAGCTTTGCCGATGCCGCGGATGCCGCAGATACCGGGCATGGCGGACAGCGAGGTTGAGGAATGAGCGGCAACGGCAAGCACAACCACCTGCCGGCCGAGGGCGAGATTCGGATCGGCGTCTACGTCTGCCACTGCGGCAGCAACATCGCCGGCATCATCGACGTGGTCGAGGTCGCCCGCTGGGCGGCCGAGAGCCTGCGCGACCAGGGCGTCGTCATCGCCCGCGACTACAGGTTCATGTGCTCGAGCCCGGGCCAGGAGCTGATCACCGACGACATCAAGAATCTGCGCCTCAACCGCATCGTCGTCGCGGCCTGCTCGCCGCACCTCCACGAGAAGACGTTCCGTGCCGCCACGGCCAAGGCCGGGCTGAACCCCTACCTGTGCGAGCTGGTCTCGATCCGCGAGCAGGACTCCTGGGTTCACACGGACAAGGCCGCGGCCACGGCCAAGGCCAAGGCCATCCTGGCCGGCGGCGTGGAGCGGATCCGCCGCAACGAGCCGCTCGTGCCGGTGACGGTGGACGTCAACCCGGCCACGCTGGTGGTCGGCGGCGGTATCGCCGGCATCAGCGCCACTCTCGAGCTGGCCGAAGCCGGCTTCAAGGTCTATCTCGTCGAGCGCGAGCCGTCGATCGGCGGCCACATGGCCCAGTTCGACAAGACCTTCCCCACCCTGGACTGCGCCGCCTGCATCCTGACCCCCAAGATGGTCGACGCCGGCACCCACCCCAACGTCGAGCTGATGACGTGGAGCGAGGTCGAGAAGGTCGAGGGCTACGTCGGCAACTTCACCGTGACCGTCCGCAAGAAGGCCCGCTACGTCAACGACGACCTCTGCACGGGTTGCGGCGTCTGCCAGGAGAAGTGCCCCAAGAAGGTCATCGACGAGGTCTTCGAGGCCGGACTCGGCTACCGCAAGGCGATCTACACGCCGTTCGACCAGGCCGTGCCGCGTACCCCGGTGATCGACCGCCCCAACTGCATCTACTTCGAGAAGGGCACCTGCAAGGCCTGCGAGAAGTTCTGCGAGGTCGGCGCGATCGACTTCAACCAGGAAGACCAGGTTCTGACCCTCCAGGTCGGCAACATCATCCTGGCTACCGGCTACGACCTCTTCGACGCTCGCAAGATGCAGCAGTACGGCTACGGCAACCTGCCCAACGTCTTCACCAGCCTGGAGTTCGAGCGCCTCTCCAACTCGGCCGGGCCGACCAACGGCCACGTCGTCCTGCGCGACGGCGTGACGGAGCCCCGCTCGGTGGCGATCGTCCACTGCGTCGGCAGCCGCGACCGCAACCACAACAACTACTGCTCCGCGATCTGCTGCATGCAGAGCCTCAAGTTCGCCCACCTCGTCCACGAGCACACCGAGGCGACGATCTACGAGTTCTACATCGACATGCGGACCGCCGGTAAGGGCTACGACGAGTTCTACCAGCGGATCATGGAAGAGGGCGGCATCTTCGTCCGCGGCAAGCCGGCCGAGATATCGGACGTCGCCCGCACGCCCGAGGAAGAGGGCAAGCTGATCATCCAGGTGGAAGACACCCTGATCGGTGAGCAGCGCCGCTTCCCGGTCGACATGGTCATCCTCTCCGCCGGCCTGGAGCCGCGAGCCGACGCCAAGGAGCTGGCCACCCGGTTCGGCATCTCGTGCTCCTTCGACGGCTGGGCCATCGAGAAGCACCCCAAGCTCGATCCGGTCGCCACGATGACCGAGGGCGTCTTCGTCGCCGGCTGTGTCAGCGGCCCCAAGGACATCCCCGCCTCGGTCGCGCAGGGCGCGGCGGCGGCGGCCCGAGTCCTGGGCCGCATCCAGCAGAAGGTGATGAACCTGGAGCCGATCAAGGCCTCGGTCATCGAGGAGTTCTGCTCCGGCTGCCGGATCTGCAACGGCCTGTGCCCGTACAACGCCATCAGCTTCGACGAGGCCAAGGGCGTCACCACCATCAACGCGGCCATGTGTCAGGGCTGCGGGACCTGCGTAGCGGCCTGCCCGTCCCATGCCATCACGGGCACGGGCTTCAGTGACGAGCAGGTCCTGGCTCAGATCGAAGGCCTTCTGCGAGTCGGAGCCGACGGGACGCCGGCCAGGCGATCGGTCTTCCCGGTGGCTCAACATGAAGGGACCGAGGAGGCGGTGCGAGCATGAGCACGCAGGTACCCGTCGCACCGGCTCCGGCCGAAGGGGCGGCTCCGGCCGCGGGCGTGGCCCAGGCCACGCCTTTCGAGCCGGTCATCATCGGCTTCACCTGCAACTGGTGCAGCTACCGAGCCGCCGACCTGGCCGGCACGGCGCGCACCAAGTACCCGCCCAACATCCGCCTGATCCGGCTGATGTGCTCGGGGCGCCTGGATCCGACGTTCGTGCTCAAGGCCTTCGCCGAGGGCGCGGATGCCGTCATGGTCACCGGCTGCCACCCCGGCGAATGCCACTACATCGAGCAGAACATCAAGGCCCTGCGGCGCTTCCGGCTGCTGGCGCGCACGATCGCGGCCCTGGGCATCGAGCCGGGGCGATTGCAGCTCGTGTGGGCAAGCGCCGCCGAAGGCGTGCGTCTGGCCAACGAGATCGCCCGCGTCACCGAGGAGGTGCGCGCCCTGGGACCGCTCAACTGGCCGACTCGCGACCACACCGGCCTCGACGACGTGACCCTCGACTCGGCCTGGGAGGCGACCGGCGGCGATCCGGCGGGACCGCCCCCTGAGCCGGCAGGGGCCAGCCGCAAGCGTGGTGCGGAGGCGAAGCGATGAGCCCGACCGCCCGATCCAACGGCGGCGCCAAGCCCGCCGGCACTGCCAAGCCCGCCAAGCCCGCCGGCGCGGCCGCCAAGCCCGCCAAGACCGCCGGCGCGGCCGCCAAGCCCACGAAGGCCGGCGCCAAGCCGAAGCTCGCCATATTCGGGGCCGCATCGTGCGGCGGCTGCGACATCGCCATCGTGAACATCCACGAGAAGATCCTGGACGTGGCGGCCGCCTTCGATATCGTCCTGTGGCCGACCATCATGGACGGCAAGTACAGCGACATCGAGGCCCTGGCCGACGGTGAAATCGCCGTCACCCTGGTCAGCGGCAGCATGCGAACCGGCGAAACGGTCCACCTCGCCAATCTCTTGCGCCGCAAGTCCAAGTTCATCGTGGCCTTCGGCTCGTGCGCGGGCGAGGGCTGCATCCCGGGCCTGGCCAATCTCTCGAGCGCTCAGGAGATCCTCGACACGGCGTTCTCGACCCCCAGCACGGAGAACCCGGACAACATCCGTCCGGTCTGGGAGTACCAGGCGCCCGAGGGCGTCCTGCACCTGCCCGAGTGCGAGCCGTTCGTGCAGACACTGGACCAGGTCGTGGACGTGGACTACCTCATCCCCGGCTGCCCGCCCGAG
>Ga0187886_1003225_pt1 | contig 12361 bp, 5 predicted proteins | sample June2016WEW_20_1_FD_133001 | JGI IMG/M metagenome (GOLD analysis project Ga0187886, IMG submission 133001) | Peatland microbial communities from SPRUCE experiment site at the Marcell Experimental Forest, Minnesota, USA - June2016WEW_20_150 | ecosystem: Environmental > Terrestrial > Soil >...
TCCGCGCTCGTCAGGTATTCGATGGCTGCTTGAGAACCCTGCGTGTAGATACCGTAGACGAGCAAGATGCGATTCTCTTTCCTTTCGTTGGGCAGCATCAGGACTAGCGCGTAGTCGCGGGTCAGGTGGTTAGTGACCAGATCGAACTCTGGTTTGTAGACAGGCTTCTCACCAGGGCGGGGATTCTTGTTCAGAATGACGCCGGCTTGGAAACGGAAACCTTCGGGAGTTAGGAAGACCCTGCCGCTCCAGGGCTGATTGCCGCCGAGCAGGATGGCGTTGCCACGCTTGATTTCCTCGAAGGTGACCAGCCGTGACTGTTGCAGGCGGCACTTCTGGCCGACACGTGAGAACAACTCGAAAAAGTTTAAGAGCCCCACAGTTTCACCTACCGCAGTGAAGTCGGTGGAACTGGGGACGAAGCGGAATCGCTTCAACTCTCGAAAATGTATGGTGTCGCGGAACTCCGGGAGTTCCTCTTTGGAGATTTCGTGACTGTTCGCCAAGGTCTGGGCGCTGTCCCCGTCGTGGGCCGCTCGCAGCAGAGGATGGTTCGGAATGACGATCATGGGGGGATCCGCGGGTGGCAGGAAGGGTTCCCAAAACCACTCCAGCTCTTCCTGCAACCTTAGAGGGGATCGCGCAGCTTGTTCCGTCTGTGATCGCTCACGGATTAGGAGAAAAACCAGTATCGCGCAAGTTGCCGCCAGTCCGAGGATGAGCGCGTAATGGAATTGTTCACGCCTGCGCGGTGCTGTGCCAACCTGGGCCTCTTGTTCAACCGGGGTAGTTGTCTCCGCCATCGCGGCTTTGGCAAAGACAGGTACGTAGTGCCCCAGAGGCAGTTCAATACGCAACGGGCTGGTCTTGCCCTCTTCCTCGTAGTACTTCTTCAGAGCGCGACGGATGTCGTGCGCCTGCACGCGCACAATGGGATCATCTTGCGGATTGAAATCGGACCCTCGGCCGTAAACCTCCAAGCCGATGAGATACTCGTTCAGTTTCTCGCCACTGCCTAGGAATGTCTGTTCCGAGACAAATTCCAGAAACCGACTCTTCTTGGGGGCATTCGCAAAATGTCTACTCTGAATGACTCGCCGGAGCTCTTCTCTTTTTTCGAAAAGGGAAATAGGTTCCGTCGCGGGGCTGTGTTGAACAACCATTTCCGCCCCCCAGCTAGGGGTAAGCTATAAAGCCGACTCCAGCGTGGGATAAACCCGCAAGCAACTTGCTGTACGGAAAAATACCACTCGATGTTGGGGAGGTCAAGGTCACCTCCTCGGCCACAGGACATTTTGCACCCCCGGCGCTAACGGTTATTGGCCTCGTTATTCGCTGTTAACACCCGACCGGCTTGGGTTGTCGGCTTCGGCACTTTCGGCCGAATAAATGTCTGTTTTTGGAACAACAAAAAGTCCGCCGGGCATCGTTTCGAATGACGGGGGGAAAAAAGTGAGGTGAGGATCTTGGGTCCCCACGAATATCAACCCAGTCCCACACATTTGAAACCACTTACTGTCTCATTCGACCTGAATGCTCCACGTTAACTGCTCCTGTAACAGGCATTACCTTGAGAACCTGCGGGTGCACGCGTAGAAACAGGTCGTAATGCTTTAGTTGTACTCGGGGAGCCAATGGAGTTTGATTTCGTGTATCTGAGCCCCAATCAAGGCAGCCACCCGAGTTTCGCCAGCCGTGACATGCACGAAAGGGATGCTCGCCGAACCCACTCTCCGTCCCTGGGTGAGGGTCCGGACGAGGATCCTCCCATCGACTCAAAGGGTTGAAACGCAATGAGAAAGCACGAAAATTGACTTCGCGAGGTTTAGAAAATGATTCGCCCAAAAATTCGTGGAACGTTGCCCAGCGTGATAGTTGAAGGACTCTTCTTGGGAGTGTTCTTGATCGGGATCTTGGCGCTGCCAGCAAGAGCACAATTCACGGCCGGCACAATCCTGGGAACGGTAACGGATCCCAGCGGTGCAGCAATACCCAACGCTGCCGTCACGGCATCCAACGTGGAGACCGGCTTCGCCCGCAGCGTTAAGACCGATCAGGCCGGGAACTATACCCTCCCGAACATGCCGCTCGGCAGATACCGGGTGAAGGCCGAAGCGCCTAACTTCAAAACCGGCCTGAGCAGTCCCTTCACACTCATCGTCGATCAAAAACAGCGCTCTGATTTCAAGCTGGAACTAGGCACGGTGTCGCAGGTGGTCGAAGTCACCGGTGTCGGCGCCACGCTGCTCCAGACCGAAGCTCCGGACATGAACCAGATCGTCCAGGACAAGGAGATCCGAGGGCTGCCGCTCAACGGGCGAGATTTCCTGTCTCTTCTGCTGCTTTCGAACGGCCTGCAGGACACTTCCAATGACCAAGGGGGCGCAACGACGAACGTTACGTTCGCCGTGAACGGCATGCGCCCGGAGGCCAACTCGGTCACGCTCGATGGCATCGAGATGTCCACGATCCGCGAGTCCGACGTGGATATGCGGCCCAACATCGACGCCATCAGTGAGTTCAAAGTGTTGACCTCGGCCTATTCAGCGGAGTACGGCCACACCGCCGGAGGCGTCATTTCCATTCAGTCGAAAAGCGGCACCAATACCTACCACGGCAGCGCGTATGAGTTCTTCCGCAACGACGCCCTGAATGCCACGAACTTCTTCACGGAAGCCGACCCGCTGGATCCCAGTTCCACAAAGTTCCGGGCGCCCCTCAAACTAAATATGTTCGGCGGGACGTTCGGTGGACCGATCAAGAAGAACAAAACGTTCTTCTTCGCAGACTATCAAGGTTACCGCATCCACAAAGTCAACACGGCCTATGCGGTCGTGCCGGCGGAGGCGATCCGCGAAGGAGACTATTCCTCCTTGATTCCGCCGGAAGTTTTGCTCGATCCGAGCAAGTTTTCGATTTGGGATACGAGCACGGGATGGGGAATCTTCGACCCGGCGACGGGCAGCACAGAAGTGTTCCGCGACCCGAGTCGTGCGACTCCCAGTAACCCCGAGGGGTTCAACATCATTCCTCGCGACCGTTTTCATCCCCTCGGTTACGCGCTCATGAACAGCTACCCGCTCCCCAATCTCCAAAATAACCTCAAAGGGAACTACTTCATCCGGCAGCCCTCGCAAAGCGGGACCGACGAAGCTGGGCTTCGAATCGATCACACCCTTTCCGCTAAGAACAACCTGTTCGTCCGCTACCGCTGGAACGACACGCTCGGAAAGACCGCCGATCCCCTGGCGCGCTCTGACGGCCCCATGCCGGGGATCGGGCTGGAAACAGGTGTGGAATCGCGTGGCATCGTCGGGGGTGGGCCTTCCCGGGACCGCAACAATAACATGGTCGTTTCCGACGTTCACATCTTCAATCCCACGACCATCAACGAGGCTCGCTTCGGGTTCGCCTACTATCGCCTGGACACTCTGGCGAATTCCTATGGGATGAACCTGGCGCAGAAGTTTGGGCTGCAGGACGTCAACGTCGGCCCGCTTTACTCGGGCCTGCCCATCATTTACATGAGCAATTACACGAATATTGGCGGGGACGATTTCAAGCCCCTGTATTTCCGGGAGAGAAGCTGGCAATTCAATGACAACGTGACTTTGATGAGGGGAAGGCACGCTTTCAAAACGGGCTTCGAGTATCGCCCCCGAAGTCAGAACAACTACTATACCCTCTTCCCCGCCAGTGCGTGGTATTCGGGGAATGACGCTACGTCCTATTCCCGATGGTGGTGGAACTCCGGCGACGACGTTGCCGACATGTTGATCGGGATGCCGTGCTGTGGATACCACGGCCGCCGCTTTGGCAGTCCGGCACTCAAGGATCGCGGCTACAGCTTCTTCCTGCAGGACGATTGGAAGGTCACCGACAAACTCACGCTGAATCTGGGAGTCCGCTACGAGTACGTCACGCCGTTCTTCAGCCCCACGAATGAAATCTCCATCTTCGATCTGGCCCAAAACAAGCTATTGATCGCGGGTAAGGAGGGAGTTTCGCGCTACATCGTTCAGCCCGACCAGAATAATTGGATGCCGCGCGTGGGCCTGGCGTACAAATTGGGCCCCAAAACTTCGCTGCGCGCCGGGTTCGGTGTTTTCTTCGATCCCGAGAACGCCAAGCGCGACGACGTAAAGTTCAACCCTCCTTTCTATCGCGGCTACTCAACCTGGGAAACCTGGGATTTTTGGTCACCCACGGCGCCACCCTTCGACGACCCGGGCAGCTACCCCACCGGTTACGACACCATGAACCTCGACCTCCACCTCAGAACCGGTTACTCGGAACAGTACAACTTTGCTGTCCAGCACGAACTTCCCTGGGGACTGTTGTTTGAAGCCGCCTATGTGGGATCCCAAGCTCACAAGCTTGCCTACCGGTTCAATTACAACCCGAAGGATGACAATGGGAAGAGGCCCATCGCCTCGCTCGGCGACGTAAGCACGGTGGAGAATGTGGGCAACATGGTGTACCACTCCGGACAATTCAAGTTGGAGCGCCGATTCGGAAAAAATTTGTTCTTTCTCACCAGTTACACTTGGTCAAAGTCCATCGACACGGTGAGCTCCGCCGACTTCGATCAGGGAATCAACGGCGGCGTCCAGGACATCTACAACCCCAGCGCCAACCGCGCGGTTTCCGACTGGGACGTCCCCCACCGTCTCGCATTCAGCTATGTCTATGACTTGCCTTTCGGCAAAGGACGGGAGTTCATGAGCAATACCCATCCTGTGTTCAATGCCCTCCTCGGGGGCTGGCAAACGACGGGGATCTTCCTGGCGAGCTCTGGAGTTCCCGGGACGGTCATCCTGGGAAAGACCCTCCCTGGCAGCTACGCGTACGCTCGGCCGAACCTTGTGGGGAATCCGCTCATGCCCGGTAACGAGCGCGGGCCCGACCATTGGCTGAACCCCGCAGCTTTCGTCCCCAACCTGGACACCAACGGGGATGTGATCCCAGGGAACGCCGGCCGGAATATTTTCCGCGGGCCGAGGTACACGAACTTCGACGTGGGGCTGGTGAAGTTCTTCAGCCTCACGGAGCGTGTCCGCCTGCAATTTCGCACGGAGTTCTTCAACCTCTCTAACACGCCGCACTTTGCGCTGCCGGTGCGGAACATGAATGACCCGTCCTTCGGGACGATTACGCACACGCGCAATCCGGGCAATTACGGTTCGACGGCGGCTTCTTATGCGAATCGGATGATCCAATTTGCCTTGAAACTGGAGTTCTAGTGTTCTTCGTGCTGGCAGCAGGAGCGAGCCCCGGAATGTTCCGGGGCTCGCTCCTCAACCTTCAATCGAGCCTGGCTGCAGTCGAATACGGCAGACAGGGTGCCGACTGACAAGAGGAGGTACAGGTGATGCTGGCATGGAGAAGGGTGTTTCTCTGGCTTGCGGTGTTCTGTCTGACCCCTCCTGCTTCAGCCCAAGTGGAGAATCGGCTTCTCGTCGTAGCCAAGCAATTCGACGAGCCAATTCTCACCATCAACTCTCCCGGTGTCGGAGCGAACAAGTACGGCTTCGAGGGCGGCAGGGTGCTAAAGCTCGACGGCACGTATCACCTCTTTACGTCCGAGATGGTAGGTGATCCGCACTGGGTGAATATGCAGTTGGCGCACTGGACCAGTCGTGATCGTTTGCACTGGAAGCGTGTTTCTACATTGTTTGAATCGAGCGGGGACTTTACGGGTAAAGACCCACGCGCGGCCTTGTGGTCGCCGATGCCGATCTACGACCAGACGGAAGGCCGCTGGAATCTGTTCTATGTGGCCTATCAGTCCGCACCCGACACGTCCAAAGAGTGGCTGACGAACCACGAGGGCAGAATCTGGCGCGCCATCTCAAAGGTGAAAGGTCCCGGCGGCATCGATGGTCCTTACGAGGACGTGGGCATCATCCTCCAGCGTGGAAAAGACTCCGACCCCTGGGAAGGATTGCAGGGGACCGATTCGTTTTTCCCCTACCAAGTGGAGAACAAATGGTACGCCTTCTACGGTACCGGCCATACCGAAAAGTTGCCGATTTCTCTCTGGCAGGTGGGTCTGGCGTGGGCAACGAACCTCAGCGGCCCCTGGAAGAGATGCACTAATCTGAATCCATTGAATATTGAAAAGGTCTTCATCGAGAACCCCCTCGTCACCAGGCTCACCGACGGAACCTACCTGGCCGTCTACGACAACTATGTCGAGCACTCCGTGGGTTATACGTTTTCCGCGGACGGGATAAATTGGACACCTGGTAAGGCACTCGTCGTCCAGAAGGGCAACGGGATCTGGGCGAGCGAGGTTCGCACGCCCCTGGGGCTGATTGCCGAGGGGAAAGATTCGTTCACGCTCTTTTACACCGCGAATCAAGACCTGCTTGGTGCCCCGCCGGACGCCAACGGGATCAAGATGACGCCCGGTGCGATGGGTTTGGTGGACGTGAAGCTGGAACTGGCGGAGGCGATAGCTGGGGGCCGGAAATAGCGGAAAGCAGGACGCGCTCATGCAAGGAAGGTATTGACTGGCATTTCAGGATTCTCGTGAGACTCGGGTGAAGGAGATAAGGAGGAGGTTATGAAGCAAGCGCGCAAAGCTTTCTTGCGATATACCCCACATCATCGCTTGCGGGGCCACCGGATAGGGTCGGCACAAACACGGTCCACTTCAATTCACCCGGCCGCAACTCGTTGAATAGATACAATCCCCGCATCGACTACAATCTATCCTCTTCCGACCGCATTTTCGGCGTGTTCCACAGGCAGACCGGTTCCAATTCCGGCTATGACCTTGTCGTGGGGCCCGCCGGTGCACAAATCAGTCGAGCCAATGACTACGCGTTAACGGTAGCAGAGACACACACCTTCACCTCCTCCATGCTGAACGACTTTCGGTTTGGCTACATGCATCGAATTGGCGCCCGAGCACAGTACGGTCAGGGCTTCACATCACCGGCGGACTTTGGAATCAGCGGGATTCCCAACTGTCTATCCAGCATTCCCGATACGGCCGGCGGAGTCAAATGTGGCACACCAGGGGTCGGTATCGTTGGGTACAGCGGCTTCTCGAGTGGAGAGACGCTCTACGAACCTGCGACCACCGTCCAGTTTAGTGACATGGTTACGAAGCTTCTTGGTCGTCACACCCTCAAGATGGGCGCCGAGTTCCGTCACTACGCCATCGACAACTACCAACCGAACGGGGTAACCGGGGGCTTCAGCTTCAACGGCGCACAAACGGCAAATGCCTTTGCCGACTTTCTGTTTGGCGCCTTGAATCAAAGCAGCGTTCAGGTGCAAAACGCGATGGTTTCGAGTCGTGCTTGGTCCTATTCGTTCTTCGTTCAGGACGACTTCAAGGTTACGCCCAAGCTGACGCTCAACCTCGGGCTGAGATATCAGTACGATCAATCCTTTCACGAAACTCACAAGGGTTTGGCGTTCTTCAATCCCTACACTGCCGCGTGGGAGCAGTTCGGCGTGAATGCGCCTCCCACCACGTTCGATCCGTCGAAGAAACAGTTTGGCCCGCGCGTAGGATTTGCGTGGAACGCTCGAAAGGGTTTCGTGGTTCGCGGCGGCTACGGCATCATGTTCCCGAGCGCCGTCGGCCACGGCCGGGCCGGAGACGGCCAGCCTGGTCCCAATCTCCTTGCCACCACTCCTTTCCCTGCTGGGACCGATTGGTCCAACTTGCCCACAATTACGAGCCCGGATCCTTCAGCAATTACGTCGCCCACACCTGTAACCGGCAATGTGTCATTCTCGGCCTGGGCGCCCCGCAAGCAGAAGCCAACCTATGTCCAACTCTGGAACTTCCCCCTGGAGAAGCAGATCGGCTCCAACACGGTCGCCCAGCTCGCCTACGTGGGAAGCCGTGGGGTCCACCTTCCGATCAACTATGCTTATAACATCTGCCAACAGACGCCCCAAAGCACCTCCTGGAGCGCGACCACGAGTCCCTACTGTTCTGCTACGGCCGCCGAAGAAGCCGGCATTTGGAACCTTTACGTAACCCCCGGTTGGTGGGGGCTCTCCAGCTCTAACTATCACTCGCTGCAGGCGAAGTTCGACCGTCGTTTCGCGCACGGCTTCTCACTGCTCGCGAACTTCACCTGGAGCAAGCTAATGGACGATTCATCTTCCGACTGGGGTGGATTCTGGTCGCTTGATGTGCTCGGTCAGGACTTTTACAACCGCCGGGCGGAGCGGTCCGTCAGCGCTGGAGACGTTCCGGGTCGCTTCACCGTGGCCCCGATCTACGAACTGCCGTTCGGCTCCGGCAAGAAGTGGGCCCAGAGCGGCGTCGCCAGCCAAGTCATCGGCGGGTGGCGCGTGACCGGCATCTATACGGTCAGTGGTGGGTATCCTTTCGGAATCACCGATAATTCATATGGATACTGCAACGCCGCCCACATCATCCAGGACCGGCCGAACATGATCGGCAACCCACTACCCTCAGGCTTCAATCAAACGGTCCAGCACTGGTTCGACATCACCGCATTCGACTTCTCAGGGACTTGTCCCGCGTCGAATTTGGTGGCTCTGACAGGTGGTTACGATACGACCAAGGCGTTTGGCAACGCTCCCCGCTATTTCTCGAACATCCGCGTGCCGGGCGTCAACAACATCGACTTTTCCTTGCAGAAGGATTTCCGGGTGCCGATGGGAGAACAAACTCGGCTGACGTTCCGGGCGGATTTCTACAACATGCCGAATCATCCGCAGTTTGGAGCGCCGGTTTCGGACCCGACGAATCCGACCTACGGAACGATCAATTACACCTCGATCGGCAATAGGACTGTGCAACTTGGGTTGCACCTGTACTTCTGAGCCGCCCCTCGGGGGGAGGGCGCGCTGTGACGCGGGAGCACCCAACCAAAGTGCTCCCGCCTTGCTTCTATTCCACCCTGCTCAGACTACCGAATCGGTGCGCCTGATTCGTCAAAACCCGTCCTCACGTCGAGCGTTTCGCTCACCGCTTCGGTATGGACGTGGGGCGTTCCCAGACCATGATGGTCCCACAAGTGGTCAGGGTGTATTGGTGATGGGTTTGGTAAAGTAACGCCGGCGAATAGGAAGCCCCAACGACTCACATCTCGATGCTTCGATGATGCCATTCCTTGTCCGTCGCCCAGCCAACGAATCCGCCCCAGGAATCTCCAGAAGTACGCCGCCATTCCCTTGGCCTGTCTGGGAAACGTCGCCCACAAATCGCAAAGAAGGAGCACCGCATGAAGAGAAGCGCTCGAAACTTATCGTTGGTTTTCACGGCCTTCATACTGTTATTAACCGCCGGAGAGGTGTTTCCCCAATCCGCACCGGCGTTCGCACCCAACAGAATGGACACAATCCTGTATGGCGCTGCCTATTACACGGAGTACATGCCGTATGAGCGGCTCGAACAGGACGTGCAACTGATGCAGCAGGCCGGAATTAACGTCGTGCGCGTCGGGGAATCCAGCTGGGGGTTATGGGAACCCGCGGACGGTCGTTTCGAGTTCGAGTGGATGGACCGCGTCGTCGAACGGATGCACAAAGCGGGCATCAAGGTCATTATGGGAACGCCGACTTACTCGATTCCAGCCTGGTTATTCAGAAAACATCCCGAGGTCACCGTAAGGACCTTGGATGGCCACACGAGTTCCTATGGAATTCGCCAGAACATCGACCTCGCGAACTCTACGTACCGCTTGTATAGCGAGCGTGTCATCCGCAAAATCGTTCAACACTACAAAGACCACCCAGCAATCATTGGCTATCAAATCGACAACGAAACCCGCCCGGCGGGCGCAGCTAACCACGACGTTCAGGTGGGCTTTGTCGATCACTTGCGAGAAAAGTTCAAGAGCATCGACAGGCTGAACGAGGTCTGGGGCCTCAACTATTGGGGCCAGAGGTTGTACGACTGGTCGGAGGTCCCACCGCGCGACGGGATTATCAATCCCGGCTGGAAACTGGAGTGGGAACGCTACCAGCAGTGGCTGGTAACTGACTTCTTGCATTGGCAGGCCGCTATCGTGAATGAGTACAAACGGCCCGACCAGTTTGTGGCCCAGGACTTTGCAGGCCCGCCGCGCCCTTACGCCAATGAGGAGGAGGTCTCCAGAGCTCTCGATATTGTGGCGGCCAATCCGTATCATGCTACCCAGGACGGCTACGATGGGGAATCATCGAGTTTTGCCGGCGACTATGCCCGATCGCTCAAGCGGACCAACTACCTGGTGACGGAGACCAACGCACAAACCATCGGCTGGGACTCGAAAGGTCAGTATCCTCCCTACGACGGTCAGCTCCGCCTGGATGTGTACACGCATATCGCGTCGGGCGCGAACATGGTGGAGTACTGGCATTGGCACTCGATCCACTATGGCCAGGAGACATACTGGAAGGGCGTTCTCTCCCACGACCTCGAACCGAATCGCGCCTATGCGGAGGTCAGCCGCATCGCGCATGAATTGCAGCGCGTCGGGCCGGAAATCGCGAGCACAAAACGGCCCAACCAAGTCGCTGTTCTTTACAGTAATGATTCGTATCACGGCATCGAGTTCATGCCCTTCAGCGACCGCGTCAATTACCGCACCGTCCTGGCTGGAATGTATCGGGCACTGTACAAGCTGAATGTCGGAACCGATTTCATCTTCCCGGACAGCACGAATCTTTCAGACTACAAAGTGGTCGTGGTTCCTCCGCTTTATGTCGCGAGCGACGAGGTGCTGAATAGACTTGCCGACTTCGTTCACGCAGGGGGCCACGTCGTCATGGCGTTCAAGAGCGGATTCTGCAATGAGTACTCAACCGTGCGTTGGTCGATGGCCCCCGGACCTCTGCGAAAGGCGGCAGGATTCCGCTACCAGGAGTTCTCGAACCTGGGTGAGCCACTGGCGCTCAAAGGTGATCTGTTCCTCGCCGGGGCGGACAACAGGGTTTCCGATTGGGCTGAAATGCTGATTCTGGAAGGGGCGCAACCGCTGGCGTACTACGAACATCCATTCTTCGGGAAATATCCGGCGATCACCCGAAACCAGTTCGGGAACGGCACGCTCACTTACCAAGGCACCGTCCTCTCGGAGAAGTTACAGGAAGGAGTATTACTGCAGGTGCTGAAACTGGCAGGTCTGACCGGCCCGGATCAGCAACTGCCTTCGGCGGTGCGCGTGAAGCATGGCGTGAATCGTAACGGCAAAACGCTCCACTATTACCTGAACTACTCCAGCGATCCACAGACCTTCCATTACCCTTACGGCGGTGGCTTCGGTCTGCTGACGCATGCTGCCATGGCTCCATCACAATCCATCACACTCAAGCCATGGGATCTGGCGATCATCGAGGAGAAGTGAATCTTGCGCAGATATAACAGCGGTGCGCGTAGATGAAGGCGGCCGGTGGTGAAACATGCGCGCTATTACTGGCTACTGTTGGCCGAAGGGTATCTCACGCGGCAGGGTCTTAGCTTGGTGAGAAGCATTGCGGCGCTGCCCCAGCCGGACGGGTAGCGAACCGGGAGAGACCGCGAATCGAGCGCTCCGAAGTGATCCCGTCGGGACAAGTGTCAGCGGCCAGGCAGGTTGGAGGCAAGACACAGACCGAACAAGTCAGCGAAACTGCCCAACGAGCCGCGATGCGACCCGAGGGCGGCTATGTCGATATGAGCTTGAAACGCGAGGGCGGCAGGCGTATGGTTTTCGCGTAGAGATAAAGCTGAAATCGGAAATTCCGGCTAGGTGGTTGCGGCTGTGCGGTTCCAGGGTTTCATACAAGAGACGTCTCGATTGTGCTGGGAGGTCTCCGGCGGTAGTTATGGAGTCCCTTTCGAGTTCAGGAGGGAGATTCATGGGCGTCAGTAAGAGATGTTTTTCGGTGTTTATTCCTGGTTTCCTCGCGTTCCTGATCGCTGGTTCGATGGTGTCTGTGAGCGCGCCTCAGGGCATTACGGGAAGATGGGATTTGACCATCGGGGTTGCGGACAACGCCTACCCATCATGGCTGGAAATCACCACGAAGGATGGCCAGTTGTCGGGCAGGTTCGTGGGTCGCATGGGAAGCGCCCGCCCGATCAAGAAGATCGCTTTTGAGAATGGCAGCCTCACTTTTTCGCTGCCCGTCCAATATGAGAAATCCAAGACGGACATGTCTTTTGCCGCGACCCTTTCCCCCGCCGGCGACAAGCTGACGGGCACGACGAAAAGCGAAGAGGGAGCCGAACTCACCTGGGTAGGCCTGAGGGCCCCGGCCTTGCCCAAACCTGAAAACGTCAAGTGGGGCACTCCGATTGAACTGTTCAACGGCAATGATCTCACCGGATGGAAGCCGAAGGATCCCATGGGGCCGAATGGATGGAAGGCAGTCAACCATGTCCTGGAGAATGAGA
>Ga0187886_1003227_pt1 | contig 12359 bp, 9 predicted proteins | sample June2016WEW_20_1_FD_133001 | JGI IMG/M metagenome (GOLD analysis project Ga0187886, IMG submission 133001) | Peatland microbial communities from SPRUCE experiment site at the Marcell Experimental Forest, Minnesota, USA - June2016WEW_20_150 | ecosystem: Environmental > Terrestrial > Soil >...
GATCCTCTCCCCGCACGCGGGGCGAGGAGATTTCCCCTCTCCCTTTCCAAGGGAGAGGGTCAGGGTGAGGGTTCGCGCGGTTACGCACTGTTACGGATTTGAGCGTCTCGTGAATAATCCGGGCTAGGTAAACGGGTCTTTCATTTCTTTTCCTAAAAGCGCGGAGCGGAGCGCAGCTTTTGGTTTTGTTTCCTTTCTGCGTTTTCGTGGTTGCGTCTCCGCCCCCGCTGGCGTTTCCCGAACTGTCGGGAAAGCTCATCCTGCTATCCGCCCGTCAGCCGCATCGGGCTGAGTGCCGTTAGCCCGATCACCTGCAACGCAGAACCGATGTCCTCTGCCCGCGCTTCCGAGCTTTGATTGCTGTTGCGCCTTCACCGGTGCGGACTTGTCCGCCGCAGTCCCGCGCCTGCGGGACGGAGGCGGGTTCTTCATACAGGCAGGAGGAGGCGGAAAGTCGTTCCCTTTTTCGGGGCGCTCTCGACTTCGATCTGGCCACGGTGGGCGTCGACGACGATTTTGTGGACGATGGCGAGGCCGAGGCCGGTGCCATGTGCCTTTGTGGTCAGGAACGGCTCGAAAAGTTGTTTCTGTTTCTCCGGCGACATGCCGACACCGGTGTCCTGGAAAATGAGAAGGATGAGGGATGAGGGATGAAGGGCGGTGGAAACTGTCAGCATGCCGCCGCGCGGCATGGCTTCGGCGGCGTTGAGAATCAGATTCAGGCAGGCTTGTTCAATCTGGCCCCGGTCGATGCGGACCTTGGGCAGTTCTTTGGCCAACGCGGTCTTCAGCACGATCTTCTGTTGGCTGAGTTTGTGCCGGGTCAGCAGCAGCACGTCTTCGAGCAGCCCGTTGATGTCCGCCAACTCGAACGTTGGCTCGTTGGAGCGCGCGTAGCCGAGCAATTGGTCCATGATCTTGTTCAAGTGATCCATCTTCTCGGCCATGATCTCGGCATCGCGCGCCCGGGGGTCCGACGCCGGGAACTTCAGGTCGAGGGAATGAAACAACATTTTCATTACCGTCAGCGGATTGCGGATTTCGTGGGCGACCTCGGCGGAGAGAAGGCCGAGCGTGCTCAGGCGCTCGTTGTGGCGCAATTGCTCCTCGACTCCCACCATTTTCTGGTGCAACCGCGCGTTTTCGATGGCGACGGCGGAGAGATTGGCCAGCGTCGAGAGAATATTGATGTCCTGCGTCGAGTAACGATACGGCAGCCCTGTGTACACACTGAGCGCGCCGATGATCGTGTCGCCGACCACCATCGGCACCGACAGCAGTGACACCAACCCTTCCTTGCGGGCCAGTTCGATGTGTCGATAGGCGTCGTGCTCTTGGACGTTGTAGACCTGCGTCGGTTTGCCGCGGCGGACCACGTTGCCGATGAGACTGTCGTCCACGCTCAACGGCGGTTTGCTCAGATAATCTGGACCGGCCCCGTGGCAGGCGCACAGGTCGAGCTTGTCGCGTCCCGGACTGAGCAACATGAGCGAGCAAACTTTCGTCTCCATGAGCTGGCAGGCATCGACCGTGATGCGGTGCAGGATCTCCTCCAGATTCAGCGAAGAGATAATCGATTGCGCGATGCGGAACAGTGACTCGAGTTTCCGCGCACTGTGGGCGACGGTTTGGTACAGCCAGGAATTATGAATGACCTGCGCGGCTTGATTCCCGAGCGCGACGAGCAATTCCTCGTCCTCCACACTGAACGCGTCCTTGCGCGTGGAATCCACGTTGAGCACGCCGATCAACGTGCCGTCGAGGAGCAGCGGCACGGCGAGCTCGCTGCGGATGTCTTTGCGGACGGAAACATAGCGCGGATCGGCCGTGACGTCGGGGACGCGCAACGGCTTGCCGGTCTTGGCGACCCAGCCCGTCACGCCGCGCCCGATGGCCAGCTTCAGTTTCCGGGCTTCCTTGCTGAGTCCGATGGCGACTTCGATTTCGAGGAGCTGCGTGTGAGGGTCGATAAGGACGATCGAGCCGCTTGTGGCGTGCATGATGTCCACTGCTTCGCGGAGAACTAGGTTGAGAACCGTTTTCGGCTCAAGCGAGGAATTGATGACGTTGCTGACGCGGGCGAGCAACTCGAACCGGCGCAGCCGATCAGGCTGTCCCAATCGTTCCTTCGTGGTACGGCTCATGGCAGGTTTTCGCGAACGCATTTTGTCGCCTCACTAATGGCAATCCATCTGGAAGTCAACCCGGAACCTGGCCGACAATCGAGTGGTCACCGCAGCAGCAGCCACGAGACGAGCACGAACAACGGGATCAGAATCGGCAACGTGTACTTCACGACATAGCCGAAAAAACTGGGGCATTTCACTCCGCTCGACTCGGCGATGCTCTTGACCATGAAATTCGGGCCGTTGCCGATGTACGTACACGCACCGAAGAAGACCGAGCCGAGCGAGACAGCGACAATTAACTCCCATGCCTTCGGATCGAGCTTGTGCAGGCCGAGATCAACCAACTGCCGCGGCGAATACTGGTTGACGATATCGGGATTGAGCAGCGCCTGCACGTGAATCGGGTTTTCCAGCGACATATGCTGCAAGCCGAACGCCGCTGTCAGGAAGTTGAGATACGTCGGCGCGTTGTCAAGCACGCTGGAAAGCACGCCGCTGCCCCAGAAGAATTGACGGACGGTGTTGATGCCGAGTCCGGCCGCGTGTTTTTCCAGAAGATCGAGCGCGGGCACCATCGTCGCAAAGATGCCAACAAACAGGAAACCGACCTCCCGGACTGGGCCGAAACTGAATTCGTTTTCATAGAGCGCGTCTTGGTTGCTGAATCGATAGGCCGCGTACGCTGTGGCGATCATCAAACCGGCGACTGCCACCGTAACGAAACTCTCGACCGCCTTCGTCGCGCCCCAGCCCAGCACCTCTCCCAGCGCGCGAAACAACAGCCAGCGTTCGAGTTCCTTGAACCATTCCGCCTTCTGCGCGAGCACCAAGCCGATAATGACGAACAACCAGATGAAATTGTGCGTCCCCTCCAGTTCCACCCGGTCTTCCGCGCGCCGCTTGACCTCCTTTTTGTGTTTCTGGAAGTCGCGCGAGTCGATGATGAAAAACAGCGTCAGCAGCACTCCGATACACAGCAGCCACGAGACCACCACTTGTGGGACTTGCAGCAGCCAGAAAAAAGGCACGCCCTTCAGGTATCCGAGAAACAGCGGCGGATCGCCGATGGGCGTGAGCGCCCCGCCGATGTTGCTGACGATGAAAATGAAGAAGACGACCTGAAACGGTGCGGCGCGATACTTGTTGATCCGCAGAAACGGGCGAATGAGCAGCATCGACGCGCCCGTCGTGCCGATAAGGTTTGCGAGCAACGCGCCCAACGCGAGCAGCCCGGTGTTGACCATTGGAGTCGAGCGCCCCGTCATCTTGATGTGAATGCCGCCGGCGATGACAAACAACGAGCCAATCAGCGCCATGAACCCCATGTATTCCACCAGGCTCGTCAACATGCGCGGCGCGTTGTGCAACACGGCGACGTAGTACAGCACCGTTACCAGTCCCAGCCCGATCGCCACTTTCGGATAGTGGTTTTCCCAGTGATGCTTGTGGATGAATGGCACCAGCGCGATGGCCAGCAGCAACAGCACGAACGGCAATACCATCAGCGGGTGCGGTTCGGTCGGCGTGCCCACAACCGCCAGCCACGCTCCGGGCGTGGCCAGCGACGTTAAGGAGGGAACAATTGCAGCGCTCATTTTTGCGCGAGTCCTAGTTTCTCCGTTTGTATTTGGGCGAACACACCGGCAACCGCGCCGCCCGGTCAAAACGTATGCCAGACAACGCGGCAATGTTCACGCAAAAAAGTACCGGCGGGAAAGAACAGGCGCATCTCGGCACTACCACCTGATTGTAGCCGCGAGCCTGCTCGCGGCAAGTCGTACCTCATCGGCCATCGCAAAGGCCGCGAGCAGGCTCGCAGCTACAACCACCCTATCGGTTATGGACGATGTCGGTGGTGGTATCAGATGCGCCCCTCCGGGGGAAAGAAACTGCGCGAGCCGTATGGGCTCGCGCAGTTCTTCGTTGTTGAATGGCGGCCGTCTTATACGGCCGCTTCGTCGACCTCAGCGGTGCGAATCCGGACGACCTTGTCGATGGCCCAGACGAAGATCTTGCCGTCGCCGATCTTGCCGGTCTTGGCTGTTTCCCGGATCGTGCTCACGGCTTTGTCCGCGATGTCGTCAGACACCACGATCTCGATCTTGATCTTGGGGATGAAATCCACTGTGTATTCGCTGCCGCGATAGATTTCGGTGTGGCCTTTCTGGCGGCCAAACCCCTTGACCTCACTGACGGTCATGCCTTGGACACCGACCTCCTGCAGGGCGGCCTTGACCTCGTCGAGTTTGTGCGGCTTGATGATCGCTTCGATTTTTTGCATCGATGGCCCCCTTCGTTATAAGACGTAGCCCTCTTCGCCGTGCTCGGCAATGTCGAGCCCCTGGGTTTCCTCTTCCGGGTCGGGACGCAATCCGATGACGGCTTTGACCACCAAGGCGATGATGGTCGTTCCCACAACAGCCAGAACGAGCGTAACGCCAATCGCCCCGAGTTGGTGCAGCCACAACGTGTGTCCCACGATGCCTTTGAGATTCGTCAGCACGTTCGGGTTTGCGTCGCTGGTGGCCAACAGCCCGGTGAGAAACGCGCCGAGCGTGCCGCCGATGGCGTGCACGCCAAACGTGTCGAGCGCGTCATCGTAGCCCAACCACCCTCTCAGTTTCACGACGGCGAAGAATGGCACCAGACCTGCCAGCAAACCGATGATCACCGCGCCGGTCGCCGTGACGAAACCCGCGGCGGGCGTGATCACCACCAGCCCCGCCACCACACCGGAGCAGAACCCGAGGATGCTGGCCTTGCCGCGCATTACGAGTTCGGCAACCGCCCATGTCGCGGAGGCAACCGCCGCGGCGATGGTCGTCGTCATGAACGCATTGCCTGCGATCCCGTCGGCCCCTAGCGCGCTGCCCGCGTTGAACCCATACCAGCCGACCCACAACATGCCGGTGCCGACCATGCAGAGCACCATGTTGTGCGGGGCCATGATCTCTTTGCCGAACCCAAGTCGCTTGCCGAGAATCAGGCACAGGATTAACGCCGACCAGCCCGACGACATGTGGACTACCGTGCCGCCGGCGAAATCGATGGCCTTGATTTTCGCGTTGGCGTTCCACACGCCGTTCATCAGCCCGTCGATCCCCCAGACCATGTGTGCGAGGGGGAAATAGACGACAAACATCCACAGGCCGACAAACGCCAGCACGGACAAAAACCTCACGCGCTCGGCAATCGCGCCGATGATCAACGCCGGCGTGATGATGGCAAACATCAGTTGATACATGGAGAAAACATTGTGTGAGACCCAGTAGGCGTAGTCGGTGTTCGGCGCGCCGTCCACACCGCGCAGGAAAGCGTATTTCAACCCGCCAAGAAACGGTTTGCCGGGCGCGAACGCGAAACTGTATCCGACCGCCCACCACAACACCGTCACCAATCCGGCGATGCCGAGACATTGCGCGAGCACGGACAACACGTTCTTGCGACGCACAAGACCGCCGTAAAACAGCGCCAGGCCGGGCAACGTCATGAACAGCACCAGCGCCGACGAGGTCATCATCCACGCGTTGTGCCCGGGGCCTGGGCCGGCGATCTTCGTGGTCACTTTCGCATCGGCGGCATTTGCGCCGCGCGCCGCGTTGTTGACGTATGCTTCGAGGTCCTCAACGCGCTGCTCCAGTGTCGGCTCGGCAGACACTGTAACTGCCGCGCCTGCGCGCACGGGACAAAGCCATCCACCCGCGACTGACAGAAGCATCCCGACAAACACCGCCACGATTCTTCGGTTCATAAGAGATGATCTCCGTGGATAAGTTTTAATCCCGTCGACACAGTTAAGAGACGAACCCACGTTCGGTAGGCAATGATTGTGCCGAGCGAGAGTGCGAAATGCGCAATCGCTGGTTTCGCAAGGAGTTCCGGCTTTTGCGGGGCAAAGAAACCGAGCTCCGGTCAGTTGGTTCTTGACCAGAGTGGTCACATCTCGCCACCACGCCGAATGTGGCGAGCTATGTCTGCGCCAACTTAGATTGTCGCTCTATACCGCCGCGCCGCCACGTTCACCGGTGCGGATGCGGACGACCTCTTCGACGAGCAACACAAAGATTTTCCCATCGCCGATCTTGCCGGTGCGCGCGGTATTGGTGATCGCTTCGATCGCGTGGTCGAGTTTCTCGTCACTGAGCACGATTTCGATTTTGATTTTCGGCAGGAAGTCCACGGCATACTCACTGCCGCGATAGATTTCGGTCTGGCCCTTCTGGCGTCCGAATCCTTTGACCTCGGTGACCGTCATGCCTTCGATGCCGATCTCGGCCAGCGCCTCTTTGACCTCTTCAAGTTTGAACGGTTTGACGATCGCTTCAATTTTTTTCATCTGTGGTCTCGCATTCTATTGGGTGGCCGAGGGCCGCACTTGCAGCCCTCAGCCGCCACTTGATTTGGCTAGTGCGCTGACACGGCTGATTTCGAGTTGGCCGCACTGGGATAACCCCTTGGATGCGGAGTCTCTACTTCCTTGTCCATCACGAAGCCATGGTAGCCGTGGACGCCCATTTCGGGGATGTCCACGCCTTCGATTTCAATCGCCTCTTCAGGTCGTTGGGTGCCGCCCGAGAGCAGGCTCACGATCTTGAAAACGATAGCTGTCGTCAGGCCGATGACGACGAAGTTGGTCGTGACGCCGATCAACTCCGCCCAGAACTGCGAGATGCCGCCACCGTAGAACAAGCCTTTGACCGTGCCAGCGACGCCGTTCCAGCCGTCGCCATACGTGCCGTCGGCGAACAAACCGATGGACAAGCAGCCCCAAGCACCGTTCACACCGTGCACGCTGATCGCGCCGACGGGATCGTCAATGCCACGCTTGTCCCAGAAGAACACCGACTCAACCACCAGAATGCCCGCGACCAAACCGATAATGCAGGCGCCGCCTGAGCCAACGAATGCGCAGGGCGCGGTGATGGCTACCAGACCTGCGAGCATCCCGTTGCACATCATTGTCGGGTCTGGTTTCTTGGTCTTGAACCACCACATATATAGGCACGACGACATTGCGCCCGTGGCCGAAGCCAACATCGTGTTAGTCGCCACGACGGCGATGCGGAGGTCGGTGCCCGCCAGCGTTGAGCCCGGGTTGAACCCGAACCAGCCGAACGCGAGAATAAACGTGCCGAGAATGGCGAACACCACGTTGTGCGCCGGCATCGGATTGACACTGCCGTCCTTGTTAAACTTACCGTAACGCGGCCCGAGCAGCCACGCCCAGATGAGACCGATGACGCCACCGGTCATGTGCACCACCGAGCTGCCGGCGAAGTCCACGTGACCGTGACCGAGGCCGAAGTTCTGGCCGAGCATCGCCAGCCAGCCGCCGCCCCAGACCCAGTTGCCGAAGAACGGATACATCACCGAGCCGACAAATGCGCCGTAGAGGCAAAACGAGGAGAACTTCCAGCGTTCCGCGCACGCGCCCGTCGGGATTGTCGCCGTCGTGTCCATAAACACCATTTGGAACAGGAACAGCGCGAACACCGAGGCGTCATATGAACTGCCCTTGAGGAAGAACCCTGTCAGCCCGCACAGGCCGAACGGTTTCCCGAAGAGGTTGATGGTGAATTCATGATTCAGCCCGCCGTAGCCGCCCATCGTCGCGATCGGCCCCAAGCCACCGAACATGAAGGCAAATCCGCAGACATAGAATCCGAGCATGCCAAGCGGATAGATCAGCAAGTTCATGGACATCGTGTGCGCCGCGTTCTTCGCGCGACACAGACCCGTTTCCACCAATGCGAAGCCTGCTTGCATGAACATGACGAGGAAGCCCGTAACGAGCGTCCACATGAAGTTAATGGCCACGCGGTTGTGTCCGACCCCATCGGCGAGCTTGACCGCTAGCGGTTCGGCCTTCATCTGTGCGAGATACTCGTCGTAGGCCTTCTTCGCTTCCGCGTAAGTCTTCGCTTTTTGAGGGTCCTTCGCGTCGTCCGCGCCCAGATCCGCGGGCGCCGTCACGACGAAGTGAGTACCGCTCGCATCCTGAACGTCACTGGCGTTGCCGGTCGCGGTGTCTGCGGGATCGGGTTTCGGTGCATCATCGCCCCAGGCGTGCGCCGTCAGCCGCGAAAAAATCGCGACTGCCAGCAAGAGCACACCGAGCCATGTTGTAGTGCGGCGTATTGGTTTCATTCGTTTGGTTCTCTTTACTGATTGAGTTTTCCCTAGTACAGATAGGCGACGCCGACGCCGGCCGTGAATTGATCCTTCCTGCCGTTGAACGCGGTGTCCGCCGAAGCGCGGTCGTAGCGAACTTCGGGACGGACTTGCAGACTCGGCATCGGTTTGAGGTTCAGCGTCAACGTCGCGCTGTACAGTTCCTTCGGCGCAACGGTGAAGGTCACCGGCGTGGTGATCGGACCGCCTGCGGTGTTGGGCGTGCGCACGCCGTCCTTGTCGCGCAGGTAGTCGCCGCGGAACGCCAACTCCACCTTGTCGGTGAAGTCGTAGGTCAACCACAAGCCGGCCGCATACCAGTCGGCGTTCGCCGTTGTCGTGCCCGAGCCGTCGGCGAGAGGCGCGTTATCTTCGTGCCCGTAATCAAGCTGCACCCAGCTATTCAGTTTGTCAGTGAATTTGCGGTTGAACACGATGTCCGTACCCGTGCGCCAATCGTGATTGTCACTAGGTTGCTCGGGGCCGCCGTAGCCAAGCAAACTGAGGTTCTCCTTGTCGTCGATGGTCCAGACCACTCGGCCCATGAAGGTCTTGGAGGCGTTCACGTCCGTGACCTGATCCCAGCCATTGATCACGCAAAAATCTGTCTCCCACTTGTCATTCCACTTATAGGCGAGCAGCACCCCGGTCTCCGTGGTGTTCTCCACAAACATGAACTGATTGCCGATCGACCAGTTCGGGTTGGCGACCTCTTCAACCACCTCCACGCCCATCATGGTGACGTGCTTGCCGAAGAGGACCGTCAGGCCGTTGCCGACCGGAACGTTGAACTTCACGTAGGCTTGCTCCAGATCAATGCTCTGCGAACTGCCGGGACCGCCAAACAGGCCGGTCGAGTGAATCGCCTCGGCGTCTTTGCCGGCGATCAGGTCGGCACGGAAGCCCACGTTCCTAGTTCGTCGGGCTAAAGTCGACCGGTTTTTCCAGCGTGAGCTTGAACTTGTCGGGAATGAACGAATTGTTGTTCGCATCAAACAACCGGCCCGCAATCATCGGATTCGCTCCACCCACGGTGCCCTTGCTGAAGTCGTAGAAATACGACGCCGAGACAAACCCGCTCAGATTAACCTGATTGAGAAAGTCGAGGGTCGCGGATGCTACGCTGGCCTGTGTCACCGTCTGGGTGCTCTTGCCCTCCAAGACGGCGATTTTGTCTTCGAGCGCTTTGATTCGATCCATCAACTGCTGCTCGTCGGCGCGAGCCTGCGTCTGGCCCAACACCACCGCGGCCGCCAGGCACAACCCGATCACCTTCAACCTCTGCGCACGAACGCTCATTTGTCCTCCTGTTTGGGTTCTCGTTCTTGCATTGGTTTTTCTGAAAATACAACTCGCACGACCGCACCCGTTCGCAGGCGTTATGCCAAGTGAGTTTGTGAAAGCTACAACAGGCCGTTTCGCAACCGCTTGCGGTTTTTTGCGGTCGTCACGCAACGGCGAACGGCGGCGGACTCTTAACCAGCGTGGTCAAAAACCGGCAGCATCAACTTGGTTGACGTGGACGCGATCAAAATCCACATCGGCCAGGTCGTCTGACGAACCACTGTCATTGAACGAATCGCAGCACCGCCGACGATGGCCGGCGACCGACCGCATCTGCGCGCCACGCAACCATGCCCGAAGACTTCCCAATCCTTGCATGCAAAAGGCCTTTCCCTCATACTCACGCCTGATGGCGATGATGGCTTATCAGGAGATCAAAGATTCACTTCGGCTCTAATCAAGTGGCCGTATCAGCAAACCCAGTGTGGGAGAAGATACCAGCCAACGGAGAACCGCTCACGTTGGTGTTTGGCATTGATGGCTCGCTACAGATTATCGAGTCGGAAACCCCGCCACACAAGGCGCTCGGCTTTGTGAAGACGGCTCTGTTGAGACTCGATCAGGCCGCCCTCTCTTCCATCGACAAGGATTCTCCGCACCCCTTTGCCCTGCGAGATATTTTGGCGGATTCCGCGTTGTACCACGCGACAGTGTTCCCCTTGAGACACGTGGTTGTTCCCGGCATGTCAACGTATGACGCAATACGACAAGCGATCTTTGAATCCGTCAAGGATGCCTCGCTGCATGGCGAACCCATGGAGACGCTGAAATGGATCGCCTATGAAAAGTGGGATGGGCGGAACAAGGGCCTGCCTCCATTCGAATGCCCCCACTGCGGGCACGGACGGAGCAATGCGACTCTGCCGTATGATACTGAAGAAGGAAACTGTGCCGAATGTGGGGGGCATCTTTTCCTCACAGACATGCTCGGTTTCCACCTGTAGATGGCGGTGGATTCCGCACCTGATTCAATTGCTTCTTCTTATATGGCGATTCATGAAACACTGCTGTTGTTCACAGGCATTCGGTACTTCTGGGAGCACAACAAGGCTGCACTGTCACAGTGCCTGTTTGTGAAGGATGGGCCGTTGTCGATCCGCGCACAATACTCAAAACTCGTAGCCCCGATTCGACGCTTTCTGTCACACGCCAAGGACACAAACTGCCCTGTCCACATTATCGGACAAGAGAAATCCGGTACTTTTTTCGACCATCTTCAGTTGATAGGCCGAGGCGCACCTTTAGAACATCTCTGCGTTCCCGGCGACCTCTACATCAAAGAGGAGATACAACACCGGCCGAGCACTGGCGCTGTCTACGGGAAAGACACGAACTACGGCGCGAAGGTGTTCGTCAAACTGAACCAATACCACCAAATGGTTCTCAACATTCCCACCGCTGAGCACAAGGCAAACCCTACTTCATCGGAGTTGATTGGTGTGGAGAGGATATTCGCCACAATCCCGAAGATTCTGAGCAATCGCCACGAAGGCGCTCTCTTGCCGATCGAACTGGCGCATGGTGTCGCATCGCTTTCGACCTATCCTTCAGCTCACATCTTGAAGATCTTTGCCGAGTCGACAATTCGTCGTGCGCCTTGAGTATTGCCATCTGTGATTTTTCGCCGCTTGCACGGTGTCGCCATAAAGGTAAAAGGGTCAGTCAATAGTATTGACAACTTCCTTGCCGGCTTTGGCGCAACGGATGCCGCAGTCGCGGCACTGGATTCCGACCGCGACGCGACGGTTTTTCTACCTACGGCGTTTGCTCACTTCATGCCGTATACGAGGATCTTGAAGGTGCCGGGAACCATCCGCGGACGTCCGCGACCACCGGCGGGCGCTCCCTCTGCCGGTGCCTCGTATTTGGCTGCGCCGAGGTAAATCTTGTGCGTCTTTGGATCGAGCGCCATCGTGCGCGAGCCGCGTTCGGTCGCCAGCGTCTGCACCACCGTCAGTTTGTCGGGCGCGTCTTCGTGTGCGATGGTCACCGTCCCGTCGCCACACGAGGCGAAGGCATACTGCGTCACCGGATCGAACGCATTGGCGTCCACGCCTTGTCCGATGGGCACCGAGCCGACGACTTTGCCGGTCTCGTTATCCATCATCACCATCAACTTGTTGCTGCAACCGAGAAAGAGCCGATGATGCGCCAGGTCGATCGCCATGCCCGAAGCGCCTTCGCCGGGCGCGATCGGCCAATGGTTCACGACCTGGTGCGTCTTGGTATCAATCGCGACGACTTCGTTCTTGTCCTCGATGTTGTTATAGACGCGCCCCGCCTTCGGATCGGCGGCGGCAAACTCCGGCCTGCCTCCCAGTGGGATGGTGGCGACGACCTTACCCGCCTTCGCGTCGATCACAGTTGAGGACTGGCCGCGCCCGTTGAACATATACACTTCCTGTCGCCCCGGCTCGTAAAGCATCCCATCCGGATTCTGGCCCGTGTCCACCTGCGACAGCGTGGTCAGCGTCTTCAGATCAACGATGCTTGCCGTGTTTGAGCGCCCGTTGCTGCTGAATCCCCGTTGAAGATCGGACGCGACGGCCAGCCCGTGGACTCCCGGAGTGTTGGTAATCTCGCCCGCGACCACGTCCTTGTCGATATCGATCACGACCACCTTGGTGGCATGGCTCACGTATAGGCGGCGACCCGCTGTGTCAACCGACAGATAATCCCACCCGCCGTCGCCGCCGACCGGGATTTCCTTCAATA
>Ga0187886_1003228_pt1 | contig 12358 bp, 9 predicted proteins | sample June2016WEW_20_1_FD_133001 | JGI IMG/M metagenome (GOLD analysis project Ga0187886, IMG submission 133001) | Peatland microbial communities from SPRUCE experiment site at the Marcell Experimental Forest, Minnesota, USA - June2016WEW_20_150 | ecosystem: Environmental > Terrestrial > Soil >...
ATGACCTTGGGCCCGCCAACCTGAAAAACCACTGTGACCAGATTGTGACGGAATGGAGCAAAAGAGATTCAACCAGACAGAAAGGAGTTTGGCTTCACAATTTTAATAGGTTGCGGACGGGAAACCAGACCGAATATCAGGGGGTTAGAGAGATTGTATCCTTCGCTTTAGAGGTCCGTGGCTGTATCCATCTGAGCTACAGGCGCATGAGTCTTAGCTAAACGACTTCGTCGTCGTTTGGTGAAGGCCAACTTCGCCACCTATTCCGGAATAGAAAAAAGTCCAGTCGTGATCGTTTTTAGTAATCATCTGAACTCATTCACTACCCTTGCTATCTCCCAGGCCATATTCGTTTATCGCGATCTCTCTCATCCTGAATTTCTGAGCCTTGCCCAAGGGGGTCATCGGAAATTCCTTCACTAATTTCAGATATCGTGGTGTGTGGGAATCCAGAAGCTTCCCTCGACAATAGTGAAGGATCTCCTCCTCAGTTACTTCAGCTCCCTCTTCCAATTTGATCCAGACAGCAATCTCCTCACCGACGATCTTATCCGGGACCCCGAACACCTGGGCATTTAGAATCTTAGGATGGCTGAAGAGGACCTCCTCAACCTCAGTAGGGTAGATCGTCTCTCCTGCCTTGTTAATCACTTCCTTTAGTCTTCCGGTCGTCCTCAGGTAACCCAGGCCATCTATGTTCCCAAGATCTCCGGTGTGAAGCCAACCCTCTGCATCGATTGCATTGACTGTGGCAGCAGGCATCTTGTAGTATCCCTTCATGTTGAACCCTCTCGCGCAGATCTCGCCCATGACACCTGTTGGAACCTCCTGACCCGATCTGGAATCGATCACCTTCACCTCAACACCGGACAGAGGCCTGCCTACAGTGGAAACCCGCAATTCGAGCGGGTCATCCGGACTGGTCTCCGTAATCCAGGACGAAGCCTCCGTCTGACCATAGCCGATGACGATTTCTTCTACCCCCATTTCCTCTACAATCTTCTTCATAACCTCCATGGGGCACTGGGCTCCTCCCATGATTCCAGTTCGGAGAGATTTGATATCCAAGGTCTCAAATTGCGGATCATCCATCAGGGTGATAAAAGCATTTGGGGAACCATAGATCGCCGTGCATTGTTCTTTTTCGATTGCCTCGAGAATTCTCCGTGCGTTGAAGGTCTCGGAAGGGATGACGAGAGTTGCCCCTTTGCTCACTGCCGCTAAAGTGACACAAACAGAACCGAACATATGGGATAATGGGACAGAGAGGCAGAGTCTATCCTTTGCGGTCAATCTCTGATTCTCCACGCTGGCCAGGGTCGTATTGATTATTCCGTAGTGCGTTGACATCACTCCTTTCGGAGACCCTGTGGTCCCGGAGGTATAAAGGAGGGTGACGACGTCATCCATCTGACAAGAACGCTGCCGTTCAGTTAACACGGGATCGGGAACTATTTTTCCCATCTCCAGGAGATGCCCCCAATTGAACATTCCTTGATGAATTCGGTCTGATATCAGGACGAGATTTTTGAGTTCCGGCAAAGCGTGACAATTCAGCCGCCCTGCAATCGAATGACTAATCTCCGGGCAGAGTTTATGGATCATCTCAAGGTATTCAGATCCTTTCAATCCTTCTGCCATGATGAGGAATCTGGAATCCGATTGTTTAAGGAGGTATTCAAGTTGCTGGATTTGAACGTTTGTATCGACACTGACCAGAACGGCTCCAATCTTCGCAATTGCAAATTCGGTAGTGATCCATTCAGAGAAATTAGGTGCCCAGAGCGCTACGTGTTCACCCTGTATTACACCGAGTTTTAGAAACCCCCTAGCCATCTGGTTGACCACTGCCAGAAACTCCTCGTAAGAGTATCTTTTCCCCTTTGGGATATCGACCAGGAACTCTTTCCCGGGAAGTTTTGAGGCAACTTCATCCAAGAGATACCCTACCGTTGTCTTTAAAATCTCCGCCATTACTGCCTCCTTTTCGGTTCTACAACTACCCTACCTTAAGACCCAGCCGAAGATACCTGAAATGTCGCCGTACTTATCTGACTCCACAAAGAAAGGGGAAGGAGATATCGGACGCCCTTATCGCTTACTACCATTTCTGTAACACTTTATGGCCGATCTGCACAAGAATTCTTCGTCTATCACTCTCTCACTCGTAACCTTTCACAGTAAACGGAGAGCCGACCTCTCTGGATTGCATTTCCAAGCTATCAGTGGTTTTCCATTTTGACTTGACGAAGCCCACCAGTTTTCATATGGTGGAATGAGTGTTAGATTCTTACACATTGATGTTTGAGAAATTACCTCGCGTTGATAGATATTTGAAGTAAGGTTTTCAGAAAGGTAGACAGACCAAGATGTCATACGAGTTAGCACATAAAACTGCCAAACAAATCTCAACCGGTAAGTATTATCCATTAGGGGCCACTTTGTATGAAGATGGTGTTAATTTTTCAGTCTACTCACAGTATGCTAGTGAGGTCTATCTTCTCCTGTTTGACAGACCAGAGGGTGAACCAACAGATATCATCAAAGTCGAAAATCGCACGAAGTATATATGGTATGCTTTTGTCCATGGATTAAGGGCAGGACAGCTTTATGGGTACAGAGTCAAGGGTGAGTTGAATCCCGCATATGGCCAACGGTTCAATGGAAACAAATTTCTAATCGACCCCTATGCGAAGGCCCTAACCGGTAAGTTCAGAAACCTGGACAATCTCCTTCTCGCGCATGATCCGAATTCACCCGTGAAAGATCTCTCACAAGATGACCGTGACAATACCTCCCTCGTGCCTAAGTCTATTGTGGTAAATGATGATTTCGACTGGCAAGGGGATTCGGCGCCGGATATCCCTCTTCATGAATTGATCATTTATGAAGTCCATTTGAGAGGTTTTACGATCCACAAGTCGTCGGGTGTTAAGAAACCGGGAACCTATCTGGGCTTCGTTGAAAAGATCCCTTACCTCAAAGAGTTGGGGATCAATGCGATTGAGTTCCTGCCGCTCCAAGAATTCTATGTTGAAGATTTTCTTGTCAATAAGAGGCTCACCAACTACTGGGGGTATAACACCATCGGATTTTTCTCACCTGAATCATCCTACAGCACGAGAAGTTCCCCCGGCTGTCAAGTGAATGAGTTTAAGACGCTTGTGCGCGAACTTCATAAGGCAGACATTGAGGTCATTCTGGACGTGGTTTATAACCATACAGGCGAAGGGAATGAGCTTGAACCCACACTCTGCTTTAAAGGCATCGATAATTCCACCTATTACTGCCTATCGGGAACGGCCACAGAACCCTATCGTTATTACATGAATTATTCAGGATGTGGTAATACTCTGAACCTTGCGAATCCGCATGTCATCCGATTCGTCATGGATTCACTTCGTTATTGGGTTGAGGTCATGCATGTAGACGGTTTCCGATTCGACCTTGCATCCGTCTTGGGCCGCGAGGATGGTTTCTTCCAAAAATCCGCCTCCTTCTTTGATGCCATCGCACAGGACCCTGTTTTGAACAAGGTAATCCTGATTGCTGAGCCCTGGGATATCGGAACCTATCAAGTCGGGGATTTCCCTTTGGACTGGTCGGAATGGAATGGAAGGTTTCGGGATACTGTCAGAAGATTCGTTAAAGGTGATGGAGGGCAAGTCAGGGATCCCGGATGGAGGCTAACGGGTTCTGCTGACTTGTACGGGGAGGATGGAAGGTCTGCCTACAACGGCATCAACTTCATTACCTGCCACGATGGTTTCACACTCAATGACCTTGTCTCCTATGATCACAAGCATAATGATGCAAACCTTGAAGACAACCGGGATGGGTCGAACGACAATCACTCATGGAATTGCGGCGTCGAAGGAGAAACCCAGGATTTGAATATCATGCATTTGCGAAGGCAGATGATAAAAAACCATATCTGTTATCTCCTATTTTCATGTGGCACTCCGATGATTCTCGGCGGTGATGAATTCATGAGAACACAGAAGGGCAACAATAACGCTTACTGCCAGGATAACGATATCAGCTGGTTTCAGTGGGACGAGGTCAAGAAGAATTCGGACATTCTCATTTTTTTCAAGAAGGCGATTGCCTTTGTAAAACGGTACTCATGCCTTCAGAGGAGGAAATTCTTCCTTGGAAAGGATTTAGATGCTGATCATATCCCTGACCTTTCCTGGTTCGGAAAAGATCTTGATAAGCCTTCGTGGGATGATCCTGAGCTGCGGACTCTATGCTATCGGCTCGATGGAGGCGAGGAAGAATCGGAATGGGGTGATTACCATCTCTTTTTTATATTGAATGCTGATTCAAATCTACAATTCATCAAACTCCCTCAGCTGACAAAAGGGAAAAAGTGGTTCCGCGCCGTTGATACAAGCCTTAAGAGCGGAGAAGACTTCCTCGACACCGGCAAGGAGATACGGATCGAACCCTCCGACCACTATCTCGCCAATCCAAGAAGCACCGTTGTCCTCATTGGGAGATGAACACCCTTGGCTTCCTACTTCTGGCCATTCGGGAAAACGTTCAATGCCACGGGTCTTCTTCTTCCAAATACTATGAATTTTTGAAATAAATACTAGATTCACCCCATTTATTCTTTCTCTTTCCTGAGTAATACTGAATTTGATTACGAACCGGGAATGAGTGATTGCCCTCTATGACGAGGGGAGCTTTCCGCTGATGGGAGCCACATAGCAAGAAAGGAGGAGGTAGAATATGATAAAGCCCGGCATCTGGTCTTACAAGGAACTCGAGATAAAGGAGGGTCTAAAGCCCAAAAGCAAGCGTTTTATGTATTTCTTCACCGTTTCGGATAGGGGGAAGAAGAAATGCAGCTACTGCATATGGATAGATGACGACAATTTGAGCCATTTTTCGAGCTCCAAGTCTTTTGAAGAGATCATATCGTCTCGCAGAGAAGAATGGACCCAATGGGTGCAGAAAAAGATCGACCAGGCAGATTTCAGAAATCTGGTTTTGAGGTTCGAAAAGACAGGCCAGCGAGAGATCAATCTTGAAGAGTTGGATGAGAAATTGAAGATGGAGTAGTGTTTGAGGTAATCAAGAAATGAGAAATAGGAAGCGGGAAATGCGAAAAGGGATAAGATAACAGGTCAAGAGGCATCGTTCGTCAGGATTCCCACTTTTCCTTTAGATGTTCGTCGTACAACTCCATGGCCAATGGTTTTTTTAGGGCCTTCTTAACCTCAGCCTTAAAAAACCTGTTGCATTCTTATGACGATCTGATAATATTATCTCAACTTGACAGCTCTTTGTGTTAGCCGTCCTGGACCTAAAAGGGTGGGGATTGTCTAGAACTTATCCGTAAATAGCTTTCCCCCCCTGTGGCAAAGGTGGGAGATTTGGAAATGTATTTTCTACGTAATTTTAAAGTCTGGCGATTTTGGTGTTCTTAAAGATAGGTTAATGAAGGAGAGGGTTATAGGAGATAGGCAGTCCATCGAGAATGATCTTCGAAGCTGATTCACATTTCAAAGCCTGATACGGGATTCGGTCTTGTCATTTCAGAAAAGAAAGGAAAGTGATGTATGGAACAGATCAGTTTTTTACGAGGAGTTCCGGCAGAAGAGGCATTGGAGGCTATTGCTGACGTTGTTGCAAAAGGCTATGCTGAGGCCTTACGCAACTATGGTCCAAAACTTCTGCAATATCAGACTCCAGGGGTGGCTGATTTCAATGGGTTTGTACCCTTGAAAGAAACCCTTGGCAAACGCTATGGGATCGTAGGTGATCCCAATAAACATGTCATTTGCTTCAACGGGGGGATGGAGGTCTTTTCTCTAATTCTGAAGTCTTTTCCCAGGGGAAGCCAGGTTGCCATGGAGGCTATGACTTATGACCGCGCACTCGCAGACGCACTTCGGTACGAGCATGAAGTAATAGGGATTCCTTTTATAAAGGATGGAATCGACCTGGATGCACTGGAAAAAGCGCTTTCGAAAGGAAAGATGAAACTATTCTATCGGATTATTTATCACCAGAATCCCACTGGCTATGACTCGACCCAAGAGAATATCGAGGCTGCAGCTGAGCTTTGTGTTCGCTACAACGCACTCTATATCTGCGATATCGCTTATTATGAACTCCGCTATGACGGCCAGAAGAACCAGTTGCTTCCCCTCTCGAAATTCCCCACCACCTGTCTCATCGGTTCTTTCACAAAAACCTTGTCGCCAGGGACCAAGTGCGGGTTCGGGATCTTTCCTGAAAAGGTTGTAGAGCAGCTCACTCCTGTCGTAGCGAACACCCGGCTCAATCCTAACTATCCGACCCAGGCCATGATCCACCATGTCATGTCCACCGGGGAATATGAGAAGTACCTTGACTATCTCGTTAAGTTGTATCGACCCAGAATGGACTCTCTCAACAAGTCTCTCTCGCAGCATCTCCGCGGCGTAGAGGTGCCTTTCGTCACTGGGGGCTTTTTCATGGGGATTTGGTTGCCTGGTATCCGTGACGAAGTCGCTTTTATTAAGAGGGCCAAAGAAAAAGGCGTCGACCTAGCGAGTGCAAACGTCTACCCTTCTGGATGGAAGAAAAATTACGAAGAGAAGTTTGGTGGGCCGTTCTTCCGCATCACTTTTCCCTCCCTCAAGCCAAGGGACATAGAGAAGGGGATTGAACGGATCGCTGAAACTTATGGGGAGTTGAGAGTATCCCATTTTTGAGTCATACCCTGCGAGAGTCCTAAACACTTACCCTTAAGCTGAATCAATATCTTGATTGCTTTTGAGGGGGTTTCAGTTCATCAGAAAAAAACCCATCGGTGAGGTGAAACATGGAAAGAAAATGGTCTGAATTATCCCCGGATGAAAAGAGAGAAGAGAGGTTTAAGCGATGGCTTTCACCCGATGGCGTGACTTTTAACAATAAGGAAGCCGAAAGGCTTTACAGGGAAAGGGTGACCAGGCTCATTGATGCAATCAAGTTGAAGGAACCGGACAGGGTTCCTGTGGTCTTTAATCCGGGGCATATCCCTGCCCGATATTCGGGATATACCGTAAGGGAGGTGATGTATGATGCTGAAAAGCTGACCAAAGCCTGGGATAAATATATGAATGACTTTGAACTTGACGTCCTTCCTGGTGCCGGCCTGGTCAGGTGCGGCAGAATTCTGGATATTCTTGAGTCTAAAATGTACAAGTGGGCGGGACACGGCCTCCCTGATGATTGTGCAGCACAATACATCGAAGCCGAATACCTCAAAGCGGACGAATGGGATGCATTGAAGCGGGACCCGTCCGATTTCCATTTCAGGACCTATCTGCCTCGAATCTATGGTGCGGCCGAATCCTTCAGGAAGCTTCCGCCTCTGCAATCCATTGGCGGCATGCACGGTGGACTATCGGCTTTTGATGACCCAGAGGTTCAAGCCGCATTTGAAGCTTTTCGCGAGGCCGGGAAAGAAGAGGTGAAGTGGCTAAAAGTGATTTCTGAGGTCGACCGCTGGGGGTTGGCATCTGGGCTTCCCCCTTTTTCCAAGGGTTTCGTCGGCGGGGGTGCTCCTCTGGACACAATTGGTGCTTCCCTAAGGGGGACCAAGGGGACCATTATGGATATGTTCCAGCAGCCGGAAAAGCTCATTGAACATATGGAGAATGCGGTTCCGGAAACGGTTCGACGAACGACTGCAATGGTGGATGCGACTGGTGTGCCTGTGGTGTTCATGCCCCTCCACAGGGGTGCCGATGGGTTTATGTCGGAAAAACAATTTCATACCTTTTACTGGCCTTACCTGAAGAGAGTGATATTGGGTTGTGCCGAGGAAGGTCTGGTTCCGACCCTGTTCGCAGAGGGCAGCTATAATACAAGGCTGGAAATAATCAAAGACCTGCCGAAAGGCAAGGTTATTTGGCATTTTGACCAGACAGACATGACCCGAGCCAAGAAAATCCTCGGCAATAACGCTTGTATTATGGGCAACGTTCCTACATCTTTGCTGATTACGGCGAGACCGGATGAGGTCAAGGTTTACTGCAGGAAGCTGATCGACACTGCCGGAAAAGGCGGAGGTTACATCATGGCACCAGGAGCAACGGCAGATGATTCAAAAGTGGAAAACCTGGAGGCCATGCTGGAAGCAGCCAGGGAATATGGCGTTTACAGAAAATGAAGATCTAACGCTGTGAGAATAAGATTTGGCGCGATCTTAGATTTCCCGAAGATTGAAAAAACGTAACACTTTAGTGCTTTGAAATGGAATAGGCTGGGCCCCCGTTCAGAGAGGGTCCCAAAGTTTTAGAATGCGGGTTTTCATATGTTATGGCATTGAAATGAAGTGAGTGAGCAAGTCGCTGAAATTCTCTTGGAGCTATCTGAATGATTCGGTAAAAGGTTCCCGCTCTAAAACTTTTCTACCATCCCTGAACGGTGTCCTCCGGGGTTGATTTTAGAAAGCGCTAAAGTGTTACGAAAAAACAGGGACCGAGGTGAAAAGATTAGTGCTTCTTCTTTTTTGGTTTGATTGAGGCTAACTAGAGGAAGCCTAAGAGCTGAGAAAGGCAGTTGTAATTTTTTACAAGACGAATGAGTGAGGATGAGACTCATGAAGATAACCAGTCTGGATCGAATTGAAAAGATAAGGGTTGAGATGGAAGGGGCAAAAGGTGCCTATAAGCAGATTCCACTATCGAAAAAGGATGGTGTCCCAACATTCTCCTTTCGTGTTTTTACCATTGAGCCGAATGGCCATACTCCTTTTCACAAACACCCCTTTGAGCATTTAAATTATGTTATGGAAGGTGCCGGTGTTCTGGTCACAGAAGAGGGGAAAGAACATGAGGTTAAACAAGGTGATTTTGTGCTGGTCCTTCCTAATGAAAAGCACCAATATAAAAATAGATCCTCAAAGGGCCCCTTTATCATTATTTGTGCTGTCCCCAAGGAATATGAGTAAACCCTAACCAAATCATCGTTCGAAAGGAGTAAGGTGTTATTGGTTGCGTGTAAAAAGCCTTAGGATTTACACCTCACGCCTTCACAAGATTTCGGATTTCGCCTGTCTGCCGCAGGTTGGTGCTTCGAGTTTGGTAAATGGTTAGCTCAGATAAGGGTCCCATTGTTTTGCGGTCTGAAGGATATAGTCAGGTTGGAGTTCTGTAACAATTCGGTTGTGCCCGGGCAGGAGGATTTCTACTTTCTGCTTCGCAAGTGTCATCAAGGATTTTTTGAGGTCCCCTGCGTTAGCCCCATGAAGATCAAATCGGCCGATGGCATAGTCGGCATAGATGACATCCCCTGGAATGAGGATCTTTTTGGGCTTGTAATAGAGGGCAATACTTCCCCTAGAATGTCCTGGAATATGAATGACCTCCCAGTCCATGCCTCCAATCTTTAAGGTTTCTCCTCCCTGAAGCTTTCGATCAACTCGAAGGGTGAACGCGCCTGGTTTCATATGATATTGCATCTGACACATCTGCTGAAACATCTCCATTCCATAAACAGTCCTTTCATCACCCTTCTCAAGGGGATCGGCCTCCAGCATATGGATCCAAAGTTCTGTTCCTGGAATTTTCTTTTTTATCTCGAAAAGACATCCAATATGGTCAAAATGAGTGTGGGTCATGATCACCCGTTTGATGTCAGTCAGTGCGATTCCCATTTCCTTGATCGTTTCTATTTTATAGCTTCCCTTTCCAGTAAGTCCGGGATCAATCAAAGAAAGATCCTTTGAAGATGGGTTACCCACCACATAAGTGTGAGAGTCCGGTATCATCTCGTCCTGCCCTGGAATGAAATAAACACCCTCCATGATCTGTGGCATGCGTTTTTTCTTCGATGATTTGAGCTATGTAAGGAGATAACCTAATAGGGAGGGAGTGTCAATTTTCTATGCCTTCGCAAAGTTTAAGCCGTAGTTTTTGAAAGGACTTGATAGATGAGGTAAGTGGATAGACAGGAGACTGTATAAACGGACGTGATGTTACATCATCGAAGTATCTGATCATTCAGGTCAGGCCGATCAGTCTCCTTAGATTTTTTGAAAGAATCCACTCTTTTTTATCATCCCCTATCGGCAGAGAAAGGACTTTCTCCAGTTCCCATTTCATCGTTCCAAAAGGGATATCAGAACCAAAGAGGATCCTCTCATGGCCTATCTTCTCTATGAATCTCATCATCGTGTCCGGACTGGCCAATGCTGTATCAAAGCAGACATTTTCTCTCCCATGGAAGGCTTGGAGAAAGTTCATCGGATTTCCACCGAGCATTCCAAGGTGGGGGATGATCATCTTCAAATTCTTTGTCTTCTTCACGAAAGCCTCGGAAAAAGCCAGTTCCTCCTCAAAGACGATGGGAAGGCCGATCTTTTCCGAGGCTTCGATAAATTCGCCTAACCCGGGATCTTCCAAGGCTTGGTAGTTTGATGAACAATCCTGGATGCCTTGCATCCAATGCCACTTTCCGCCATGAAATCCTCTTCCACCAGGGATAGGTCTCATGGTTTCGGGGATGTAATAATAGGGAACAAATTCTTCTATTCTGCTGGCCTCGTGCAAAAGCTCTTCATTGATTTCTTCATTCGCCAGGGCCGTGGAAGGAAACGGAAAAACAACAATTCTACCCACACCGATTTGCTTTGCTTGTCTTAGGAGTTCTGCGGTTGTTACCTCTGTACCCATGGTTACCGAGGGTCCCCAATGGGTATGAGAATCAATGATTTCCATTTCACCCCCACCCCGTCCTCCCCATCGAGGGAGTGGGGAGGACTTTTGTATGATCCTTTGTATGCAGGGGAAGACTTTGTCATTAGGAGTTGAATGGGAGAAGAATTACTCCACCAGGCTTCTGATCACTTTCATATTTTTCAGGTCTTCCACTGTGTCTTTGCGCGGAGTCTCCATGATGCCAGGGAGATGTTTCAGTGAAGGATGGTTGACCAGACATCGAAACCCTTCAAGTCCGATATATCCTTCGCCGATATGCCAGTGTCTATCCTTTCTCGATCCCAATGGGGTCTTTGAATCGTTGAGGTGGAAAAGATAGAGTCGTTTCAACCCAATCACTTTATCAAAGGATTCCAGAGTCCTTTCGATCCCATCCTTTTTCGAAAGATCGTATCCTGCCTCGAAGGAATGGGCGGTGTCGAGGCAAACTCCTATTCTTTGGTTTTCCTGCACCTTTTCGATGATCTTGTTGATCTGCTCAAAGCTGTAGCCGATCTCCGTCCCTTGCCCTGCAGTGTTTTCCATTAACAGAACGACAGAATTCTTAACTTCATCAAAGGCTTGATTGATTCCTTGAGAGACCGCCTCGATTGCTTCATCTTCTGAGGATTCTAGACGGTGTCCAATATGGATGATCAGATAGGGGGCTTCAAGTTGTTCTGCCCTCTTTAAATCTATGGCAACTGCATTGACCGAGCGGCTGTAAAATCTTGACTGTTGAGAAGCTAGATTAGGCAGGTAGGGTAGATGAAGAAAGACGGGGAAAAGGCCAGATGCCTTGATCGATGATCGGAATTCTTCTGCATCCTCTTTATCCAAAGGAGCATACTTCCAACCTCTTGGGTTTCTAGAGAAGAGTTGGACAGTCTCACAACCCCTAACTCTAGCCCTTTCAGCCACATTTGAAAATCCTTCTGCAATGGAGATATGAAACCCGAATCGCATCCCTAGCATCCTTGCGTGAGGAGTGATCAGAAGTTAAAATAAGTATATAGGTTGGTGGGGAGTTGTCAATAATAATTTTACTCTTTATAAACATAATGAACATTCATCCAGGGGTCATAACCCTTCAATCATAGGAAAAAATATTGGGCACGGTCCCAGTTTGACCGGGGACTCGGCCCGGACGACTGAAGTCGCCTTTATGCACCTCGCCTGATTTCTTTTTACCCTTTATTGATATGGCCACAAGGTCACTCATTTTTTACTTGACAAAAAAAGAGGGTTATTTTTTAATGATGCGGCAATCAAATTATCTCCAATGTCTTTTAGGATTTAAAGAGAGAGGTTCATTCCATATAAAAAGATTTTAACAGAGGGGGGTGTGAGAATTGGCCAAAGCTGAGAAGAAATCGAAAGAAACGAAAAAAGTTATTAAATCTTCGGAGTTAGACCCCAAGTTTAAGTATGAGGTGGCGAGTCAACCCGGAGGAGAAAAAATGAAGGTCTGCTATGCTTGTGGAGTTTGTACCGCAGGATGTCCCGTGAGCGAGGTTTCTAAGGACTTCGACCCCAGGAAGATCATTCGGATGGTCTTGATGGGAATGAGGGAAAGGGTGCTCTCTTCTGATTTTATCTGGTACTGTACCCAATGCTTCACTTGCAGTGGACACTGCCCTCAAAATGTGAAATTTACCGATATTATGCGAGTG
>Ga0187886_1003233_pt1 | contig 12342 bp, 11 predicted proteins | sample June2016WEW_20_1_FD_133001 | JGI IMG/M metagenome (GOLD analysis project Ga0187886, IMG submission 133001) | Peatland microbial communities from SPRUCE experiment site at the Marcell Experimental Forest, Minnesota, USA - June2016WEW_20_150 | ecosystem: Environmental > Terrestrial > Soil >...
CTGATCTTCCTCGCCCTCGGCTTGCTGCTGGGGTGCGCGATGAAGCAGTATAAAGTCTCCGGTTCGGTGGCCGTTGGGATCATCCTGGTGATGTACCTTGTTTCCGTAATCAGCGCGATGCAATCCAACCTGAATTTTCTAAAATACTTCACACCCTTCAAGTACTTTGATGCGGCCGCACTCCAGAAAACCGGCGCGCTGAGCGGTGGGTATGTGCTGCTCTCGGCGGCGATCGTCGTGGTGTGCATGGCGGCGGCGTACTTCTTCTACAACCGGCGCGATCTCTATATATAATCAACAGGCTTCTCCCATGAAGCGCCTCCATCATCGCATGGAGGCGCTTTTGTTTTAATAGCAAAAATACCGATAGAGTGGAAAGCCCGATTCGCCACTCGTTGGCGAAACGGGGGATTCTTGATTTTCGGCTCAATAAAAAGTGAGACAACTATGACGGCCAAAGCGTGGAATTATGGCTGAAAATCGATCTTCCAGAATCTCATTCACTCATCCATTCGTTGCGGCCTTGTCCAATTATTTTTCCCAACTCATGCAAAGGCTTTGCTCTCGCCGGCGCAAGGTGTTTTATCATTATTAAACTGGGAAGACAATCCATGAATAAACCGTATCTCTCATTTATGATTCTTCCTCTTTGCAACCGTTTCCTTCACTCTAAATTTGGTGATTTTCGAGATTAATGCGTACGGGATGGGCTTTGCGAGAGGAAACCTTACCGTTCCCCTCGAGGTTTCATATTGGTCAAGTTCTTTTTTAAAATTCGTTACGCCGCTGGAGGTTGGGAAAAAACTTATATGATCGGAAAATGCGGCAAAATGAACCAAATTGCCGCCCAGCTTGAACGTGGGTATCTGGTAACTGATCGCTTCGGTCGCATCGGGAGCGGCTCTCTTTATCGTCGCCCGTATCTTCTGCAAGGTTGCCTGGACGTCTTTGGGGTATTTTGCAATATACTCATCGATGTTCTTGGGAGTGGTGTTTTCCATTTTGACCTCGGCATGCGTTTGAACATTTAGAAGCACCCCGACGGCCCTCCCTAGCTCCGCGGTCCGGGCCGGGCGTGCTTATCCGAACTTGACGGCCGGGAATCATTTTACCCGAAATGCGATCGGAACAATATTTGAAATTTTTCTACCGTATTTTGGTCCTGTCGCCTGCGGCCGCGTGGTAAGCACCGCTGTTCGATTAATATGTTCTTCAGTCCGGTTCAAGAAATCGACGCAGTTGAATCGCAAAATCGTTCATTCTTCCTTCGCTGATGCGTTCCTTCTCTGAAACGCCAAGGTATTTGAAGATCTTCACGCTTCGGTAATCTTCCGGCAGATTTGCCATCCGTGGAATAACATGAAAATGGACATGATGATATCCTTCGGATTCCGCGAGCTGAATGACGTAAGTCTTGGTGCAGTGAACAACTTCTTTCAACCCCAGGGAGACTTTCCGAAGCAACATGCCCACGTCAACCGCTTCAGCTTGCGTCAGCTCGTCGACGGCTTCCATATGACGCCGGGCCACCACCACTATCCATCCCAACAACGCCGTATCATAGCAATGAACGACATCCCAAAACGGCGTCCGGAGGATGCTATCCCATAGAGGAGCATTTCCCATCTCGCGCCGGACCACCAATTCACAGGCCATGCATTTTTTATTTTCCGACCTGTCCATGATTCCATTCCTTTCTGTCTTTTATTTATTGTGGTCGTCTTCGGATCCATAAATAATCCTCAACCATCCATTGGAGGCAGCGGGTTGTGCGCACCACATTCCGCGCATCCGCCGAATGGTAATGACGCTTATTACTTGATAAATTTGCGTTACAACTCCACGAAGAATGCCGCCGAAAGCCGTTCGAACTCTTCCGCCGTTAAGCGAATATTCTGGCCGACTTTCAGCTTTACAACGGATTGATCGGGAATGTATTTAATGGCGTTGCTATCCCGGAAGATCCCCTCGTTATTCAAGGGAGTCACAAATCATCCCACTTCATTGAGCGGTGTTCTGTTTTTGCTGGTCAGCGTCCGGAGCCTGTGGACGTAATAGCGGTCAAGCACCAAAGTCAAGTTGTTGAAGAAAAACCCTTCAAAGTCTTTTAGCTCAGACCGGAGTTTTTTGTCGGTTGTCCCGCCCGCAATAGCACCGGCAAGCTTCTTGTAGGCGGCAAGCTGCTTTTTAATTGTTGCCTTGCCATGGTCAAATTCCTCCTGAGTGTAATTCTTTCGACCGAGCATTTTCCAGACTCTTTGGACGGAATGTTGAGGTAGATTTGCACGATGTCGCCCGTGCCTACGGGCTCCGTAGATCATAATTCCTTTCCTTTTGTTGAATCATACCAATTTTTCCATTCTCTTGAAGTTGAATGTTCTCTTCCTGTAAGTTCAGATAATATTGACTTAACATTTTGTGAGTATAAATATGCATGGGATAATCTATTGTTCTGGTACTGCCCTTCTAAGGAATCAAGAAGTTGTATTAAATATAATATTGCTTTCACTCCAGCAGCTTTTAATAATTTATACAACTCTTGATAGAGATCAGTATTACTATCACATGCAAATATTAATAGATCACTAATTTTCTTTACCACATTCGAATCGTTCAATTTTTTTTCCAATACCCAAATAATCAATCGTTGTTTTTCAATATCAGCATTTTTTAGTGCATCGATCAGTAAATTAATTGCTTCATCACTACCAATTTTTCCAAGCGCGACGATCGCATCATAGAAAACAAATTTATCCCTATTGTAAATTAACTGATTGAGTTGCTTTATCGCCACAACACCTAATCCGTTATTATCCGCAATAGTTCGAATATCCTCGTTCCGCGATGTGAGGAGGGCAGTTATAGATTCCGCGACCCGGGTATCGCCAAACCGTTCGAATACATCAGCCGCTGGCTTATTCAATTTCTGATTATTGAGGAAGGCGATAAGGGGTTCGATGGTGCGAGGATCGATGATTTTACCGAGTATCTCGATGATTGTGAATGTCCGCGCCCAATGGTCTATATTATCTTGGTCATTTTGATTGGCGAGGAGACTATTCTCGTAGTTGAGGGCAGCGACGAGAGGCTCGATTGTTGATGCGCCTATGCTTACCAGCGCCGCCACTGCGCGATTGCGTATATAAGGATCCGATTCTTGGAGAAGGACAATCAGCGGGTTCACGGCAAGATCACCGATCTGGACAACCATATCCCATTTGTCCAGGGCTATAAAGTATGGAACTCCCGTTTCATTAACCTCCGGCTGCCAGTGGAGTTGCTCAAGCACTTTGGCGGCCCAATAGCGCACATCCGGGCTATCACTTTTTAGGGCACCCAGAAGGGGTTCAACCGCGCGGGTATCGTCAAGTTGTCCGAGCGCTTTAAAGGCATACCCGCCCAATTTCTGGTCGTACAGGGCGGCAATCAAGGGTTCGATGGCACGAGGATCTTTGAGTTGCCCGAGGGCCGTAGCGGCATACTCACCCACCTTCTCGTCACGGAGAGCGACACTCAGGGGCTCGACTGCAGGTATACCGATTTTGACCAGCGCAGTAACGATTGTGTTGATTTCCTTGGCGTGAACTTGATTTGGCCGTGCGCAACCAAGTTCATCCCTTATCGATATGATTAATGGCTCAACAGCTCGAGGGTCACCAATCTTGCCAAGCACATCTGCCGCATCCTCGCGGACATTCCAATCCTTGAGCAAGGGAATAAGCATCTCGAGGGCCGGAGTTCCGATTTTAACTAGCGCGCCTTTGGCGGCATCACGAACCTCAGAACGGCCCCTAAGCTCGGAAATTAATGGCTCAACGGCTTGCGTATCTCCCAATTCTCCCAATGCCCCCGCGGCCTTGACGCGTATTTCATAATTATTTTCGTAGTTCAATGCTTTGGCCAAGCCTTTGAAATCACGTTTGGCTTTCATTTTCTCAATATCGGGGGGTCCAAAAAGTGGCATATTAATCCTCATTTCCTTTATTATCTCATTATTTTAAATCATATCTACAGTCCAACAGCCCCGCTTCCCCGTATAGACCACGGGGCAGGCGCAATTCTCATCGCTCTCAAAGAACGAGCGCGATGTGCTCCGCGAAGGCAACCGCGAGGGCAAGCTGGCGGCTCAACTCCGCCCCGTCCCCCGCTTCGCAATCGTACAGGTTCCCAAAAGACATGGGAATCTGTACACTTTGCGAGGGCAGGCTTCGCCGAGCGAGGCCGGGGGTGCTTGGCCGCGTCCATTATATAGTAACCATTTTAGCAGGAAATCCAAAACCGCAATTCAGCGTTTTCTCGCTGAGCCTTGTCGACCTTTTAGCAACCCCATGTTCTTAATAAAGTGTGACGTTCTTTAACTAATTTTATCCTTTAATAAAAGGCCTGCCCTCGCGGAGCGCACATGGACCTTTGTTTAAAGGAGCATGTGCGGTTGCGGAGCGAGGCGCCAAAGCCGCGGGTTGGGCCAAAATGGAAATAATGATTATTAACTCTTCTGGATTCTAACTCCATTGGAAAGTAGTTCTTGGCGGATTGTACACTTCCCTTCAATTGGTTGTAGAGTTGCTGGCGACATATTTAAAGCAATTTTAACGAGGCGGTGACGCCAATTGTATTATCCGGTCGACCGCCATCGTTATCTAGAAAAAGTCCCCCATAATTCCCGTTCCAGGCCGGACCGACAATAACATGATCACCTTTCACGGAACCGAATGCCGTTTTGTCACATAGATCGCGCGTCCTTCCCCAGTCATTTTTCCCGTCCAAATACTTTTCGTTAAGCAAGTAATACAGAAAATTCGCGGTTACCCGTTCAATTGCGCTGGGAACTTCATATCCATCCGGAAGCATTGCTACTTGTTGATCGTAAGAACGCTTAACTGAACCTGCCAACACACTGGCAGTGGTTAAGTACCAACGAAGCTCACAAGGGACCTGGCTGAATTCACTCTTAAAGTATGTAAATATTTGTAGATTAAAATTCTTGTTGGTTGACGTTAGAGTGTTGGAAAGAGCCGTACCTGTTGGAGGGCGATAGAATTGCGGATTTTGGCCTTTATTTAAAAGTGAATTCCATTTATTAATATTAAGCGGTTCCCCGTTTATATCCTTGACTCCCAGGAAGAGGAAAAGTGGTTGATTTACCCCGGAATTTCCAATTTTTTCTCTACTCCATGGAATTGCACCGGCATTACGGATTTCGTCTTGTGTTGAACCAAGGTTTATGCCCATCGCCTGGAAATATTTAAACCACTCGTCTTGTCCAAAAACGTTCTTTTCTCCAAGAATCTCTTTGGCTTCAACTATGGTGCAAGAATTTTGAATTGTTTTTTCGGTTTCCGGCGATATCTGTCCCGAAGATGGGCTTTGTGAAGATATTTCTGGAGTAACGGTATCTATTCGATAATTTTCCTGTATTATTCTACTCGTACCATTTTGTTGCTTCATCTTATCTATTATCGGATTAATTGTATTACACCCCAAACATTTATCCTTATTTTTAGGATTTATACCACCGCATTTTGGACATTTCCAACTAGATAATTCTCCTTGTTCGACTTTAATATTTTCAGATTTATTGGCACTTTCTAAATTTGATAAAGATGGTTTCGATGTATTACAGCCTAGACAATTACTCCTATTCATTGGGTTTATTCCACCACATTTCGGACACTTCCAACCGTTTGCCATTTGTCCTCCTCCATTATTGCGATATTCGCCCAACGACCCCCGCTTCCCCGTATAGACCACGGGGCAGACGCAATTCTCATCGCCCTCAAAGAACGAGGGCGATAACGAAGCGGGGGCCGGTGCGCCCCGCCCCGGTTGCGTTTTTTAAACCGGGGGGCCGAAGCCGCGTATCGGGCGGCGTCCCTGACCGGTCACATCCCTCTGGAGTCACGTCAGGGTAGGAATTCGCCGCGTCAACTCCGCCCAGTCACTCCCGACCGCCTTTTGGATAAGCTGCTTGACGCCTGCGAATACCGGAGGAGGCATCACCATCTGCCAAATACGCGTCATATTTTCACGGTCCTCGTGGCCCATCAAGGGAAACATCCACGCGATGACCTCGGGAAAGCGGTCCTGTGGCACGGTGCTTGACATAATACCAACCGCTTTACCCTGGTCGGGCGCCGACACGCGCTCCCGCACCAGCCGGTAAAGATGGGCATCTTCTTTTCCGAGGTGAAGGTCAAGATGGAACTTGAACGCGGCCGTTGCGCGCGCTGTGGCGAGCGCGTCGTGGGCAGATGCCGCGGCGTTCAAGGCGTCGAAGGCGGCATCGAGGCCCCGGTGATCCCGCACATACGCCTCGGCGACGGAAGGGACGACGGCTTCCAGCGCGGGGAAGATAGCCAGTTCTTCGCCTTTCGCATGCCAGACCAGGATCTCATTGAAGAACCGGAAGCGTTCAATCGCCGGCGCGAGTCCCGGCTTGCCTCTCGCAGAGTCTAGCGCGGCAGCGTCGATGCCTTCCATGTCCCGTCGGAAAGCGTTATGGATCGCCTTTATTGCATCCAGTGGTTCTGTCATTTTAGCACCTCCAGGTGAATGGTATGCCAAATTGCCGGCGGGTCGATTACCGGATCGCGGGGTGAGCCTCCCGGCATGAGGAAAAAGCCACCCATTGGATACGGACAGACTGTACTTACGGCGCCCACCGGCCCGGTTTCGTTTTTTACTCCGTGGGACCGCCGCCGCGTGTCGGGCGGCAATTTTATTCTACACAATCAGTCATTCATTACAATCGCTAATCGCCGTTATTCTCTTTGGAACCGCTGTCACGCTCTTGTTCCACTTCTCTTCTGTATTTTAATTCGTCATCAATTCGACCTACTGGCAGTCCTTGGCTCGCTCGAATTCTTTTGAGCTCTTTAAGATATTCGGTTGATTGATTCACATTATCCGACCATGGATATTTCCTATCCGGCATATCTACCTACCTTTCATTGGTGTTTCGTAGAAATCATCGGAAACCGCCCAACAGCCCCGGCCCCCGCTTCGAAATCGTACAGGTTCCCAAAAAACATGAGAACCTGTACACTTTGCGAGGGCAGGCTTCACCGGGCGAGGCCGGTGTCGATTGGCGCGTCCGCACTTCATATTATCATTTTAGCAGGAAAACAAAAACATATATTTAACGTTTTCCCGCGGAGCCTTGGCCATGGCCTGCCCCCGCGGAGTACATCGCCCTCGGTCTCCAAGGGCGATGAGCATCGCGCCTGCCCCGTGGTCTATACGGGGAAGCGGGGGGAGCAAAACTGCTCGCCATTGTTCCTTGAGCAGTTTTGGTTGCGCCTGCCCCGCGCTTTATGCGGGGAAGCGGGTGTCGACTGCCGCCACAGGTTGGGCTGCAATTAATAATATTTACAATTTAAAGGGTTGCATCGTCATGAGTTCGAACATACTGAGTGAGGAAATAAATTGCGGATTTTACGTCTTCTTCCTCCAATACTTGTGCCTGTTGAGAAATTATTGGTAATAATTGTTCAGGGTTTAAAACCCATACTTCAGGTTTATCCGGTGCTCCTTGATTTCTGACATACCAACCCGAAAAAACAACTATTGGTTGTACATGAAAATGTTTATCAGTCTTTTTTTTTAAGTGTCTTCGTTAACCATTGTGCATTTTGGCTTGCTTGATGTACAGGATCCTTTGGCGGCTCCCATTTTCCGATAAATATTTTTTCTCCATTATATGAAATCTGGGAGTTTGAATATTTCGTGTATGTTTTGGTCTCAATTGCAAAAATGCCACGTCTTGCAAGAACAACATGATCTATATTAAACTTTCCTGCAACAATATCATGGATGACGCGAGCCCCTTTTCCACGAAGACTATCAAGCGCCTCTGCCACTGCTCTTTCTCCATCCCTACCTAATCTTAGTAAACGAAGTCTCTTGTTTGTTTTATAGATTCCTTGAATTGAATAAACAACGCCAATAATTCCACAGATAGTACCAACCCATGGATTGGGGAGTGTCTTGCTCAGCCAAATAATCCAAATAAGAACAACAATTCCTACTGATCCCGCGCCATAGGTTATATATTTACTATATTCATCGACCGCAACTTGCTCAATTTTATCCTCAAGAGATTGGCCCGGAACTCGAAGTGGCAGTTTAGTGAGTGGCGATTTTCGTTCAGGCATTTTACTTCCTTTTATTTGCAATAATTGCAGCCCAACATGTTCTTCGTCCGAATAGTTGTCTTTCCATAGATGCAAGCATCCATTCCAATATGGTTTTTATTTCAAATACCGGTAGATGCCTTGCCGCTTAGCGATGTGTTTCCGCAGTCCAAGTTCAACGGCTTTATTGTATCGCATTCGTTATGCGCGTTTGTTTGCGTCGCTGCGATTGAGGAAAGCGCCGCGGAGATGGAGGAACAACCCAGAAGGAAAGGTGAGCCGATGGCCGGAACGGAGAGACACCCCGGCGCAGTGCCGACGGCCGCTTTCCGCTACGAGGCCGGGCAGTCGATCCATTGGATCGGCGTGCCGCCGGCCTGGCCAAGCCCGTAGCCGACCGGGAAGAGCGGCGCGCTGCAGCCGGTCAAACCGGCGTCGTTGTTTTCATTGATCGGCAGTTGGCCGCTGGAGCGCGGCCAGGTATAGGGCAGTTTGCCGGTGAAGGGAAAATCCCCGAACAGCACGCCGGCCACCGCGTCGCCCTCGGAACCCGGCAGCCAGGCCGCCACCCAGGCGTCCGCCGTCTGATACTCGTCGGTAATGACCACGGGACGGCCGGAGAGGATGACGACGATCAGTTTGTCGGCCTTCGTGCGGAGGTAAGTGATCCGGTCCGCGTCGTCCGGCGTCAGCCGCAGGTCGGCCTTGTCCCCCACCCCTTCCGCATACGGCATCTCGCCCACCACGGCAATTCCCACCGGCGCCTTTCCGGGGAAATCGTCAAAGTTGCCGCCGCTGCGGTAGACCACCTTCGTCTGATCGCCGACCAGCGACCTGATTCCGCCCAGGATGGTGGACCCGACCACGTCGTTGGTGGGCGCGCCCTGCCAGCCGTTGGTCCATCCGCCGGATTGCATCCCGGTGTTGTCCGCGCCGATGCCGGAAACGAGTACGAGCGGCGTGTTCTTGCCGATCGGCAGCGCCTCCTGGTCGTTCTTGAGGAGCACCAGCGATTCGCGCACCGCCTGGCGGGCCAGATCCAGGTGCGCCGCGGACCGGACCGTGCCCTGAAATTGCGGGTTCGAAAGCGGATGGTCGAACAGTCCGAGCAGGAATTTAACCCGCAGGATGCGGGTGACCGCGTCGTCGATCCGGGCCTGGGTGATGTCGCCGCTCTTCACGCCCTGCTCGAGCGCCGAGATAAACGCCCCAACGCTGTCGCCGATCATCCCCACGTCGATCCCGGCGTTGATCGCCGTTACGACCGAGGTGTAATAATCCCCCGGATCGATCTGGGCGATCCCGCCGAAATCCGATATGACAAACCCCTGGAAGCCGAGTTCGCCCTTGAGCACGGTGGTGATCAGGTAGCGCTGGGCGTGCATCTTGGTTCCGTTCCAGCTGGAAAACGAGATCATCACGCTCATCGCGCCGGCCTTCACCGCGGCCTGATAGGGTGGAAGGTAGAGCGATCGCACGGTTTGTTCGTCCGCCTGCATGTTGCCCTGGTCGAGCAGGTAGGGAACGCCGAGAATATTCTGGCGCGAGGATCCGAATACGGTCCCGCCGTCGCCCAGGTAATGCTTGGCGGTGGCCAGCACGCCGATCGTTTGCCCCGTGGCGGCGGTCATCTCCGCGGGGATGGATTGCAGCCCCTGGATGTAGGCGCTTCCCAGCTCCGAAACCAGCGCGGTGTCCTCGGAGTATCCCTCGTAGGTTCTGCCCCAGCGCTGATCCTGCGGCACCGCGACCACCGGCGCGAAATCCCAGGTGAGCCCTCCGGCGAGCATTTCTTCCGCGGTCGCCTGGCCGATCCGGCGCACCAGATCCGGATCGCGTGTGGCGCCCAGGCCCACGTTGTGCGGGAAGATGGTGGCGCCGCGCATGAGCCCGACCCCGTGCACGGCGTCGATGCCGTACAGGATCGGAATGCCGAGCGGCTCGGCCAACGCTTCCTGTTGATAGCCATCCACCATCGCCGTCCAGCCGGGAAGCGTATTCACGGGCGGGAATCCGTCGCCCGCGCTGAGTATAGAACCGAGATGGTAGTTGGTGATGTCGCCGGGGGTGAGACCGGTATTCGGCGCCTGGGTCATCTGGCCGAGCTTTTCTTCCAAGCTCATCCGCCCGAGCAGGTCCGCTATGCGGGCATCGATCGGCTGGGTGGAATCCCGGTAGAGCAAGAAACCCGCGGGAGCCGGGGTGGCCTTCGCGGTTGCGGGCGAGGCCGTAACCGCCGGAGCGCACGCCGCCAGGAGCAGAAAAACGAGCCAGCCGATGAGGGTAGTTCGCTTGATCATGGAACTTTGCCCGCTTTCTCAGGCATCGGAATCCGGAAGCATTCCATCCTTGAGATTGAGCACCCGCCCCGCATAGCGGTCCACCAGCGGGTCGTGCGAAGCCATGAGGACGGTGAGGTGCGACGTCTCCACCAGGTCGCGGAAGAAGCCGAGAATTTCGGAGGCGGTTTTACTGTCGAGCTCCCCCGTCGGTTCGTCGGCGAGGATGAGTTGGGCGCGGTTGGCCAGGGCGCGGGCGATGGCCACGCGCTGTTGCTGTCCGCCGGACATTTCGTAGGGGCGGTGGTTCCGCCAGCGGCTCAGGCCGACGAGCTCCAGGCACTGGAGCGTCCGCTTGTGGCTCTCGGCCGGATCGGTGCCCATGATCCGCAGAAGCAATTCCACGTTCTCATACGCCGAGAGGGTGGCGATCAGCCCGAAGGACTGAAACACCAGTCCGATTTTTTCGCGCCGCCAGACGGTAAGCTCCTGATCCGACATTTCTTTTAAGTTGCGTCCGAGCACGTGGATAACGCCTCGCGTCGGGCGGTCCAGCCCCGCCAGGCAGTTGAGCATGGTGGTTTTCCCGCTGCCCGACCGTCCGCGCAGAACGACGAATTGGCCGTAATTCACCCGCAGCTGGATGCCGCGCAATGCGGGGATGCCTTCCGCGCCGGCTTCGGTCCGGCAGGGGTAGACCCGCCATAACTCTTCGGTTTGAATGGCGGGTGTCGCTTCGGCGTTCACGCTTCACCGTCCTGCGAATTTTCGCTTTTTTCCGGTTTGATCCGCCCGCGGACGGAACGGACGATTTTCCGGAGCGGTTTCATCCAGGTGCCGATCAGGCTGGTCAGCGATTCGAATTCCGGAGGTTTTTCATCCGGCATGGCGGGTTCCGAAGCGGCGGGGATGGTTTCCTCGGTCGAGACCGGAGCGCCTTCCGGCGGCCGGATGAGGATGCCTTCGTCAGTCACCTCCAGGCGCACCCGGCGGCGGATGTGGAATTGCTCCAGGTGCTCGTGCGGGATCTGCAACCGTCCGGCGGAATCGAGCACGAGCAATTCTTCCATGGGATGCCGTTCCCCGCCATGCGCCCCGGCTTCGCCCGGCGCGGTTATTTTGCGCGTGGTTTCGCTCACCAGTTTTCCGTCGCGCACCGCCACCACGCGGTCCACCCAGTTGGCCAGCGATGTGTCGTGGCTGACGATGATGATCGTGAGCGCAAGCGCGTGGTTGAGTTTGCGCAACAGGGTGTAAATGGTCTGGGCGGTGGCGGTGTCGAGTTCGCCGGTGGGTTCGTCGGCCAGAAGCAGGCAGGGGCGGTTGGCCAGGGCGATTGCGATCCCCACCCGCTGCTGTTCGCCGCCGGAAAGCTCATCCATCCGGTGACCGGCCCGCTCCGCGAGCTCCACCATTTCCAGAAGTTCCAAAGGCCTCCGGCTGGCCGTGGAATCCATCCGGCCCGAGATCATCAGCGGGAGCTGGACGTTCTCCAGCGCCGTCAGGTACGGAATGAGGTTGCGCGCTCCCTGCTGCCAGACAAACCCCACCTTCTCGCGGCGGTAGTGGTCGAGTTCCGCCGCCGTGAGGCGGCCGAGGTTTTTCTTATCCACGAACGCGCGGCCGCCCGTCGGCCGGTCCAATCCGCCCAGAATGTTCATCAAGGTGGATTTTCCGCTGCCGCTGGCGCCCACGATCCCCACCATTTCGCCGCGCTCCACCGTCAGGTCCAACCCTTGCAGCGCCTGCACCTCGGTCGACTCGGACGCGGCGCCGCCGGCATCCAACCGGTAGATCTTCACCAGGTTCTCGCACAAGATGAAAGGTTCCGCCGGCATCAGATCGTCTCCCCGAGCTTGATCGCCTGGAAGATTTTCATGCGCACCAGCAGCGCGCCCAGGGCTCCCAGCGCGATCAGGAAGAGGACCAAG
>Ga0187886_1003235_pt1 | contig 12338 bp, 9 predicted proteins | sample June2016WEW_20_1_FD_133001 | JGI IMG/M metagenome (GOLD analysis project Ga0187886, IMG submission 133001) | Peatland microbial communities from SPRUCE experiment site at the Marcell Experimental Forest, Minnesota, USA - June2016WEW_20_150 | ecosystem: Environmental > Terrestrial > Soil >...
ACACGCCCGGTTACCAGGTGATAGAACGTTGCGCCGAGGCCGTAGATGTCGGCCCTGCCGTCGACGTCCATTTCGCCGCGTATTTGTTCGGGGGAGATATAATAAGGCGTGCCGTATGCCTTGCCCTTCTCCATCTTGGCCGCTTCGAAGTCCGTGGTTTGCCTGGCAAGACCCATGTCTGCCAGCTTTACTATCCCCTCCTTGTTAATCATTATGTTCTTGGGTTTTACGTCGCGGTGAATAAGGCCCACGGAGTGAGCGTGCCTGAGGGCCTCGGCGACCTGGATGATGACGTCGAGGGCCTCCTTTTCGCCGTAAACCTTGCCCGCCGCCAAATCGTCGTAGAGGGTTTTGCCTTCGACGTATTCCATCACGAAGTAGTGGTATCCGCCGGCCTCGCCGACGTCAATAGCTTGGACGATGTTCGCGTGATTTAGTTTGGCTGCGGCTTTACCCTCTTTATAAAAACGCTCGACGTATTCCTTGTTTTCGGTGAAGCGTTTTGGCAGGACCTTAATGGCGACGATTCGGTCTAAGCTGAGCTGCCTTGCTTTGTAAACGACGGCCATAGCGCCGGCGCCGAGTTTGCCGAGAATCAGGTATCCGGGTATCTGATGGGCGGCGGTTGAGCCGCGTGCCTCTTTGATTGTGTTGCCGACGCGGTGCGCCTGTGTTTTTGTAAGGTAGCCCCTCTCAACGAGGAGGTCTTTTAGCAGAATGGGATTAGTAGCTTGCCTGGCCTCGGCTTCCTCGAGGCAGTGTCGCAGTTCCTCATTGGTACAAAGTCCCTGGTCGAGGGCCATTTTGCCGAATATCGTGTCGTAATTAGTACTCTCGTCTGCCTTTGCCATCTATCTGTTTACCGGTTCACAAGGGGGCGTTCTTCCAGATTTAGTCCTGTTATTATTAGTTATATCAGACCTTTGTCAAAATAAAAATAAAATCTACCCGTGGTCCAATAACAGCATCGACCAAATTGCTTTCCCAGTTTAACGCTTTCTGGGCCATTGACTTAGCTGCAAATCCTGCTACACTGCCCTTCTTTCCAGCCGTTTGGCGAGGTCTCGCCTTCGGCGGATGATGAGGGCCGCAACCATGACCGAACCAGTAAGGAGGCCAAATGGTGGCATATAATTGTGTGGTATTGGTAAAACAGGTACCTGATACGAAAAGGATAACAGGCAAGGCGATGAACGATGACGGGACGGTCAATCGTGCGGCCCTGCCCGCGATATTTAATCCCGAGGATCTCAACGCCCTTGAGGCGGCATTGGACATCAAAGACCGGTTCGGGGGAACGGTTACTGTTGTAACGATGGGGCTGCCAGCGGCGGTTACGACGCTCAAGGACGCCCTTTACCGTGGGGCCGACGAGGCGATTCTTGTTACGGACGCCCGTTGCGCGGCGAGCGATACTTTAGCAACGAGTTATATACTCAGTTGCGCGGTAAAACGGATTAAATATGACATTGTTCTTTGCGGCAGGCAGGCGATTGACGGCGATACCGCGCAGGTTGGGCCTCAATTGGCGGAGAAACTGGGAGTGCCGCAAATTACTTATGTTGAGAAGCCCGTTGAAATCAAGGGGCGAACGATAACGGTTCAGCGGGACACAGGCAACGGCTGGCAAAAGGTCAAGGCGGAGCTGCCCGTTTTGCTGACGGTAACGGGTGAGGCCAACGTGCCGAGAGTTGCGGCTGCGAAAAAGATGATGAAATACAAGGCCGCTATGACGCCCGCCGGAGTCGAGCAGAAAATAAAAGCCGAAAATTCTCACGCCAGCGCCGACGAGATAAAGGAGCTGGCCGTGCAAAAATGCAGCGAGATGGATAAGAAGGGGCTGCTCATAGAGCAGTGGAATCTTGATTTGCTGAAAGCGGATTTGACGTGGTGCGGCAGAAGCGGCTCGCCCACAAAAGTCCACCGGATTCAAAGCGTGGTGCTGGCCTCCAAAGAGACAAAATCAATTGAGCCGACGGATGAGGGGTTGTCCGGTATGATTCGCGAACTTCTCGAAGATAAAATCATCGCATAAGGAACCACGAGACACGAAAGAAATGATAGACGTAAACAGACGGGGTGAAGTGTGGGTATTCGCGGAACAGCACGGGGGCCTGCTGGAAGATACGCCGATTGAGCTGATGAGCAAAGGTCGGCATCTGGCGGACATTCTTGGTGTCCAACTTAGTGCGGTGCTGCTGGGTGATAATGTAAAAGGGCTTGCGACGAAGCTGATTCATTATGGGGCGGACAAGGTTTATCTGGCGGAGCATCCGCTGCTGGAGCATTACCAGGCGAACAGCTACGCCAAAGTTTTTTACGACCTGATTCACAAATACAAGCCGCAGATTGTGGTGTATGGTGCGACGGCTGTGGGCAGAGATTTGGGGCCTCGAATCGCAAGCGCAACTAAGGCGGGATTGACGGCTGACTGCACCGATTTGCAAATAGGCGACCACAAAACAACCGACGGGCAGATGCACAAGAACCTGCTGTTTCAAATTCGGCCCGCGTTTGGCGGCAATATAATCGCGACGATTATCAATTATGACCGCTGGCCCCAGATGGCGACCGTCCGCGAGGGCGTTATGGCGATGCCGACGCCCAATACCGCGAGGAAGGGCCAGGTAATAACTGAGAAGGTGCAGTTATCCCCGCAGGAACTGCCCATTGAAATACTCGAAGAGCATACCAGGGTCAGGAAGGTGGACCTCAAGGCGGCGAGGATTATTGTCGCGGGCGGCGCGGGCGTGGGCAGCAAAGAGAACTTCCGGCTAATCTGGGACCTGGCCAATTGTCTCGGCGGCGCCCCGGCGGCAACAAGGGCCGCGATTGACCTGGGCTTCATCGACCACGACCACCAGGTGGGCCAGACGGGCACGACCGTGAGGCCTTCGCTTTATATCGCGGTGGGAATCAGCGGGGCGATACAGCATCAGGCGGGTATGAGCCAGAGCCAGAAAATCGTGGCGATAAACAACGACCCGCAGGCGCCCATCTTCGACGTCGCGCATTATAAAATTGTCGGCGACCTCAACGAGGTCGTTCCAAGAATGATAAAGACCATCAAGGAAAAAGGATTCAAGGAGACCTCTTCAGCCGAAAGTTAATAACGATGCCAAATTTCTACACGGACAATGACGACATACGATTTTTATTTAAGCACCTCGACCTGGGTGAGCTCGCCAGATTGTGCGAAGAGGATTTCAAATTCGCTTCGCAATTCGATTACGCGCCCGCCGACGCCGGGGAGGCGATACGTAATTATGAAATGGTCCTCGATTCGATTGGGCAATTGAGCGGCGAATTTATCGCGCCGCGTGCCGAATCGGTTGACCGCCAGGGCAATACGCTCAACGCCGACGGCTCAGTCAGCTACGCGGATGGAATCGCGGAGTCGTTGGACAAACTGGCCAAGGCGGAGGTGATGGGTTTTACGCTGCCATATCGTTTCGGCGGGCTGAACTTCCCGAATCTTGTCTATTCGATGGCGATTGAAATTGTATCGCGTGCAGACGCGTCGCTTATGAACATATTCGGCTTGCAGGGTATCGCGGAGACCATCAACGCCTTCGCGTCCGAGGAAATCAAACAAAAGTATCTGCACGATTTCGCGGCGGGCAAGGTTACCGGTGCAATGGTGCTCACGGAGCCGGACGCCGGTTCGGATTTGCAGGCAATCAAGCTCCGCGCGTTCCAGGACAACGCGGGTAACTGGTTTTTGCACGGCGTGAAGCGATTTATCACTAACGGCTGCGGCGAGGTCCTGCTTGTGCTTTCTCGCAGCGAGCCGGACCGCTCCGGCGGGCTTGGACTTAGCTTGTTCGTCTGCGACAGAGGGCCTACGGTGCATATCCGCCGGCTCGAAGACAAGCTCGGCATACACGGCAGCCCGACCTGCGAAATATTTTTTGATAACACTCCCTGTCAACTGATAGGCGAACGGCAGCGAGGATTAGTTACCTATGTTATGGCGCTGATGAACGGCGCCCGCATCGGCATCGCGGGGCAATCGCTCGGTATCGCCGAGGCGGCATATCGCGTCGCGCGAGATTACGCGTCGAGCAGGAAACAGTTCGGCGTCGCAATCGAGAAGATGCCGGCCGTCCGCGACCTGCTCATTGATATGAAAATATCGCTGGAGGCGGGGCGTGCGCTGCTGTATGAAACGTCCCGTGTTGTTGACCTCAGCATCGCTTATCAAAAACAGCTTGAGCTTGACCCGCCCGCCGGCAAAGAGCAGTTGAAGCCCATCAGGGAACGGATGCGTCGGCCTGACCGGCTCGCCTCGCTCCTGACCCCGATGAGCAAATACTTCTGCTCGGAGATGGCGAACCGCGTCGCCTACGACTCAATCCAGGTCCTCGGGGGGTCGGGTTACATGCGGGATTACGCCGTCGAACGCCACGCACGCGACGCGAGAATCACCACAATTTACGAAGGCACTTCTCAACTGCAAATCGTCGCCGCCGTCCGGGGCGTGTGCAGCGGTACCGCCGAAAAATACCTGACGGAACTCGCACAGCAAAATTATGACCCCCAGCTTGAAGACCTGCTGGCAAAGCTGGCTGAAGGGACAAAGCAGCTTAAACACGCCGTGGCGTTCGTCAAACACCACGGGACCGAATATATGGACCTTTATGGCAGGCCATTGGTCGATATCGCGATTGATTTAATCGTCGGCTATTTGTTCTGCGATTACGCAAGCTCGAAGGTCGATATGGATGTCCCCGTCGATGGCGAAGCCGGCGAGTCAAAAGAGCAGACGATGCCGATGAAAAAACGCAAGGCGATTGTCGCGCGACGGTTCATCACCAAAAACGCGATAAAAATCGACGCTCTTACCCAGCTAATCTGCTCAGGCGACAAATCAACCCTGGCGGATTTTTCCGCACTTGTCGGCCCCGTCCCCGAACAATAATGAAACAGATATGGATTGACACTGCTGATTTCAGACACGGAGAGCGAGAGTTGTGTTTTTCGTTTATCGGTTGCGCTGCTCGTTTCGTCAATCGTCAAACGGTTGCGTATGAGACGCCGATAGACGGTTTACGCAACCGATACGAGTCGCGCAACCGCAACCGCTTTACGAGTTTTTTCTCTGTGCCCTCTGTGTCCTCTGTGGCTAAAAAACTCTGTGGCCAAAGGTGTTGATATGCTCGGTGCTGTTATATTTGACTTCGATGGCGTCCTTGTGGATTCCGAGCAGATTCATCATAAGGCGTTCAATCGCGTCCTGGCCAAGTTTAATTACCAGTTGTCGAGCCATGAGTACTACGACAGGTTCCTGGGGCTGTCCGACGAAGAGCTTCTGCGAATAGTTGATAAGGAGAGGCATTTGTCTTTGTCCAATCAGCAGTTCGGGCAGTTGCTTAGTGAAAAGGCGAATTTGTTCAAAGAAATGGCGGCGACCGAGGCGGGAATAATTGAGGGCGTGCCGAAGTTTCTCAATATGCTCTCCGACGGCAGGATCCCGATGGCGATATGCTCAGGCGCCTTGCAGCCGGAAATAGAGATGATTCTCGAAGGTGCGGGGTTGCGCAGTTATTTTGAGGTGATTGTTTCAGCCGAACAGGTTGAAAGAGGCAAGCCCGACCCCGAAGGTTTCCTGTTGGCTTTGAAACTGCTCAATAAGAGGATGCACAAATCAATCAAACCGGAAGATTGTGTTGTGATTGAGGATTCGCACTGGGGACTTGAGGCCGCGAGAGCAGCGGGAATGCGTGCCGTTGCCATCACCAACACCTATGCCGCGGAACATTTGAAACCCGCGGATAAAGTTATTGTTCATCTGAGCGATCTGTCCCTGTCTGAGCTTAACACTATCTGCGATTAAAATTACCTTATTGCTCCGGGGCCTTTTATGCGTGTGTTCCACTTGCCGGTTTTTGTATCGTATCGCACGGCGTCGAGGATAGCGCCGTTGAAATTGCAGGGTCTGTATTTGTCGCCGCGGATATCGATTAAGGCGGTGTTGGCGTCGTAGATAAATTCACTGCCGATGACCTGCGTGTCCTTGTCCTCATAAGTTACAGCGCCTTTGGCCAGGAGGTCTTTCAGCTCCATTCGTCCCTGCAGTGTTTCGGCGATGTCCGCTTCGACGTGCGAGGCGGTTACGGAGACCTTTTCGTTGCCGCGGCCTTCAACCAGCGGGAAATAATCAACTAAAAGCGAGCCGCCTTTTGAATCGGCGATTAAGTGTTTGCTTTGGCCCGCATACGCAAGCGAATCGAAGTTTCGCAGGAGGGCGTAACATTTTCGCTGCAAGCTAAACCTGCCGAGCTTATCCTGCGGCTCATCGGTTTGTGAATTATCCACTTTTATCAGGCCGGGTCCCGCCGCGAAGAAATTGCCGTCGGTTGTATTATAATCAATCGAGGCGCATTTAAGCTCGATACCTACAAGTAGTTTGTCGCCCGTTTTTTTTGTGCTGGCTAAGTGCGTATTTGGACCGGAAGCAATCATGCGATTGGCGTTAAGCGACGAGCCGGAGACCTTGTCCGTATTTTTCTTAGCCATGTCGATTTCGAGCTTGTCGGCCAGAACTATATACTGTTGAAGTATTTCGTCTTGTTTCTGTGATACGGTGCAGCGGCAGTCGCCTTCGAATGTGCTCTTGTTTGAGGCAGGCGAAAACGCGGCCTGTCGGCGGGAGGTCATTCTGACCGTCGCGGGTTTGCCCTCGCCGTCCTTTGTTTTTTCGTTCACGTCAAAAGCGATGCTTGAAAGCCCGATTGCAACCGCTTCGCCGGTTGCCGCGCTGTAGGTGACATTTCCGCCGCGGAAGGTGGTTTTGCCGACGGGGCAGGTGTTGGCGTCCTGTTGGGCGATAATCTCGGCGTAAGTTGTTTGCTGTTTTGGCGATCCCTTTTCGGCCTGGGCGCTCATCGGGGTGACAATGATGCCGCCGTCGCAGGTGATTGAGACGTCGCTGGGCGATTCATCCGACGTTGTCGCATCGGGTCTGTTGCCGGCGTGGCCGGTTGATTGGATGGCCGTGTTGTTGTCGGGCGTGGTTTCTTCGCCGGTCTTGTCCGCCTCGCCGCCCGGCATGAAGATATCGTTTATCAAAAGGGCGTCGGCGAGGAGTCGTTCATTAGGAGTTTCAATCCTGACGTTTTTGTCGAGCGTGCATTGGTAGTATTTTCCGCGTTTGGACGCTTGTTCGTTTTCACTTTTTTGTTTTTGGTTATTTGCGTCGGCGTCGGGCGTTGACCGCAAAACCGTTCCTTCCGACCACCGCTTGATTCGCAAGCTCTGGAGGTTCGTTATTTGCAGGCGTTCAAGGCGTTCGTCGTCGCCGTTGTAAACAATCTCCATCCCGGTGCCAGTCATTTTGATGTTATCCGAGACCAGCTCGACTGGTCCGGCCGTCGAAAACAGCGACTTGTCCGCGGAAAAAGCGATGTCGTCGAGATAAATGGTCGTCTCGCCGAGTCCTTCTTTGCGCTGGGGCCAAATCCGGATAGTAACGTTGCCCATTAGCATTCCCTGTTTGGGCGTTACCCGGCCGCCCGCGATTTCCACCGTGACTATTGCCCGCTCGCCAGTTATTGTGCAATTGAAACTTCGGCGGTAGATATTCATATAGGGCTTTTCTATTTCCCAGTCGTTGCCGTCCTGGTGCAAAAGCTCTCGGAATCCGAATTCCCGCTCGACCTGTTTTTGGGCGTTGAGCGTGGTATAACGGGCGTTTTTCACGACGCCTACGCCCACGTCGCCGACCATTCCGACTTTGCCGTTTGAATCGCACACGTCGGTGAGTTGTCCGGCCGGGGTCATAGATGCGTCCGTTGGTATCGTCGGCGTCCTACTCACCCGGTTGTAAATAAAATAGACGACCAGCACCGCCAGAAACGAAACGAGCCAGATTGTGAACCTTCGCGAATAAAGCAGCATTTTATGTTTTGCTCTTTCCCGGCGTGACAGATTGTTTCTTTTGCCGGCCTGTGCCGCGTTGCCGAGGCGAATCCGCCATATATCTTTTCACAAGTCCATCCCATCTGCCGGTTTTTTTGAGAATATACTCGATAACTTCCCGGACGGCCCCTTCGCCCCCTTTTTGCCTGGTAACATAATCGGCGGCCCGTTTGACCTCATCGACGGCGTTGGCGACCGCCGCGGAAAAACCAGCGCTCTGAATCACCGGCAAATCGGGTAAATCATCGCCGACGTAAGCGATTTGCCCGGCGGGCGTTTTGCTCATTTTAATCAGCTCTTTTAATCCCTTCAATTTGTCTCGTCGGCCATTAAGACGAAAATCCACGGCGAGTTCTCTGGCCTGATGTTTTGTGGTGGCGCAAGGCCGTCCGCTCAAGAACGCGATTTTCAGGCCTGCCCGTTTCCACATTTTGATTCCGTGCCCGTCGATGATGCTGAATGATTTGCTTTCCCTGCCGCGGGAATCCACGAGTATTGTCCCGTCGGTCAGCACGCCGTCAACGTCGAGCACCAGCATTTTTATTGTGTCGAGTTTTTTCTGCACGACTCACCCCGTTAGAAATCTGCGATTTATTGGAAAGTTCTGTATTACCATTTTTTCTAACGGGGCTCACCCGACAACTTTTATTGTCACAATATCCTGCACGTCGATGAGGCCCACCGGCTTGTCGTCGGCGTCCACGACGGGCAGTTCGTCAATTCTGAATTTGTGGAAAATGGCAGTCGCCTCAGCCGCCAGGGCATCAAGGCGAACGCGCTTACAGTTTTTGGTCATCACGTCGGCCGCTTTTATTTCAAAGCCGTTCGGCCCTTCTTTTGTCATCAGCCGACGAATGTCCCCGTCGGTGATTATCCCAGTCAGCTTGCCGCGGGCGTCAATAACCATTACGGCACCGTGGCGTTTCACGTCGCTGGTCTTCTTGAGAATCGCCCCGATGGTGTCCGCGGCGGCGGCGACAGGCAGCTTCTCGCCGGGCCTGAACATCATCGACTGCTCAACGGTCATCAGTTTTGCGCCGAGCGAGCCGCCCGGGTGGAACCGCGCGAAGTCCTCCACGCTGAAGTTTCTGGCTTTCATTACTGTTAGCGCAAGGGCATCGCCCAGCGCGAGCATACAGGTCGTCGAGACACTTGGTGCGACGCCCAGCGGGCAGGCCTCATTCAGCTTGCCCATACTGAGGACGACGTCGCTGTATTTGGCGAGGGTGGAGTCCTTTTCGCCGGTAAGGGCGATGAGGGGAATCTGGATTTGCTTGACGAGGTTGATCAGCCGGAGAATCTCATCGGTTTCACCGCCGTAGCTGAGGACCAGGACGATATCTTCTTTTCGGAGCCGGCCGAGGTCGCCGTGCACCGCTTCGGCCGGGTGCAGGAAATGGCTCGGCGTGCCAGTGGAGGCCAGAGTCGCGCTGATTTTTCGGCCGATGATGCCGGCCTTGCCGATTCCGCTGACGATTGCTGAGCCGGAACAGTTGTAAATCATCTCCGCCGCCCGCGCAAAGTCCTGTCCCACCACCTCCGCCAGGCCTTTTATGGCCTCGCTTTCGCTTTCAATTACTTGCTTTGCGTATTCAAGGTCAAATTTCATATTATTGACTGCTCCAGAAGCCCTGAGATATCGAAACGAGCCCGCCTCGACTCGCCTGCGAGCCAGGCGAGGCGGGCTATCAGTATCGCTGAAATGCCGCCTACCGTCAAGATTTACCGCAGTACTCTGTTATGCTGCGGCGTTACAGTTTGACCACGCTTCCCCGGTCGTTGTGACAAACAATTTCAGACCTTTCGCCGGCGTATTCGGCAGACGAATGAATAATAACCCGCTTATCGCTGGCCTGTTCTATATGCGCAATCGCGGCCCTTTTTTCGTTCTGCAGGTAGTCCCCTACATCTGGCGAGACGAACAGTTCCACCTTCTTGACCTGCTCTTTTGAGGCGGCCAGATGAAGGAGTCGAATAAGCTCAATTGCGGACGATTCGTGACTTTTTACGTAGCCGCTGCCTGCGCAGTTTGGACAGGCCAGATAGGTGCTGGACTGAAGCGACGGTCGCATTCTCTGCCGGGTCATCTCGACAATGCCGAAGTTGCTTATGTGCAGAATTCTCGATCTTGCACGGTCGGTTCTGGTCGCGGCCCTGAAGACCTTTTCCACTTCCCTGCGGTGTTTGGGGCTTCGCATATCGATGAAGTCGCAGATTATCAGCCCGCCGAGGTCTCTGAGGCGCAGTTGTCTGGCGATTTCCTCTGCTGCCTCGATATTGGTCTTAAAGGCGGTTTCCTCGGCGTCCTGGTGTTTGCGGAAACTTCCGCTGTTGACGTCGATTGCGACCAGCGCCTCGGTCTGTTCAATGACAATCGACCCGCCTGTATTGAGCGGCACGGTCCGCGAGTGGACCTTGGCGATTTCCTGCTCAATCTTGTATTTGTGAAACAGCGGTTCGTTGCCGTCATAAAAGACGACGCGGTGTTTCAGCCGGGGCGACGCTATCGAGAGAAAATCGCGAATCCGCTTAACCATACTTTCGGAGTCGCACATTATCCTGGTTATATCGTTGTTGAAAACGTCGCGCAGCGTTCTTATGACCAGGTCCGATTCCTGATACAGTTCCGTGGGCGTCTTGGCGCCGGCTATTCTTTTTTCAATGGCGGCCCAGAGGCGCTGCAGATACTTCATATCATTCTGGATATCCCGCTTGGAGCTTCCCTGAGCGGCTGTTCGGATAATGAAACCAATGTCTTTGGGGGGATTGCTCTGCTCGAAGATGTTTCGCAGCCGTATCCGCTCCTGCTCATCCTCAATCTTGTGGGATACGCCCGATTTTTCCATCCAGGGCATCATAACGAGATATTTTCCCGGCAGGGCGAGATACGTGCTCAGCGTTGGCCCCTTGGTATTGATTCCTTCCTTTGTAACCTGGACTACCACCTCGTCGCCCTTGTGCAGACAGGCCTGAATCGGTTTTCGTTCGTGGAGCGCCCTTCGCTTGCCGATTTCCTCGGTATCGATGGCGGACTTGCCGGCGAAGTAGCGCGGGTGCAGGTCGCTGATATGCAGAAAGCCGTTTTTGCCGGTTCCGAAATCGACGAAGGCGGCCTGTATCGCCGCCTCGACGTTCACGACCCTGCCCTTGTATATGTTGCCCACATACCTTGTGGAGCTTGTCCGCTCCATATATAACGCCTCAAGCGAGCCGTTTTCCATAACCGCTACGCGGCATTCTTCGCTCTCGGCCACATTAATAAGCATTTCTCTTGCCATTTGTCCCGTCTCACATAGTATCAATGTTTTTCATTGTTTAAGTCGGTGTTTGTCAGTGTTTAAGTCCGTGTTAGTCAGTGTATTCCACGTTCGTCCGCCTGACCGGCCCTGTTAAATCCGCCGTTTTCAACTGTAACAAGCCAAGAATTTCGTCAACCTTTATTGTGCCTGCCTGGCTGATTTTGCAGTCAACGGTGACCTGGCCTTGTTCGGCTTTGATTGATTCCAGAAACGGCCTTACGTCCACTGGCCTGGTTCTGGAATCCTCACCGGTTCGCCTGTCAACCACAACCTTATCGCTGGCCAATATCTCTTCAATTCGTCGCCTGGTATTATCATCAACGTATTGCCCCTGCACCTTCATTATGTATCTTGCTGAAATCGGCTCAGGGACGTTTTTGGCCTGACTTGTTTTCACCGAAACAATTTCGATGCCATCCGGCAGCTCGTCTTTCAACGCTTCGTTGTCAATCCCCGCCCCGTTAGAAATCTGCGATTTATTGGAAAGTTCTGTATTACGATTTTTTCTAACGGGGCCCGTTTGGCCCTCCGCAAGCCACAGGCACAGCAGTTCGTCGTCCGATTCGACGCCTACGCTTCTCGGCAGCACCAGCGACATCCGTTGATGCGGGTTGTATCCCTGACTGTACGCCACTTTAACCCCGGCACGCACACAGGCGCGCCGGAAGAGGCGCATCGTCTCCGCATGCGACAGAAACCGCAAACTCCCCCCTATTCGGAATCGAATTTCAGCTAACATCTCTTTTCCAATTTTTCGCCGCCCGGCACGTTCAAAGCCGACGCTTTTCTTTAGAACGCTTCGGGCAATATCTTTCTGGCCGCGTCGCGAAGGAAGCTGGATATTTGTCTTTCGGAATTCATTCCGAGCACCTTTCTGGCGACCTTATTGCACTCTTCCATAGTGACCGAACGAATAATCTGTTTTATTTCGGGTATCATCGGCGCCGCAATCGACAACGTTCGCACGCCCAGACCCAGCAGCAGCATTACCGACTCCGGCTCCGAGGCCATTTCTCCGCAGACGCTGACATCAACCTGTGCCTTGTGCGCATCCTGAATCACCGTTCTGATAAGCCGAAGGACCGCCGGGTCAACCGAGGAATATAACGTGGAGACAAG
>Ga0187886_1003236_pt1 | contig 12336 bp, 11 predicted proteins | sample June2016WEW_20_1_FD_133001 | JGI IMG/M metagenome (GOLD analysis project Ga0187886, IMG submission 133001) | Peatland microbial communities from SPRUCE experiment site at the Marcell Experimental Forest, Minnesota, USA - June2016WEW_20_150 | ecosystem: Environmental > Terrestrial > Soil >...
CCCGACCTGCTTTAATTGGAACGTCCAAATCCCCACGGAGCAAGACGCGCTTTCCCGAAACTTTTGCTTCTTTAAGGATTTTCAGCATTTCCCTGTTCTAATTAGATACAAAGCGCAGACTCTTTCCCATCTCATCAAAGATTGAGGAAAAATCTGCATCTCCATACTTATGCAAAGTAAGCGTAAAGTCGTTTTTACCTTGTGAGAAGAAGATTGCTTCACTTTCCGGGGTTAAGATTCTTTCACCAAAGATTCCGTTGGCATAAAAACTGCAGGCAGTTTGATCTTTTTCACAAGCGTTCTTGGTTCGCTTACCAGTTGGGGACACAGATAGATCGACATAGTCACGAGGAGAAACTGCAGTCCCCGCTTCCTTCTTAAGTTGAAAGACTATCAAAGAAGAACTCGCCCCAGTCACCTCCCAACCAACAGGGTAGCGAAGGCCTAAACCGTAAGTTCCACTTCGATAAACGGACCAATTTTCGTATGGGTTTGGTGACACTGGGGAGTTGGAAAAATAATCTTGCCAAAGCAACACCACAAGGTAACCTAAAGAAAAAACGACTACTGTAACTAAAACAAACAGCAAGCCCAATCCGATCCTTCGCCAAGGAAATTCGCGCCTAGGCTTAATCTCCAAAGAACTTTCAACCGGGCTAACGCTTTTTTCCTCCGATGGAGTTTCTGGGTCCACAGAGTTATCGTAACACTAGGAAGCGCTCTGAATCATCAAGGGATAGAGGATTACTTGATTAAGTTTCCTACTCTGACAACGTGCTCAACAAGGGTATTTGAGTAACCCCACTCATTGTCATACCAAGCAAGTACTTTGACCAAATCCTTAGCAACCACGCGCGTCATTGAAAGATCTACGATTGCTCCATGCGGATCACCGACAATATCTGAAGAAACAAGAGGTTCTTCCGTCACGGCAAGAACCTTCTCCCAACGCGGATCTTTAGCAGCCTTCTTAAAAATTCCGTTAATTTCCTCAACGGATGTTTCACGTTTTGCAAGGAAGGTAAAATCCACAATCGATCCGCTTGCCACTGGCACACGTAGAGCAATCCCCTCAAAAACCCCCTCAAGCCCCTTGAGAGATTTAATTACTGATTCTGCCGCCCCGGTTGAGGAAGGAACAATATTTTGTGCCGCTGCCCGTCCCCGACGTGGATCTTTAGACGCAGGACCATCGACAAGGCTTTGCGTGGCAGTATAAGCATGGGTAGTATTAAGCATCCCTTTTACAACCCCAGGGTTCTCCATCATCACCGCGGCAACGGGGACTACCGCGTTGGTAGTGCAGGAAGCATCAGATGTAATCGGGGCCAAGCCGGAGACAAATTCCTCGTCGTTTGCACCAATCAAAACGTGGGGGATCTTACCTTCTGCAGGTGCGGTGATTACAACTCGCTTCGCCCCGGCCTTGAGGTGCTTTTCGGCATCCTCGTACTTCGTAAAGCGGCCTGTAGACTCAACCACGACGTCAATTCCTAACTTTCCCCAGGGCAAGAGACTTGGATCTTTCTCAGAAAGAACCTGGACTTTCTTTCCCTCAACAACCAAACTTCCTTCTGAGGCCTTAACTTCCTTATTGTAGTGACCGTAAACGGTGTCGTAGCGCAAAAGGTAAGCCAATGTCTCCGGCTCAGTAAGATCGTTAATCGCAACAACCTCTAACTCTGGGCGTTCAAAGGCGAGCTTAAAAAAAGCCCGGCCAATTCTGCCAAAACCATTAATAGCTATGCGTGTCATAGTTGTTTTTGAATCCAGCCCTTCAACTCTTCTTTCGATTGCGTCCCACTGGTACGCGCGACTTCCTTTCCAGCCTTCTCAATTATAAAAGAAGGGAGCCTCATAATGACATATTTCTTGGTAAGATCTTCGTGCTCATCCACGTTATATTTAACGAACTCAACTTTCCCAGCAAACTCCTTCTGGAGTTCTTCAAGTATCGGATCCATCGCCTTGCAGGGAGGACACCATTCCGCCCAAAAATCTATAAATCTTATGGTCATCTCAACCCCACGATAACAAAATGGTGTGTTACGATCAATACCGTGGAAACGATCCTTTCCCGCCTCAACCCTCAACAACAAGCGGCAGTACGTTATGTTGATGGACCCTCCCTTATCGTTGCTGGTCCGGGGTCAGGAAAGACACGAGTTCTCACCCACAAAATCGCCCATCTAATCGAGAGGGAAAACATCCTACCAGAAAGAATTCTCGCAGTAACCTTTACCAACAAGGCCGCCGACGAAATGAAATCACGCGTCGCAAATCTACTAGGGCGATCGCTCGATCACATGTGGTTGGGCACTTTCCATTCAGTCTGTGCCCGCATCCTGCGACAGGACGGAGGTACAGCTGGCATCCCCCCAAACTTTCTAATCTATGATGAGGACGACCAAAAAGATCTGGTTAAGGTAATTCTTAAAAACATGGGGATCCAAGGCGAGCGCTTTTCCCCTTCGGCAATTCTTGCAGCAATTTCGGGCGCCAAAAACGAAATGGTCGGGGAAGAAGAGTACACAACGTTGGCCGAGGGACCATTCCAAGAAACGGTAGCCGAGATCTTTCCGCTCTACCAAAAGGAGCTCAAAAAAGCCAACGCTTTAGACTTTGATGATCTTCTTACCGAAACCGTCCGACTATTGCAAAACAAACCAGAGGTTCTCGTCCGTTGGCAAAAAAGGTTTGAACACATTCTTATTGATGAATACCAAGATACCAATCGCGTTCAATACCTTTTCGTGCGCCTACTCTCTCAAATGCACCAAAAACTAACTGTTGTGGGAGATATGTCACAAGCGATCTACTCTTGGCGCGGAGCGGACTTCCGCAATATCTTACGCTTCCAAAAAGACTACCCCAAAGCACAGGTCTTTCATCTAGCGCAAAACTACCGCTCTACCAAAAAAATTCTCCTCGCGGCCCGGGCGCTAATAGAACACAATCGTACGCACATCCCCCTTGAACTTTGGACGGACAACGACGATGGGTTACCTGTAGTGCTTTATGCTGCGGAAAATGAGTTGGATGAAGCTTTCTATGTCTCTTCCCAAATTACAGCAATGCTTTCCGACGGTGCGGCGAAAGGATTCCACGATTTTGCCGTACTCTACCGCACAAACGCCCAATCGCGAGTCTTGGAAGAGGTCTTTATGCGAGGAGGAATCCCCTACCTTTTGGTAGGAGGGGTTAAATTCTATGAAAGACGGGAAGTCAAGGATGTTCTCTCATACCTCCGTCTCCTTATAAATCCATTAGATACCGTGAGCTTCCAACGGGCGCAGAAGGTCGGCAAACGTCGCCTGCAAACACTGCGTGACGCGAACCGAGATGAAATTCTTCGGCTCGTCCCGATTCAGGCGATCAACAAAATCTTGGAAATCACAGGCTACCTAAAGTACCTTGATGATGGATCCGAAGAGGGACAATCACGAGTAGAAAACGTAAAGGAACTTTGCTCAGTTGCGGCCTCTTTTGGATCTCTATCGGAGTTTCTCGAACATGTCGCGTTGGTCCAACCGACCGACCGCTTACCAAACCGTTCCACCAAAATCTCCCACGACGCCGTAACCTTAATGACACTTCACTCCGCAAAGGGACTTGAGTTTCCTACCGTTTTCATTACAGGAGTAGAGGAGGGCCTGCTCCCACACTCCCGTTCAACTGGAAGCGTCGATGAGATTGAGGAAGAGCGCCGTCTCGCTTACGTAGGAATGACCCGCGCTGAAAAACAGCTCCATCTCTGTTTTGCCCGCGAAAGATTATTCTTTGGCACAAGATCCGAAAACCTCCCCTCAAGGTTCATCAGCGAAATCGGGGACGAAAACCTACTGTTTCACCTCTCTCCCACAGGAGAGGAAAATAATGCTTAATTCCAACCTAAAAGAAAATCTTGCGGTTGCGCTAGTGCAGTCAATCATTCTTCTCGCTATCGCAATCATCGCCGCCTATCTTGTGAGTACAGGTGGGAAAAGCCAAAGCAGTGCAGAAGCTACCGAACCTGAAGCTATTTCCTCAAATTGCTCCGGAACAAAGCTCAACTACCCCCGCGTAATTAAGGAAACAATCCGCGGAAAGACATTTTCCTTCCGCTACAACTGCATCCAAAAAGGCTTCACTGCAACCTCGTATGACGGAAACTGCAAAGGTTGTTCCGGACGTACCCATTTCACTAACGAAACCGTAACATGGGGAATTTGCGCCGTAGACCCAACGATCATCAAGCCGTTCTCCACCTTCTATGTCCCAGGCTATGGACTCTGCCACGCTGCCGATACTGGGGGAAAAATCAAAGACAAGAGAATCGATCTAGGATTTAAGCGTCTCTCCAACGGTTGGTGGAGCCAACGGATCACTGATATCTACACTTTCGTTAAGTAGAAAAATGGAAAGCAAAAAGAGTTTTGGGCAAAACTTTCTGATGGATCAACAGGTTGTAGAAGACCTGATTAACGCAGCAGAGATCAGGTCAGAAAACACTGTTTTGGAAGTCGGGGCTGGGACTGGAACAGTTACAAGAGCGTTGGCGCGGAGAGCCGGAAAAGTAATTGCAGTAGAACTAGACCGTGATCTTATCCCCACCCTCAAAGAGAACCTTAAAGATTTTCCCAATGTTGAGATCGTCAACGCCGACATACTGCAATATATTGACACTCTTAAACAAACACCGAACCCGACAACGTTTAATGTAGTCGGATCCATTCCTTACCAAATCACTTCTCCCCTAATCCACAGACTTTTAGTTATGAAGCAACGACCAAAAGCAATTGCGCTAATCGTGCAGAAAGAGGTTGCCGAAAAGATCGTTGCCGCACCCCCACGCGCTACTTATCTATCCAATTTTGTCGCCAACTTTGGAGAAGCAAAGATTATAAAGATAATTAAACCAGGCTCATTCCGTCCACAACCAAAAGTTGAATCTGCAATTATCCGTATCCAAATCTACGATAAGCCCAACGTGCCGGACCACAAGAGGCTCGTTGGAATCTTACACCGCGGATTTACCCAACCGCGCAAGATGCTCAAACACAACTTTCCTACCGAATTATTAGAAAAGACGGGAATACCTTCTCACTTGCGTCCTGCTTCCCTCTCCAAAGAAGACTGGCGCAATTTATACCGCGAGCTTTCCCAAACCAGAGAACGCAGCAAGTCCCGACGTGGGGTTGGAACCTGGCGCTATTAGTATCGCCTTATAATCCGCCTAACCTTTTCCGCTACAAAAACGGGCCCGTATCCAAGTGTCAACGGATAATCCCAAACACCTACGTAATCAACTTGAAAACCTCCGAATCCTCTCTTAAATAGAGAATATCCATACCACGGGTGGTGCGGATTATTGGTCGGTGTAACCCCCCAAAAGTCAAAGTAGCAGTAGCCATCCTTCTTCGCTTCCTTGATTGTTTCCCAAATTAAAACGTAGGAAGAAGGAACGTCGCTTCGAATGGAAGCCCCATGCACATAAGAGACTGAATCGCCGTAAGAAATAGTGATTGCCGCGGAAAGAATATCTCCTTTGTATTTGGCCAAGGCCAATTCCGCCATCCGTCGTGGTGCAAGAGTTTCAAACTGGGTTTGAAGATAGGTATACGGGTGGGGAACAAAACCTTGACGGCGAAAAGTCTCCTTCATCAACCGATGGAACTCTCCCATCATTTCCGGGTCGGACGTTCGCTCAACATCAATCCCCAACGCCTCTCCGCTACGAATGAGGTAGCGCGTGGTCTTACGCATTTTGGCAAGCAGCTCCTCCTCAGAACAGGTAAGGTCCAAGAGGAGGGTTACTCCCCCAGCCTGACTCGTCGCAACCTGTGCCTTGCGAAATTTCTCACCCCTAAGCAAGGAAACTATTTCCTCATTACTTTCCCACTGTGGCTCCACTCGCAAGTAATCCACCTTTTCTTCCCTAGCGAAGCTTTTTAGACGTTCAAGAAACATCTGCGCCCCCTCTTCACTAAAATTTCCAAGGAAAGGGCCGCGAGGGACGTAGACAAAGTTCCCCAACTTACGGCGCCCCACAAGCGCCTGGCACACTCCTATCAACTCCCCATCTTGATAAAGGCCGAAACGACGACAGCTTACCCCAACTTTCTCCTGAAATTCACCCCAGGCCCAAGATTGGAGAAATGGCGCGCGCGGCTGACGGGAAATGAATTCCTCCCAATTTCTTTCCTCAAAAACTTCCTTAACCTCCATCCGATAGAATAAGTTTAGCAATGAGTACTGACCTACGGCAAAGCGACGGTTGGGAAAAGTATCTTAAAAGTATTGGCTGGGAGGTAGAAAACCTAAAAGTTGGTAGTTCAAAAACCTTAGCCAAAGCGTATGTCCGAAGAATTCCTCTCATAGGATCCGTTATTAAAATCCAGCGACCTCCCAGCATCCCCTCCGCCAGGGAAATTGATCACTTGGCCAAAAAGTACCATGCTCTTCTCGTTAAAGTAGAACCGCAAGGTGCACCTCGAAAACCGCTAACAGGCTTTGGGACCGATTCTTCTCCAAACCTCCCAACCAAAACAATTACCATTGACTTAACCAAAAGCGAAAAAGAACTTTGGGAGAACCTTTCCCAAGACGCACGCCAAAGCGTACGCAAGGCGCATAGCAAAAAACTATCAGTGGTCAGCTATTGGAATAGGAGCAAGAGGTTCAAAGAGGAGCTTGAGAAATTTCACCAACTTTTTAAGGAAACAGGCCAACGACAAGGATTCTGGATCCCCAGCGTCAAACAGCTTGAGGCAAAGGCTAACGCGTTTGGTAAAGACGTTCTTCTTTTCCTTAGTTACCAGTCCAGCGGCCTGCCACCTCTCCAACCCAAGCACCCATGCTCCGGTGCTTTTGTCCTTACTGCCGAAGACACTGCTTTTTACCATCACGCAGCCTCCTCACCCGAAGGACAGGAGCTTCATGCGCCTTACCTCCTCCTCTGGGAAATCCTTAGAAAGCTGAAAGCCCTGGGGATTAAGACGCTGGACCTTGAGGGCATCTTCGACCCTCGCTTCTCAAACCTAACGAGACGTTGGAAGGGCTTTACAACCTTTAAACAAAAGTTCGGAGGAGAGGAGAAAGAATATCCGACGCCGCTGGTAAAATACTACAATCCCCTGCTTAACATCCTCTTCAAATTCTTTAGTTGAGTCCAACCAACAAAACTCAATTAGCGGTACCGATCGGCTTGCGAAAAAGGACAAATCTTACTGAACGCACAGTAAACACACTGGGGCCCGGGAGTCGCTTTGAAATCTCCAGAAACAATCTTCCCAATCCGCTGTTCAACCGCCTTCTTTCTCCGCTCAATCTCCCCATCACTAAGAGAAACCCCAATCTTCCTTCCCCCATCCAAATAAAACAGGGCTACAGAATTCGGCTTAATACCCAATGCTTCTCTTGCGGCAATCGTGTAGAGCAAGAGCTGGTCGTCCTTCTCGGCTTTTTTCCCAAGCTCCTCATCATCCTTTTGGGAAACCTCCCCACCCTTAAAATCAACGAGTTCGTATTCCCCACCTTCACCCCTTCCGATCCGGTCGATACGCCCAGTCAAAGTTTTTCCACCAAGCTTAATCTCAAAACGCTTCTCAACCATAAAAGCGGGGAGAAGTTTCTTTGCATATTTCTGATAAAAATCTGCAATAAGCTTTGCACCCCGACTAAAGTAAGCTTCCCTTTCCTTTAGATCACGGTAACCTTCCGAGGAAAAGTGCTCGCGGTAGATTCGCAAAAACTCCTTAAGAGAAGGCTTTTCTCCGTGCACCTGGCGCACCTCAAACTCCCTCAGCGCCTCGTGCAAGGAGATTCCAAAGCTCATCGGAGGAGTCGGAGGTGCGGGGATACGTAGAACATATTTGTAGCGGTACTTCCACGGGCAAGTCTCATAATCATCGAGCTGAGAGTAAGAAAGCTTGTCGGGAATCGGAAGTTTAATCTCACGGTCCAACCCCCCTGCCTCCTGCTCCCCAAGTCCAACCCCAGAGAAAGCCAATTCTTGCGGCTCTGTTGATATTTCCAACCCAAGTTCCCTAATAAACGGGGAAGGACGCTTTTCCTGCATTCCGCCGTAACTACGCGCAAAGGAAAGGAAAAGCTGCTCTGAAGTACGGGTAACCCCAACGTAAAATAAACGCCTCTCCTCCTGAAGATGCCCAACGCGGGCGGCATCATCCCCCCGACTTTCGCGCAGATACTTAAACTCCTTAATAAAGCGCTCGGGTAATTCAATCGCCGTGGATCTCTGCCGAGTAGGAAAACGGTCCGAAGTCAAAGAAATTAAGAAAACTACGGGAAATTCTAAACCCTTAGCGGAATGTGCTGTCATTAAATTGATCGTGTCTACGTCCTCAATCACCGCTTGCGCCGGCGACTCTCCCGCCTCAATTAAAAGATCCAAGTAATCCACTAACTCGGGAATGTTTGGCTCTTTTACCTCGGCTTCAAACTGCTGAACCTTTTGAAAGAAAAGAGAGATGTTTTCTACTCTGAGTTGGTTTTCTACAGTAGGTGATTTTGTAAAGGCACTCACGTATCCACTTTTTTGCACAAAGTCAAAAAGGAGGTGGGAAGGAAAAACCTTAAAAGCATCACGAGCTAAATCATGAATTAGAGCTAGGGCAGGGTTCTTCTCTCTTTCCAATACCTCAACCAAAGTAAGACCCTCTTTGTGCGCCCGCGCCAAGAGTTTAAGAACATCCTCCGCCGAAAAACCAAAGGCAGGAATGTTCAAAACCTTATACCAAGAAATTGTATCGGTCGGATCTTTCAGAACTCGAAGTACCGAGATAAGTGCAGCAACTTCGTCTTGCTCAAAAAGCCCCCGGTTCCCCACGATTTGAAAAGGCAACTCGTGGCGCTTTAAGGCCGCGATGAATGGATCAAGATGGGCGTTAGCACGGGCGAGAATTGCAAAATCAGAAAAGCTCTTTCCCTCACTGTTCATAATCTCCACAATCTTGCGCAAAACCAACCCAGTCTCTTCCTCGGACGATTGCGCGTATAGCAAACGCGGTTCTGGTCCGGTTTTAAGAACCCTAAGCTTCTTAGATACATTTTTAAGCTTTTCCTCCAGTCGATCCGGATTATTATTCTTTATCAGTTGGTACGATCTTCGCGCCACCTTATCGGTAAGACGATAAGAGGTTCGAAGAACTCTTACTCTCGCAGACGGGTACTCCTTCCTAAACTCCAAGATATTAGATACGCTTGCTCCGCGCCATTTGTAGATCGCCTGATCATCATCTCCAACCACAGTAAGTTGGGTAGAGCGCCCTGAGGGCTGGGGGGTTGGATGGTTTGGAACAAGAAGCTTAACCAAAGAAAATTGAGCAACATTTGTATCCTGAAATTCATCAACAAAGACATAGGAAAATTGCTTCTGGTAACGGGCTAAAACATTGGGGCGTTCACGAAAAAGCCTAATCGTCCAAGAAATTAGATCGCCGAAATCCAAGCGAGATTCTTTCAAGAGTAATTTTTGGTACGCGACATATGCTCGGGCAAGCTCAATTTGCCGTCTTGCCTCCTCTTCCTCCTCGATACCCTTCGCTTTCTGTTTTTGGCTTTCAGCCCAACTTAAATAATCTTTAGGTGCTACCTCCTCATCTTTGGCACGCGAGAAAAAGCTTAGAAGTGCGGTAAGAAATTTAGTTGGATTACCTAACGGACGGTAGTAATCAAGAGGAAAATCAAAAAGGTTCCGCCGCAAAAGCAACCAAGCCTCCGGCTCTGAGGTAATTTTGTAAGCGGGGTTGAGTCCAATCTCCAATCCCTCCTGACGCAAGATCCGATCACAAAAGCCGTGGAAGGTAAAGATCCACGGTGCCTCATACCCAAGCGGCATAGCTTCATCCAACCTTCCAAGCATATCCTGCGAGGCCTTATCAGTAAAAGTTAGAGCAAGGATGTGCGATGGGTCTACTTTCCTCTCCAAAAGTTTGCGGATTTCATTGGTGATAAAAGTTGTCTTACCCGTTCCTGGCCCAGCAACTACAAGAGTAACCATCTATTCAACTTAAAGACGGGGTTGTACTCTACTTCCCCCACCAAACCAAAACCCAAGAGCAAAAATTTTAGGATTCACCTTTCCCATCCTTCGGTTTGGAACCTACATCTTGCAACTGTTCCAACTTTGTTAAAAGCTGCCTGAACCCAGAAACCAACCGATCCATATTATTCTTCGCATCCGTAAGCTGCCCTGCTGCACGCTGCAATAGACCTTCAAAATCGGTAGCATCCTTCGCCACGGCATGGAGTGTCTGCAAAATTTCTTCAGCCTGTTCGGTAAATCGCTCCCGTTGAAGTCCCAAGAGAATAGACTGAATTGTTACCAAAAAAGTCTGGGGGGAAGTAAAGAACACACGCTTCTCAAGTGTGTAGCGCAAGAGCTCTCCATCGCCGACCACCTCCTGGAAGATAGGCTCAAAAGGGATGTACATCAGCGCAAACGGAACCGTTCCCTCAGCTGGGAGGATGTAACAAGCAGTTTCATCCATGCGCGTCTTAATATCTCGGACAAACCCGCGCCAAACGCTTGCGCGCTCTTCCTCATTCTTGGCAGCAACAAAATCCTGAAACTTCTCTACAGGAAATTTCGAATCAACCGGAATCAATCCCTGCCTGGTCTTAATAATCGCATCCACTCTTTTTCCATTTCTGAAAGTAAACTGCGCTTCGTAAGATTGCTGAGGAAGGACCTGATGAAGTAAATCTTCAAGAACCATCTCTCCTACGTTGCCGCGGAGCTTCTGTGATTTAAGAGACGCCTGAAACTCTCGTAGCTGTCCTGTAACCTCCTTAACCCCACCTACTTCGGTCGTAATTGCATGAAGTCGCTCCTCCATTGATCTCAAATTCGCTCCGATCTCCCCTCGATGCAATTCCAAGCGCTGGAGAATTTCCTCCCCCTTGAGAGCGGAGGTCAAACCGTTAATTTTTTGGAACAAAAGGTAAAAACTAACCGCAATTACCAAAACCAAACCGACAAAGAGGAGAATGACAAGAATATCCACGCTTTGAGTTTATCAGACCAGAAGGATATAACCGAGGAAGAGAAAACCTCCCATGATCAACCCAACGATGGCCGCAAATATTAACTGAACCCAAACAGAATGAGGATGATAAGAGAAGGCCGGAAGAATTGTGCGAAGGTCAAGCGGACCCTTTTGATCGTATAAACCCCGTGGACCCATTCTAGAAACAAGATAACATATAAGGAGGGATGCGCAAAACACTACCAAGGCGAAAAACCAATCGTGACGCCTCACCAAAAGTCATTTACCTAATAGGTTTTCTCGCCTATGCCGCTTGGGGTGCGTGGGCGTACCTCCTCTTCAAATCCTCTCCGGAAGGAACCTCCAGCCGCATTCTCTTCCTCGCGGCACTCACAGCGGCAACTTTTCTTACTTTCCTCTTCCTCTTCTACCAAATCTCAAAAGCCATAAGTGGACGTTCTCCAGAAGTTGTCTTCTATCCGGCGGCGCGAAGAGCACTCTTCCTATCAGTATTTGGTCTTGTTTTAGGCGGAATGCAAATCTTGGGAATTTTTACTTGGATTAATGCAGGGCTCATAGGCTTAATCCTACTTTTGGTAGAGATTCAAATCAGTCGCTCAAACCACACCTCACAAAAACGGGCCGCCGTTGACCGGAAGGGATATTATTAATAGCTATGGAGAAAGATCGCTTTTACATCACAACCGCCATCCCTTACGTTAACGCCGCCCCCCACATCGGTTTTGCTTTGGAGATTGTTCAGACCGACGTTTTAGCTCGTTACTACCGAATTCTCGGAGACGACACCTTCTTCCTAAGTGGGACAGACGAAAATGCCCTCAAAAACGCACAGTCAGCGGAAAAAGTAGGAATACCCGTTGCAGAGTTTGTAGAGAAAAACTCCGCGCAGTTTTTTGCACTCAAAAGGGCCCTTAACCTCTCCTTTGACGATTTTATTCGCACTACAGAAAAACGCCACGTTGAAGGAGCCCAAAAACTTTGGAAAGCTTGTGAAAACAGCGGAGATATATATAAAAAGAGGTACCAAGGACTCTACTGCTCGGGTTGTGAGCAATTCTACACAGAAAAAGAACTCGTGAACGGAAAGTGCCCTGAACACGGAACCGTGCCCGAAAAGGTTGAGGAAGAGAACTATTTCTTCCGCCTCTCTAAGTACCAGAAACAACTCGAACAAATCATTGAAAAAGGTGAACTCAAGATCGTGCCAGAAACAAGAAAAAATGAAGTCCTTTCGTTCATAAAAGGAGGACTGGAAGATTTTTCGATCTCGCGATCCAAAGAACGGACAAAAGGTTGGGGAATTTCGGTCCCGGGCGATGGGTCC
>Ga0187886_1003245_pt1 | contig 12302 bp, 8 predicted proteins | sample June2016WEW_20_1_FD_133001 | JGI IMG/M metagenome (GOLD analysis project Ga0187886, IMG submission 133001) | Peatland microbial communities from SPRUCE experiment site at the Marcell Experimental Forest, Minnesota, USA - June2016WEW_20_150 | ecosystem: Environmental > Terrestrial > Soil >...
TCGGAACCGCGATCCTTACTAAAGCAGTCGTGCCATATATGCGCAAGCAGGGTGGCGGAACAATAATAAATTTCAGCTCCATCGGCGGACTTATGGGACTGCCATTGCAGGGATTCTATTCAGCTGCCAAATTCGCCATGGAAGGGTTCAGCGAAGCTTTAAGGATGGAGGTGAAGAAGTTCAACATTAAAGTCGTGCTGATTAATCCCGGAGATTTTCATACCAACAATACAGCCAACCGTAGGAATTTTCTTGCCCCGACAGGACAGGATGACCCCTATCGTGAGCAGTATGCAAAAACGCTTGCCGTTATTGAGAATGATGAAGCCAACGGCTGGAAGCCGGTCGTCCTTGCAAAAAAGCTTGTTAAAATCGTTGAATGCAAAAACCCTCGTCAGAGATATATAATTTCATCATTTGAACAGAAGCTGGCAGTGGTTCTGAAGCATATCCTGCCGGGAAAGCTGTTTACGTCAATACTTGCAGATCATTACAAAATTTAATGATCCTTCGATCATACGACAACTAGTCTCCCCCTTTGAAGGGGGCTGGGGGGATGTAAAAACAAAGTATTGATCGGAAATATTTGTGGAATAGCTGAACAATCATAAGACTATTCTTTTCCAAGAATCCATTCTTCCACAGGTTTTTCAACAGGAAGAACCGGTGAGAGTATATTCTTTATAGTGTATCTGGCGGCTTCTTTTTTCGAAAGCTGATGGCTCCACGCTACCCTCTGTGAAATATCTGATCCGGGACCAGTGTTCTCATACTCGGCATAGTAAGCAGTCTTGTCCCGGCCGGTGCCCTGCCAGTTTGACCATCCGGCTGGCTGTATATGATTTCCAAGTTCACATTTGATGAATACGACTTTAGCATAATCTCTCCATGGACGGCCAAGATAAGATTTTGTGACGCTATCAGCAGCAGTCAGTCTGCAACCCATAAAAACATAACCGAATTGTTTGCCCTGCGGGGTACTTGCTGCCGTGATATATGAATTATTCTTGCTGTTGATAGTGCAATTATTAAATAAAACCGTTGCCGGACCAAAGATGAAATCAGTAGTTCCTTCAATAAAGCAACTGTCAAAATACTGGCGGCTGGTGAACCCGTCGGTAAATAGAGTATCCTGATTTCCTACAATGCGGCAGTTACGGAATACACACCTGTCTCCGATGACATATAGGGCAATTGCCTGTCCAATGTGTCCCGCACTGTTTTCGATTGTCAGGTTCTCGGCATAAAAATCATCGGCTATCACAAGGAGAGTATAAGTATAGAAGGTACTGTTCCGCCCACGATTGATCTTGTTGAAAAAATCACCATGAGTAATGATTGTTTTTTCTACGCTCTCCCCGATGATGGAGATTCGCGGATTGCACGCCGGAACAATAATCTTTTCATTGTAAATGCCGTTCTTCACATAAATCGTTATCCTCTGGTCTGGAAATGATCTTGACGCATCGATCGCCTTCTGAATGGTAGTAAAATCACCGGAACCGTCCTGTGCTACTGTCATTTTGTAAACATCCTGCGAAACTGCAGCAGAATTAATTAAAAGAGCAAATGAGCAAATCAGCATACAAAGCTTTCTGAAGTTTTTCATGATAATTTTCTTTATTAGAAGAACTCAAATATTGAAAAGAAAAAAGAAGAATATAATAAAATCAAAAACAGAAATAATTGTTCTAAATTATATTATTTTTGCAACAATTTAAAACGGCCCGTAGCTCAGCTGGCAGAGCACGTGACTCTTAATCATGGGGTCGAGGGTTCGATTCCCTCCGGGCCGACAAAGTGGTTAACACATTGTTAGCAAATTGAGTTAATTCCTTCTTCCCGGCTTCAGGTTTTGAAAAATCAGTTCAAAATTAAATCAGTTAAAGCATGGAAATAACATTTGATGGAGGGAAAGTTGTCACAGCACATACGCACGGCCACATAATAAAAACTGATCAGCCGGTCGATAATGGCGGAGAGGATACAGCTCCTTCTCCATATGAACTATTCCTGGCTTCCATAGGAACATGTGCAGGTATCTACGTAAAATCATTCTGTGATAACCGGCACATATCCGCTGATGGCATTAAGATCATTCAGAGCTGCGAATGGAGCAAAGAAACGGGATTACCTTTAAAAATAAGCCTCGATATAAAATTGCCCGAAGGGTTTCCTGAGAAATACAAGGCATCACTGATACACGTGGCTGACCTGTGTAAAGTAAAAAAGACTATGGCCAACCCTCCTCAGTTTGAAGTGACAGCTTCATATATCTGAAAAAATCTGCGGAAATCAGCGAGATCCGCGGGAAAAACAATTTAAAATCTCCCCCAGATTGCGCGGATTAGCGCAGATCAAAGCTCATGAGAAAGTCTCAGCTGATACTTCTATTTATTCGATGCACATATTTATAAGCTGCTCAAAGAGCTCCTGTTTGCCTGATGTAACAGCAGGCTCTCCGTTTTTGACTGCAATGTCCCTTAGCATTGAAAGGGTAAGCTTGCCATTCTCAAAATCCTTACCCGGACCTTTGTCAAATGATGCATATCTCTTCTTTCTCATTTTGAGATAATCGCTTTCATTAAGTATTTTATTGGCAATGACCAGGGCTCTTGCGAAAGTATCCATACCGCTGATATGGGCAATGAAAAGATCCTCTTTATCAGTTGAGTTGCGGCGTATCTTGGCGTCGAAATTAATACCGCCGGTCTTGAAACCTCCGGCCCTCAGGATAACCATCATGGCTTCAGTGACCTCGTAGATATTGGTCGGGAATTCATCTGTATCCCAACCATTCTGGTAATCGCCCTTGTTTGCATCAATGCTTCCAAAAAATCCAGCATCAGCAGCAACCTGGAGTTCATGCTGGAATGTATGTCCGGCAAGCGTTGCATGATTTACCTCAATATTCAGTTTAAAATCCTTATCGAGTCCGTATTTGCGGAGGAAGCCGATGATTGTGGCAGCATCAAAATCATACTGGTGTTTTGTAGGCTCCATTGGCTTTGGCTCAACGAGGAAGGTGCCCTTGAAACCATTTTTGCGACCATAATCACGTGCAAGTGACAACATCATTCCCATATGATCAAGCTCACGTTTCATATCCGTATTATGAAGGCTCATATATCCTTCCCTGCCGCCCCAGAACACATAATTCTCTCCTCCAAGTTCGATGTTTGCATGAATGGCATTTTTAAGCTGTGCCGCGGCGTTAGCCACAACGGCAAAATCCGGATTCGTAGCAGCACCATTCATATAACGCGGATTCGAGAAAAGATTTGCAGTAGCCCAGAGAAGCTTCACGCCAGTCTCTTTCTGCATTTTCTTCATTACAGGAACGATCTTGCCAAGACGCTTTTCTATTTCAAGAACTGATCCGCTGCCTACAATATCGGTATCATGAAAACAGTAATAACCTGCCCCGATCTTTGTGATAAATTCAAAAGCAGCATCCAGCCGTTCTTTTATCTTATCATCGTTTGGCAGATCCTTCCACGGGAATGAATGCGTTGCATCACCAAACTGATCGGTGCCGTCGCCGCAGAATGAATGCCAGAATGCAACAGCAAAACGCAGGTGATCCTTCATCGTTTTACCGGCTACAACCTGTTCGGGGTTGTACCATTTGAATGCAAGAGGGTTTTTTGATTTTCTGCCCTCGAATTTAATCTTCCCGATACCGGGATAATACTCTTTTTTGCCTTTGTAAACCATAGTGGATATTTTTAAAAATTGATAAGTTATTTTTTATAAAATGCAAAGTACGCAAAGTTTTAGCAAAGAATCCCATGCTGACAATTAAATTTAAATCTCTTTCAGGAACCCGCTCCATCTGTTATAAGCTTCCTCGTATGCAGAAGTCTTTGACTTATCAGGTTTTGTCATTCCTACGCTCCTGAGTCCTGCAAATGCTTCTTTTGCCGAGCTGTAATAACCGCATCCTATTCCTGCGCCGCGCGCTGCACCGATCGAGCCGTCGGTATTATACAGGTGAATTTCGGTATTTATTATGCACGATAAGGCTTCCCTGAATATTCTGCTCTGGAACATGTTGGCTGCCCCGGCCCTGATAACAGACGGAACTATCCCGGACTCTTTCATAATATCCAGACCGTATCTGAATGCAAAGACTATGCCCTCCTGAGCTGCCCTGAAAAGATGTGCATTTGAATGAGAGTTGAAATTCAATCCAAGTATCCTTGCTCCGGGATCCCTGTTTCCCAGCGTCCTTTCTGCTCCATTGCCGAATGGCAGGATAGAGAGACCTTCTGACCCAGGGGCAATTTTTTCAGCAAGATCATTCATTTCATTATATGACAAATTGTTGCCAGTACTCCGCCTCAGCCAGGAATTAAGGATGCCTGCCCCGCTGATACAAAGGAGAACGCCGGCTCTTGGTTCAGCCTTTGAGTGATTGACATGAAGAAAAGTATTGACCCTTGATTGCGGATCATATTGTTTCCTGTCGGTGACGCCATATATTACTCCTGAAGTACCAGCTGTTGCAGCCACTTCTCCGGGTTCAAAGACATTAAGAGACAGAGCATTGTTAGGCTGGTCTCCCGCACGGTACGCAACTGGTATCCCGGGAGGCAGACCAAGCTCGGATGCGACAGATTTCAGCAGCTTGCCCTGTATTGAAAATGAAGGAACGGCAGTAGCCAGTATTTCCATGTTGAATCCAAAGAATTTCATTAGTTCTGTTGAAATGCACTCTTCCCTGAAATCCCAGAAAATGCCTTCCGAGAGTCCTGAAAATGTAGTCAGAGCTTCTCCGGTCATCCTGAGTGCAAAATAATCGCCCGGAAGCATTATTTTATAAATTTTTGCATACAGCTCCGGTTCATTCTCTTTTACCCAGGCCAGTTTTGTCGCAGTGAAATTTCCGGGTGAATTGAGGAGATGGGAAAGACAAAATTCCTCGCCAAGACCTTTAAAGGCTTTAGCGCCATATTCAACCGCTCTTCCGTCGCACCAGATAATGGAAGGACGAAGAACCTTCAAATTCCTGTCAAGCACCACCAGACCATGCATCTGGTAAGAAATACCAATAGCACCAATTTCCTTTTTTCTTTTTCCCAGTTGTTTGTTGCAGTCAGCAACCGAAGCTTTCAGATTATCCCACCATGTTTCAGGTTCCTGTTCTGCCCATCCGGGCTTCTTTGCGATGATTTTCATTTCATCTTTCGGATAAAAAGCGGTTGCAAGGCAATCTCCGGTCGAACCATCAATTACAGAGGCTTTTACTGAAGAACTTCCAAGATCAATTCCTAATAGTAGCATTTTTTAATATATTGATTCGTTTATAAGAATACAAGTTTGGAGTGAGCTAGAGTTTGGAGTACTTAGAGTTGTTTTTATTTAACTCTAAGTACTTTAAGTACTCCAGGCAATCCAGACACTTTTTATTTACCAATAAAACATCGTTCCGTCACTTTTCCTGTTGACAGGAAGAGAAGCCATCTGGTATGGGTATTTTTCTGCTTTCTTCTCATCAATCCCCACCCCTATTCCGGGTGTATCATCTATAAACAGAAATCCCTTGTTAAAATTATAATTTGTATTGAAAACTTCATTCACTATTTCCTGGTGCGGCATATATTCCTGTATCCCGAAGTTGTTTATTGCCTTGTTGAAATGTATCGCTGCAGCCATGTTCACCGGTGAAAGGTCTGTAGCCCCGTGGAAACCTGTCTGGATATGATATACCGACGCCATGGAAGCCACTTTAAGCAAATGGGTTATTCCTCCTCCATGCACAAGGGGCATCCTTATATAATCGATAAGCTGTTCGGTTATCAGAGTTGTATAATCATAAATGGTATTAAAGACTTCTCCAATTGCAATTGGTGTCGTCGAATGGGATCTCACAAGCCTGAGTCCTTCCTGGAGCTCGCCGGAGACCGGATCTTCGAGCCATAAAAGATGGTATGGCTCAAGCTCTTTGGCAAGCCTTGCTGCTTCAATCGGGGTACAGCGGTGATGAACATCATGTAAGAGATGGACATCATCGCCAAACTCATTCCTGGCTTTCTCAAATAGTGAAGGAATGAAATTCAGATATCTGGCTGTATCCCAGTACTCTGTCTGAGCCAGTCCCTTCTCCGCCGGCTCGTAAGGCTTATTGTCCTTCGGAACGCCGTAGGTGTTTTCAATCCCGGGGATCCCGGATTGAAGCCTGACAGCCCTGAAGCCCTGATCAATCTTTTCCCCGGCCTTTTCAATCGTCTCTTCGGCATCCTTCCCGTTTGCATGGCAATAAACGAGTATTCCTTCCCTGCTTTTACCTCCGATAAGGTTATAAAGCGGCGTATTCAAAGCCTTCCCTTTTATATCCCAGAGTGCCATATCGATTGCCGAAACGGCTGTCATGGTTACCGATCCTCTCTTCCAGTATGCACCTCTGTAAAAAAAGTGCCAGATATCCTCAATATTCCGCGGGTCTTTTCCGATAAGTGCCGGGATACAGTAATTTTCGAGGTACGATGCCACTGTTTTTTCCATGCCGTTAAGGGTAGCATCTCCAAGCCCGTAAATCCCTTCGTCTGTAAATATCTTAAGAGTTACAAAGTTCCTTCCCGGGGAACATACAATGACTTTTGCATCGGTAATTTTCACAATTCAGATTTGAAATTAATAATTAAAATCCTATAGAATTCCCGCCATCGACAGGCAGCACAACACCTGTGATATATGAAGCCGAATCGGAAACCAGGAATAATGCGGCATCCGCAATCTCTTCGGGTTTTCCAAGTCGTCCCATTGGAGTTCTTGACAACACTTTCTTTTTCCTTTCAGGATCTTTATCAAGAGCCAGAGACGACATATTTGTTCTGATAAAACCGGGAGCTATGCAGTTCACCCTTATTCCCAGAGGAGAGAGCTCAACTGCCATTGCCCTGGTCATGCCCTCGACGGCAGCTTTGGAAGCAGTATACGCCATTACATAGGGTATCCCATAAATTGAAGCCATTGAACTTATATTCAGGACAACCCCTGATTCCTGCTCCTCCATAAAACCGGTAACACTTCTTGTTAGACTGAAAACGGATGTCTGGTTTGTAAGGATCACCTTCTGAAATTCCTCATCGGTGATGTCAGCCATTCCTTTTTTGAGATGTATTCCTGCATTATTTACCAGGATATCTATTCTGCCGTATTTATCAATAATTCTCTGAACCAGTCCGGGAATATCGTCAAGCTTTGCAAGGTCGCATAAGAACCAGTCCGAAAGCTTTCCAAGGTCCCTGCAGGCTTCCTTCAGCTTCGCCTTATCGCGGCCTACAAGGATGGTATGGATTCCATTCTTTACGAATTTACGGGCTATGGCTAACCCGATTCCTGATCCTCCTCCTGTGACAATTGCCACCTTTTTCATAATCTGAACAGTAAAAAAATCAAAACCGGCTGCTGATCCCCGGAATATCTGTATAGCGGTAGGCTTTATAATAATCAAGGTTGTGATCTGCTTTCTCCACTCCATCAGGAACCGGCCTTTTCGAGAATGTCTGGAAATAGAGGATGCATGCATCTCTCCATATCTTTGCATCTCTTTCCTGCTTTGCCAGCAGGGCTTTAACGGCATCAAATCTTTCAGGATCAACTTGTGATCTGGAAAGATCCCATTGGCCGCTCAGCCATTTTACCGAATCAACTCCTTCTTCATATCTAAGGCATAATTCGTTCCACAATGTGCGACCTGAGGCCATTTTGTAATCCCATGGAATATGGTGAAACCAGAGAAGAAGCTTTTCAGGACAAGTTTCAATTTTTTCAAAAGTATCCCTTACGTGAGGGAAATATTGATTTACGGCTTTGCTGCCGGTCGAGGTCCGGTTGAAGCCAAGTCCAATGGAGTCGGCGCGGTTAAAATATACAGAGGTCTGATCAGTCCGTCCCCTGTCCACCCATGGACCTGGTCCATAGTGGTGACCTGCGTACATCTGGTGATGAAGCCCGAGAGGTGTCATATAACTGACAGTTATTTCACGCGAACGGAGCATCATTCTGCTTATCCTTGCAACTGTTTCATTATCATTGGTAAAGGTCATCCTGATCCATTCATCAGCAATATCAGATGAGTTCATGTAAGGGTCCCAGGCAAGCCTGCCGAATGCATACCAGTTTGCCTGGGCAAAAGGGTGCCCGTTCCAGTTACGCACATTACCAATATTTGTAACTCCTGCCATAGCAGTAAGCTGCTGATTCTCAAGAGTGCCGTCAATGACCTTTGCAACAATTGATCCCTCTCCCTTTGCCCATGTATCCGATTTAAGGCACTCTTCAAACAGAGGAGCGAGAAAAACCAGGTGTACGGATGCCCCAAGATATTCCTGAGTAATCTGGAATTCCATCATCAGCGGAGTTTGGGTCATTGCCCCGAAAAGAGGATGGAACGGCTCCCTGGGCTGGAAATCAACAGGTCCGTTCTTGACCTGGATGATGACGTTCTTTCTGAATTTCCCGTCAAGAGGAACAAATTCATTATAAGCCTGTTTGGCCCTGTCATCAGGGACATTATTATCGTAGACAAATGCTCTCCACATCACAATTCCGTTATGAGGAGCAACAGCATCGGCGATCATATTAGCTCCATCGGCATGTGAACGGTTATAGCTCTGAGGACCGGGCTGGCCTTCGGAGTTTGCCTTGACCAGGAATCCGCCAAAGTCCGGAATGAGGCTGTATATTTCATCAGCTTTAGTCTTCCACCAGGCAATTACTTCAGGATCGAGAGGATCGGCTGTCTTCAGTTTCCCGATCTCAATGGGAGCGCTGAAGCGGGCTGTAAGATAAACCCTGATCCCGTAAGGTCTGAAGATGTTGGCCAGTGCAGCAACCTTTACAAGATAATCCCTTGTCAGAACAAGGGCATTGGCATTGACATTCGTAAGGACTGTCCCGTTTATACCTATTGAAGCATTAGCCCTGGCATAATCGGTATACCTCGGATCCAGGCTGTCAGGAAGTGCATTCCAGTTCCAGAGCGAGAGGCCGGCATATCCACGCTCGACACTTCTGTTAAGATTATCCCAGTGATTGAGTATCCTGATCCTAACCTTCGGAGAACTCACAATTTCAACTTTTGAAATATCACGGTGAGTTTCCATCAGTCTGAGGAAATGAAAAGTCCCGTATAAAACGCCTGCATCCTTATTTGCAGCAATGACTATTATTTTTTTATGCCTGTATTGCATGGAAAGAATGAGATATCCCTCATCTCCTAGGCCTGAGAGCTTACTGTCCAGCTTCAGTGAGAATATAATTGATGAATTAGAGGGAGTTCCGACGATAATGATCCCGTTCTTTTTTATTGCTGATATGCGTTCAATGTTTTTTCCCAGAAGTCCGTTCAGACCTTTTTGCAATTCGCTTGCAGTGACCATTGAAGCAGGTGATGTGCCTTCAATTATCCATCCGCTTATCGATTTCTGATAAGAATCGAGAACTGCAGGATCTGTAATAAGATCATATCTTAGCCACAGCCGGTAACCGTCATCTGCATTTGTGACGGGAGTGTGAAATAACAGAATAAGTAAAAAAAAGCAGAAGACTCGATTCATATAATTATCTGGTTATTATGTTTTATTGTGATTGTTTTTAATGGAAGACTCCCTTATTATTAGGGTATGCTTCAACACTATAGTACTAAGATAAGCCTGCCGGGGATTCTTCAGCTGGTTGATCAGGGAAGTCGCTGCAATTTCGCCTATTTCTCTGGCAGGATAATCAACCGTGGTGAGGTTAGGCTGAACGACCTGGCTTACGGGCTCATTGTTAAATCCTACAACAGCTATATCATCAGGTATCCTGATGCCATTTTTCTCCAGTTCAACTATTGCAGCTACAGCAGTTGTATCGTTAGCTGCAAATAGTCCGTCGGGCATTGATTTCATTTTTAATATTTTCTCTGCAACTTCTATTCCTGCCGTATTGCTCATGTTTGTAATAAACAGATAATCTTCATTGAATTCAGCATTGTTGTCAGCGAGTGCCTGTTTAAAGCCTTTCAGCCTTTCCGAATATACATTCCTCAGCATGTTGCCCCCGAGATGGGCAATCTTCCTGCATCCCTGCTGTAATAAGTGAGATGTTGCTTCGTAGGCTGCTTTATAATTATCTATCATCACGGTCATACATCCGTGAAAGTCGGCTACACGGTCGAAAAATATCACCGGGATATCCCTGTTGAATAAAATATCGAAATGATCAAGGTTTTTAGTTTCAAAGGCAAGTGAAACTAGAAGACCATCAACCCTGCTGTTGAAGAGAGTAGAAACGCAGGAGATTTCCTTCCTCCATGATTCCTGCGACTGGCTTATTATGAGCCCGTACCCTTTTTCAGAAGTGACTTTTTCAATGCCGGCAATCGTTGAGGCCATGAAATAACTGCTCAGGCGTGGGACAACAACTCCGATCGTATTGGTATGTCTCTGGCGCAGACTGCTGGCAAATTTATTATGCCGGTACCCCATTTCAGAAGCCGTGGCAATAATCTTTTTTTTGGTCTCATCTCTGACATGAGGATGATCCTTCAAAGCCCGGCTTACAGTCGAGGGTGCAAGGTTTAATGCCTTTGCAATATCATAAATTGTAACGTCATTCCTGCCTTTCATCTGAACCAAATATATTGTCAAAAATAAAAATAAATGAATGATTCAGAAACTAATTAATCAATTTTCTGCAATCGGTTGCAACTTTTTGTTAAAATTACTTAAACCTTTTGCTGTTTTGGATCTGATTGAATACTTTTATAAGAGAGATAAAGATAAAAATGCAAAGGTTTCTTTTTATTGCTTTCCTGGCGGCTGTGTCTCTGAATGAATTGCAATCCCAGCCGACATTCGGCACAAAGTCTTTTATAGCCACTGATAAGGGTGCCCTTACGATATACTCCAAAGATGGGCAGGCTCAGCTTCTGATAAGCTCAAACGACTGGCCCGGAGTTGTCAGGGCATTTACTGATCTTGGTAATGATATTGGCAAGGTTACTTCAGCGGCACCTCTTTTATCATCTGAAAAGATGCCCAGATCAAAGGAGCTTATTATAGCAGGAACTATCGGTAAAAGTGAACTTATCAATACCCTGATAAAGAAAAAGAAAATCGATGTAAAGAATATTGAAGGGAAATGGGAAACCTTTCTGATCCAGGTTGTGGAAAAACCATTCCGGGGTGTAAGCAGGGCCCTGGTAATTGCTGGAAGTGATAAGAGAGGGACCATTTTTGGAATTTATGAAGTTTCAAGGCAGATAGGTGTTTCACCATGGTACTGGTGGGCAGATGTTCCTGTCAGCCATAAGGATGCGTTATATGCCCTGCCAGGCAGGTACGTTCAGGGCTCACCTTCGGTAAAATACCGCGGCATTTTCCTGAATGACGAGGCACCTGATCTTTCAAACTGGATAAGGTACAAATATGGGAATGTCCCAACGGTAGAAAAACCGCCAATACCTGCGGGTGTCGCAAATTACGGACATGAGTTTTATACCAGGCTTTTTGAGCTTATGCTCAGGCTGAAAGCCAACTATCTATGGCCTGCGATGTGGAATAATGCCTTTAATGAAGATGACACGCTGAATACAAAGCTGGCCGACGAATACGGAATAGTAATGGGTAACTCTCATCAGGAACCTATGCTCCGGGCACAGAAAGAATGGGACCGACGCTACCAGAGAAGCATAGGCAGCTGGAATTATGCAAGAAATCCTGATTTTCTTGAATCGTTCTGGCGGGAAGGAATTAAAAGAAACCGGAATTATGAGAGCATCATTACAATCGGTCTCAGGGGGGCAAATGACACACCTATGGCCCCGGGCGGACCGGAAGCTAATAAAACCCTTCTTGAAAAAATTATCAATGTCCAGCGAAAAATAATGGCCGGTGAAATGAATCAGGATACCACGAAGATCCCTCAGCTTTGGTGCCTTTACAAGGAAGTACAGGATTACTACAATGCCGGAATGAGGGTTCCGGATGATGTTACACTGCTGTGGGCCGAGGATAACTGGGGTAATATACGACGCCTTCCGACAGCTGATGAGAGAAAACGGAGCGGCGGAGCCGGGATCTATTATCATTTTGATTACCACGGAGGACCAAGAAGCTACCAGTGGATCAATTCGAATCCCATTCCGAAAATATGGGATCAGATGTCGCTTGCAAAACAGTACGGAGCTGACAGGATATGGATAGTTAATGTCGGCCATTTCAAGGGATATGAATTCCCGATAGAATATTTCATGGATCTTGCATGGAATACTGATCAGATGACCGGCGAAAACATAGATGAGTATACAA
>Ga0187886_1003248_pt1 | contig 12290 bp, 6 predicted proteins | sample June2016WEW_20_1_FD_133001 | JGI IMG/M metagenome (GOLD analysis project Ga0187886, IMG submission 133001) | Peatland microbial communities from SPRUCE experiment site at the Marcell Experimental Forest, Minnesota, USA - June2016WEW_20_150 | ecosystem: Environmental > Terrestrial > Soil >...
GAGTTCTTCGACACGAACATTATCAAACGCAACCACAAGACCGGTATCAGGCTGCACGTAAATGCCAGGCAATTGCGTAACAGTCAACAACGTTGCTGTCTCAACCCAGGGACACGCCCCGAAAATATTGCCGCCGACATTTCCGGGACCTTCCCAGGCGCTGAGGTTGACACGCTCGCACATACCACCGGGTCGCATGCTGCCAATGGGGTGATCAGACCGGCTGATATATTGGTTACACCATTGGAGAACATCCCCTCTTCCAGATTTACCGTGTATCGGCAGGGGGATACCATGTATGTTCCCTTCCCCACCGTAAAGTAAATATTATTCTTTAGTTGTGATTTCAAAATATATACGTTTAGATTTCCCTCGAACAGGAACATCATAATATTTGCGATACTAACCGTATCCTATATACCAATGCCCCGATTGAAAATATGGAATACTAAAATTGTGTGGCAGATTAATATCGCTCCACTCTTTGTCACTGAATGATTCAGGTTCTGCACCTTGTAATCACCCAATTTTAATTCTCATTCGCGATTTTATTTCTAGTTTCATCGAATGCATTCAAATCTTGGCAATAGATAAACTTAGCAGATACAAAAAAATGTAATACTCTTTTCATATAGATCAAATTATTTGTTTTGATATTTAATTTACTGACTGCACTTGCATATCGAAAGGTAACAAGGAATAATTTTCCAGGATGAATAACTGTACTGTGCTATTTTTTCGCTTTTATTGTGACACCTGATTCTTTCAATCCGTCAGAAGTCACTTTAACCATTATTTCACCGGCTTTATCAGTCGACTGTATTACGACAAGAGCAAAGCCGTTGAATGCCTTCCTGTAGTCCGCCTTGAATGGATCGAGATCTGTTTCCGAACCGTTATCCACGCCTGCAATTTTTCCTTCACCGGATATTCTAAAGTTCACGAGATTATCCGCGTTCGGCACTAACATCCCTTTGTCGTCAAGTATCTTCACCGTCACGAAGGAAAGATCTCTTCCGTCTGCAGAGATCACTTTCCGGTCGGGTTCAAGGATAATCTTGGCAGGTGCTCCAGCCGTCTTCACTTCATCCGACATCATTTTTTTGCCTCTCCAACCAGTTGCCTTCACCACACCAGGCTCATATGTCAATCTCCATATCATATGGAATTGGTCAGGAGTCTTTTTCCTCACTCCCATCGACTTGCCGTTCATGAATAATTCAACAGAGTCGCAGTTAGTGTAAACCCAAACATCTATCGTCTGCCCATGTTTCCAATTCCAGTGTGGAAAAATGTGCAACACCGGTTTTTTCGTCCACTCGCTCTGGTACATGTAATAGACATCTTTCGGGAATCCCGCGAGATCAATAATACCGAAGTATGAGCTTCGGGAAGGCCATCCGCACGGTGTCGGTTCACCTAAGTAATCGAAACCTGTCCAGATATACATCCCCGACATGAAGTCATATTTCTTTATTTCTTTCCAAACTTCTTCATGCGTCCCGCCCCACGGAGCGCTTACATTGTCATATGCAGAGACAGTATTATCAGGATTTCCAGTCGTAAACACCGAGTCCCACCGTGTAGGCCAGCGGCGGATGCTGTCAGATGGCATGTCATAATGTCCCCGTGTTGCCAGTGCCGAAGTTGTTTCAGAACCGATCATTTTTTTGCCGGGATATTGTATGGGAAAAAGGTGATACTCCTTTTGATCATAACTAACACCGATCAGATCAAGCGCACCGGATGTTTTAAGTGGATTCTCGGGGCTCCAGTCGTTGCAGTTCGATGTGATCGGGCGGGTTGTGTCGAGACTTTTTATGATGCCGACCAATTCTTTGGTGATAACCGAACCGCTGCTATCTTTATGATCCCATTGTTCGGAAACTTCATTTCCTATACTCCAGATGAAAACGCTGGGATGGTTCCTATCTCGTACGATCATGTCCTCCAAATCCCGCTTATGCCATTCCGGATAATCAAGATGGTAGTCATATTTTGTCTTTTCTTTCGCCCATATGTCGAAAGCTTCGTCCATGACGATGAATCCCATCTTGTCGCAAAGATCAAGAAGTTCCGGTGCCGGTGGATTGTGCGAAGTTCTGATACCATTGCAACCCATCGACTTCAGGATTTCAAGCTGTCGCTCCAATGCACGCGTATTGATCGCTGCACCGAGGCAGCCGAGATCATGATGATTGCAGACACCCAGTATTTTCATATTCTTACCGTTCAGAGAGAAGCCTTTAACAGCATCGAATTCGAGCGTGCGAATTCCAAATGTGGTAGTGTAATTATCGCTCACTTTGTTTCTATGTTCTACAGTACTCACGGCTTTGTATAAGTTCGGAATATCGACAGACCAGAGTTGTGGATTTTTTACAGTGAGGTTTTGATCGATTTCGTAAAAGAAATCTTTAGGAACAATCGCGTTTGATTTTATCGTGGCTACTTCTTTTCCGTTTTTATCCAGTAACACCGTCTTTAGACTTATCGGCTGGTCTTGCGGAAGAGCATTCCTAATCTTCGTTTTGACCAAGACCTTCGCAGATTTATCAGAAACTTCCGGTGTTGTGACAAATGTTCCCCAATGATCGACGAATACATTTTCTGTAGTTGTTAACCAGACGTTCCTGTAAATTCCTGATCCTGAGTACCAGCGCGAGTTTGGCTGCCGAGAGTTGTCGACCTTAACAGCCAGTACATTTTCATCTTTACCGTATTTAAGAAATGGAGTAAGCTCATATTGGAAAGAGGAGTAGCCATAAGGTCGTTTACCCAGGTAGTGACCATTTATCCAGACTTCGCTGTTTCTGTAGACGCCATCGAATTGAACAAACGCAAGCTTATTTTTATTCGACACCGGAACGGTAAAAGTTTTTCTGTACCATCCTATACCGCCGGGTAATGCGCCTCCGCCGACGCCTGCCGGATTATCCTTGCTGAATTTTCCTTCAATACTCCAGTCGTGAGGCAGGTCAAGTAATCTCCAATCTGAATCATCCAGCAAAGGATTTTGTCCGTCCGGGACATCGCCGAGGTTGAAGTGCCAGGTCTTAGTAAATAGCTCCGTTGTCCGCGGCTGGGCTGATGCAACAAAAAATATTGTTGACAAAATCGCAAATGAAACAAATGAAATAAAAAAAAAGTGATATTTGATTTTCATTTCAGTTCTCCTGAGATAATTTATATCTCTATATTAATGTAATGTTATTTTCTTTTCCGAGCCATTGTATTCCACTACCTTTTCAATTTTACCAGCCAATTCAACTCCAACACCATGGTTTTGTGATACGATAACAACTTGAAAAGTTCTTGTCTTCAACATCCCGGGAAAACTTCCGTATCTCTTCCCAATTTTAAGAGTGTTTGTACTGCTATTCCATCTAAATTCGATTGTTGAATAAAATCCCTTTTCGTAATTATAATTGTCGCTTTCGTCTTCATATAAATCGAACCTGCCATTCGCCCCTTGATAGATTCGTATTTCGAGTGTGTCGGCGGATTTTTGTCCGGTATATTGGATAAATTTGCCCATTGGAATGATGGATCCAACTTTAACAAATAGCGGAATTTTATCCAGGGTGGCGGTAACCTTAATTGTTTGCCCTCCGTCAAACCGCTTGCCTGTCCAGAAATCGTACCAGGAAATTGATTTTGGCAGATATACGTTCCACTCATTCCCGTTTGGTTCGGTAACCGGTGCGACAAGAAGGGCCTGACCGAACATATATTCAAATTGCTGGTTCAAGGCAACACTATCTCCGTTAAAGTCCATTACCAACGGCCGCATCATGGTTGACCCGTTTTTTGTAATCTGCCAAGCTTCGGAATAAATGTACGGCAGTAATCGATAGCGCAGATCCAGCATCTTCCGCATATTATCTTCAACTTGTTGCCCATATTTCCAGGGTTCGGTCTCAGTCTGGTATCCATGAATACGAAAGATAGGATTTAATGCACCCCACTGAAACCAGCGAGTAAGTAGTTCCTGATATTTTTCATCTGTATATTGTGATTTCCCGGGACGGAAGAAACCGCCAATATCTGTCGTCCAGTACGGTAACCCGGTAATCGTATAGTCTAATCCTGCAACAATTTGGCGCCTAAAGCCGTCCCATGTTCCGCCAACATCACCGGACCAATTAATCGTACCATATTTCTGTTGCCCAAGAAAAGCAGAACGAGTTAGGATACAAACTCGTTTGTCGGATGTAGTTTTTCGCTGCCCTTCATAAACAGCCCTGCTAACAAACAACGGATAGGTAAGACGGTAAAAATCTCCCAACCCAAGGTATGTTTTTTTATCATGCAAAGCATCGCTTTCGGGTTCGGTAGCATCCATCCACCACGAATCTACACCATATGTAAACAAATTTTCTTTTAAGGTATTCCAGTAGGTTTCCCTTGTAATCGGATTGAAATAATCTAACCAGCCACTATTCGGTATATACAGATTTTTTGACACGTACTCTTGACCGATTGGAGAATTCTTATCCGGGTTTGACCAAATCGAAATATTAAAATGGGCATTTAAATCGTGCAACTCTTTAATAAAACCCGCTGGGTCGGGATAATTTGTTTCATCGAACTTTGGAACGCCCCAGCCATACTTGCCCCAGTATTGCCAATCCTGAACAATAACATCCATCGGAAGATTTCTTTTACGAAATTCCTTTACAGTTTCTACCAGATGAGTACCCGATGTATAGCGTTCACGGCATTGCCAGAATCCATAAGCCCAAAGAGGAAGCATGGGAACATTACCAGACAGGTTCCGATATGTGGCTATGACGTTGTCTGCTGAAGGTCCATAAAGTACAACATAATCCAGTAGCTTAGCATTAGGTGAACGAAATGTTGTTAAGTTATCTGTGAGTTTCCACGATACTTTTGGTATGTTTGCATGCCAGCAGACCAATTGTATCTGATGTTCTCCGGCTTTTAAATCCACATGCGTACTTACAGTAGGCGGAAGCCAATAATTACTTTGGTCAATACATGGTTTTCCGTCTATAACAACAAAATGACGGTTGTCCATAACACCTAAATCAAGAAAGATGGAATATATTCCATCTTTGGAGATCCTAAATTTTCCATTGTAAAGCGATTGGTTTTGGGATACTTTTTGTATTCCCGAAGTAGTTGTGACTTCAGTCATCTTATTGTTGCCAACGGATGAATCTTGCTTTTCGAGTACCATAAAATTGTCGGTTGGATTAAAATCGGTAAGCCCATATTGATGCCAGAGTAACCCGTATCCTTTGCTTGAATAAATAAAAGGAATCGAAATCTGCGAGTTAACCTGTGTCAAACGACGGGTAATATTTCTTACATCATAATGTCCATCCTGAAACTGTCCCAATCCAAAAAGATATTCGTCGGCTGGCGACTCAAAAATCTGCTCAGCCAAAAAGCAAGGTTCGCCCATAACAGAATCAGGAATTAATTTTCTCGTGCCTGCTTTTTCGTTTAAGAAAATTTCCCCTGATTTATCTGCAAAAGACAATTTGCCGGTTTGCTTATTTAGTTCTACAATAATGTTTTTCCCCTTTATTTCAAGTTTTGAAGGTGAATCGAAAACCTGAAATCGGGGACTGGGAATATTTGAAGTAAAAATAAGTTCAGGTACCTGTATTTCGACATCTTTATAGAACTTGATTCTAACTGCATTTTCTGCTAAGGGATATATGCTGAGGATTCCATCTGACAGATTAACGTCTATTTTATCTGTTTGCTGTATAAAACCTTTCACAACCTGTCCCTGAGAAAAAAAAGGGAATAGGCAAGTTATAAGTAAGTATTTGATTTTCATTTTCACAGTAATTACACCTCACTATTAGTTGAAGTCGTCCACTCCATTATTTGAGCAATAAAAGTTTCTTGGTTTCATGGTTTATTCCAGCTTCAAGTCTATAAAAATATATTCCACTCGGCAGACTGGAGGCATTAAATTGCACAGAATGGTTACCGGCATTCTGGTGCTCGTTGATCAGTGTTTCGATTTCCCTTCCGAGAACATCAAATACCTTCAAAACCACAAAAGCGCTTGCTGGTAATTGATAGCGGATAAGCGTGGACGGATTAAAAGGATTGGGATAATTTTGATATAGTTTATATGAATAAATCTTTTCAGAGTTCGCTTTATCGTTTACTGAGAGAGAATTACTTCCACCTTCTATCATGATCATTTGGACTGATCTCGCAGGTGAAGTGAATTTTATTTCATGCTCTATCGGGTACGAATCCGCCGGAATATCGGATAATTCATCATAAGGTCCCCACTGGTTTGTACCCGGACCATGACCATTTATATATACATTTTGCGAAAAATCACCATTGTCTGTTCCACCTGTAAATGAGTAAATGTAATATTTGTTACCAATGCCGATTGATTTTGTATCTATGTCGATTACTTGTTCTGCAGTCCCTTCGTTAACGATAACCACTCCGATTTCACCGGATGAATATTTTGAAGCATAACATAGTATATCGGCATTAGACGAAGCAGCAGAAATTGCATGATCACCATAAAACTTCTGCAAGTAACGTAAATAATAGAATTCCGCGTGGGGATGATTTAGATAGTTGGCATCCGAACCACCATAAAACATTGTTGTTTCACCAGAAATCAGGAGCCATCTTGCACCTAATCCGAAATTATTTTTAATCAGCTCACAGATAAGAACAACAGCCTGCATACCGTTTATATAGGATATTGATCTCTCAGTAGAACCACCGTTCATATTATACTCTGTTAAAGCAACTGGTTTTAAGTATCCATTTTTTTTTAGGATGTCCATTTTTACATAATCCATGTTCGCTTTGGGGCCTGTTTGTCCACTGTTCAGGACTTCCTTCACATTAGCTGAATTACTGAAATAGTTATGTACAACATAAAAATCGGCGGAATCACCTACTTCTTTAAAGAATCCTGCGTTCCAATTATCCTCAATAATCCTCCATTCTCCTCCAGAATTAGGTGGAGCTGCAATAACCTGTCCACCTATATAAATTGGAACTCCATTTTCCTCGGCGGCAGATTTCATCGAATCGACAAAAACCTTAAAATGCTTTCCGTACAGTGCCCCTGAAATAAATTGTGGTTGTCCATCTTTGTTTATTGTTGTATCAATCATCCACCCGTATTCCCATGGGCCGCCATTCTCATTACCAATTTCCCAGAACTTCGTCCGTCCACCATCATAACGAACCCAGTCAGCAGCAAGATGCGCTGCTTGAGCTACCGGATCATTGCTCGTTCCATAACGCGCATATGCGTAATTAATTGTTATTAAACCTTCAGTAACATTAGTATTCTCACGAAGTGTGTAATATTGATCGGTTGTAGTTACCCATCCCCCTTCTTTTCCGGTGTGCCCCCCAAATATGCCTTTTTTTGCTGTTTTACCGTCATAGGTTGTACCATCATAGATTGAATCAGGAACATCGGATGGAATTTTATTTAAAAACCACCCATCTGCCCAGCTTCCACCGGGAAAACGAATGAGAGTCGGTGCAAGAAGTCCAATACCTTCTACCAATAAAGGATTATCATGGGCTCCAGCCCAGGCAGCAATGGCATTACCAAATACATATTTAGAAATTTTTCCAAGGGTATCGCCCTGTATTGTAACTGTATCTGACGCCGGTTTGATAGGTTTAACAGCATTTGCTGCCTGAGGTATCTCTGCCGTCTTTAATTCAAAATCATTAAGGAAACAATTCTCAGTGCTCTGTCCATAAAGGCTAAAGTTAATTAAGAATGTCGCTCCCAAAAAAATGACATAGATTATTCTGTTCATAATTTTTTCCTTTCTTTTCTGTGTTTGCCGTTGCCAAACTTGCGAACCAGGCGATTATCATCTACTGCTTTGTCATTGTTATTAGGAATACATCGTTCTCACGAATTTCCATTTCTTTTAAAAAAGGTTCGCCGGATTTTACTTTTATCTTTTCACTGGAAAAAACAGAACCATCATTAAGTTTTTTTATTTTCTGAACCTGCTCTTTTGTTAGCTGGCCCGGCTTGCCCATATCAAAATATGTTGTATAAGGATCGTTTACGCGATAGCCGACTTTGTAGATTTCAACTACATATGAACCTGATGGAATTTCTGAAATATTTATTTTTACTTTACCTTTTGATTTTGCAGGCAAATCGCGGATATAATAGACCTGATTATTGACAGAATCACCAGGATGCGTGTTAGTAAAATCCCAAAGCAGTATCTGTACGTTTCCTTTTCCATCTTTGCAAGCCCAGGAAGAAGCATCGCTATTCATCAACTCTGTATTGCCAAGTTTATTCATGAATTTATAAGAATAAAAAGCAGGTTTATTAATAGATTGATAATTCACCAAACCAAAGCCGCCATGAAATGGTGTAAAGCGCGGTCCGGGTTCTTCAAAAATATCTGTGAATACCCAATATGACATTGAATTTGCAGCAGTTCCGACCAGTTTGAGTTTTTCCAATATGTATGCTGCTTCATGATAACTATCGTGTATCGGATCAAAGGGCGTGTAGGATGAACTCCATTCGGTGTAATGCAATTCCAAATTCGGCATAGAAGAGCTGGCAATTTCTTTCCGGGAATTCAAGACATCGCCGCTTACACTCATCGGATTTTTATCAAGAATTGTTCCGGAATTTCCGAACTCATCGAGATATCCTTGTTTAACTCCATACGAATGAGTGCTGACAAAATCTAACGGAAGATTATTCTTACTGCAGAAGTCAATCATTTCAACTTCCCATGCAGCGCCTGCAGTAGCAGGCCCGCCAACTCGATATTCTTTGTTTACACCTTTTATGGCATTAACGGAATACCTATACAATTTGAAATATTCTTCCTGCGTTCCTGTCCAGAAACCTGGCGAAAGGTTGGGTTCGTTCCAAACTTCAAAATACCAAGTTTTTATTTCATCAGCACCATAGCGTTCTGTAAAATGAAGCGTTAGATTGCGGATCAGCTCTTCCCACTTTTTGTAATCTTTCGGTGGCGTGACATTTCCTCTCCACCAGAAAATAGTTTGTCTGCCGCTTGCCAATGCTTCAGGCATAAAGCCTAATTCAACAAAGGGTTTCATTCCGATGCTGATAATATAATCGTATAACACGTCTATGTACTGAAAATTATATTCAGGATTTCCTTTTCTGTCTTCCCTATAAACGCCCATATCATCGGTTAACAGTCCGTGCATGCGAATATATTTGAAATCGCATTCTTTCTTTACGTACGCCAATTGCTGCTGCCAATCAGCCCGCAATCCCTCATTGGCTCTGCCTGCGCCTACACATTCCTTAAACATTGTGTTGAAGTTGCCTTTAACTTGATTGAAATCAAGATTGATTATCCGCTCAGGTAAGCCTGATTGTGCAAATGTATTGGTAATACACAATCTGAAAAGAATAATTAGAATTATCATATTAGTTTTAAAATGTTTTTTCATCATAGAATAATCCTTTGTTTTTTTAATGAATGGCATTTTTTGATGTTGATATCATCCAGCTAAAACTCTACTACTCCCTGGTTAAATTTCTATTAATGTTTTAAACGACTTATTAAATCCCTTATACTCTGGCACTTTTAAATCACCAATCCAATAATCATTTGGTTTTTCTTTCTTGTAAATTTATTTCTATGACTCGTTTTCAAAGTGCATCATATATGGGATTGATGAAATCATAACTTCTTGTGATTAAAGATAAATTGGATTCAAGGCAATGAAGATGATAAATAATTCTTCTTATAGTATTCCTATGGTAACAGGTTTTTTTTCAGGAAAGAAAGAATTAACATCCTGCGATTTTACAGTCGGTACAGAAATCATTATTATTAATAATAGTATCAAGTACTTGAGTTATCTTTTAAAGTTGTGTAAATAAAGAAGCGCATCCGTACCTTAGGGTGTCTTGATTCACCACAAATAAACCTAAGAAGGATACGCTCAATGAAAAAGTACAAGAAAGAACAACAACAAACAACTGAAAGCCTAAAGACACAGCAATCATTGCTGGATGAACTGGTTTTACTCGGAGCTCAGCGGATGGTTCAACAGGCGTTAGAAGCCGAAGTAACAGAGTATCTTGGACGCAAGCGCTATGCACGCCACGCACAGGAGACAGAAAAACATTATCGCAACGGACTTGCCCGAAAGCGCCATCTAACAGCAGGCTTCGGGAGCTTCGGCATTCGTGTTCCACGCTTACGTGAGCAGTATAGCTCTGCCATTGTCGAGCGGTATCAGCGGCTCTCTCCGCAGATGAGTACGTTGATTCCCCAGTTGTATTTACACGGATTAGCGTCTGGCGATTTTCAACAATGTTTTGGTGCATTTCTTGGTTCAGAAGCACCCTTATCGCAGACAAGCATCCTGCGACAGAAACAGCAATGGGAAAGTGAATATCAGATGTGGAAGAAACGTCCGTTGGAGCGAGAGTATTTGTATGTATGGGCAGATGGTGTATATCCCAAGGCTGGTCCGAAGGACGAACAAATGGCTGTGCTGGTTGTAATCGGTTTAAATCGCAAGGGCGAGAAGGAACTCTTGGCCATTGAAGAAGGATATCGTGAGAGTGCAGAGTCATGGCGTGAAGTTTTTCGTGATCTGAAACGACGTGGTCTTCAGTGGATCGGAATGATGATTGCCGATGGAGTCCCTGGTTTGTGGAAAGCCCTGCGTGATGCCTTTCCCACTGCTCGACGACAGCGCTGTTGGGTGCACAAGATGCGCAATGTTCTGGACAAGGTGCCTCAGACGGCCTATGATGAAATCTTGCAGGCTTTGAGAGAAATCTATCATGCTTCTTCCAAAGACCAAGCATTGACCTTGGTCAAAGCATTCGTTGCCCACTATGGACATCGCTATCCCAAAGCAGTTGCCTGCTTGCAGGAATCTCTCGATGTATTGTTCAGTTATTTTCATTTCCCTCGACAGCATTGGAAAAGCATCAAATCCACGAATGTTATTGAATCTCTGTTTTCTGCCGTTAAGCTTCGTACCGATGCTGCTCGGAGAATTCCAAAACGAGAATCGGCTTTATATTTAGTTTTCAAATTGTTGCTTACTCAACAACAACGGCTGAAAAAGATTCACGGCTATAGACTGGTTTCTCAAACAATTGAATTTGCTCAATCAACCAAGAACCCTAAATTCAGGATTGCTGCTTAATGTTTACACAACTATTGACTCTTTCTCTGAATACTTTCTCATAATCTATTTTTTCATGTTATTTAATATATAATTGAGGCTTTGTTTACCTCTCTAATTCAACCCATTTTTTTACTTCTTTATGGTTGCGAAAAACAACCACTTCGGTATTTGACCCAATAACTGACATACGCGCCTCGAGTAAATCGCGTAATTTATTAATTTGTCTATAATGAAACGACAAAATCACATCATTGGCCTGTAAAAACCTGGATGCTGCTGAACTGGCAGCAACATCAACAACCAATATTCCCCTTGTACCATCCATTCCAGTTGCTGAGCGTTCGCCAAGCGTACTCAGTTTCTTTATTTTAGCTCCCATGAAGTCGATAATTTCATCATCATTCACTTTGTTGAGGGTAATTACATCCGGGATTGGCACTTTTTTGGCTAAGGATTTCAATCTTGGCGAAACAACTCCAAAACTATCCATCGCAAAGTTTTTAAAACCTATCGAGAAAGCAATTGAACTGTCTATCAATCGAAAATCTCCCTTGCGCGGATTTACAAAAAGCAGTTTACCGTACGTCGAATTTTTATCTGTCCCCCTGCTTCGTGCTTCATCAAGCGAAGTTGAATCCGGAAAGACATTGTAATCAACTTCTTTCCCCCAAACTTCAATTCCGATAGGCATGTATCCTGTTGAAACTATATTATGACGGAAAATGTCGTTGCTGTTCCGAAACCATACATGAGGATGGAATGAGTTATTAATTAAAATGTTATTTTCAACGACGCGGACAGCACCCTCGCGAAGCTTAATGCCGCCATTCAAACATAGGTTGTTGTAGATTAAATAATTGCTCGAACCATCGTCAAGATCAATATCCCACCCATGATCGCAGCGCATACGGTTATTGCGGATGGTAATTGGTTTGACTACATCAAGCAAAGTTAGATCGAAATTTGTTGCTACAATCGAATCGAGTGTTATTTTGTTTGGATGCCAATAACGGTCACGACCCCATGAGTTGAATGAGCCGTGGTCGCCGCTTTCCTTCACAGTGTTAAACACATCGTTGTACTCGATAACATGGCCGCCCCAGGTTCCCTCACTTATATTTATCCCTGCA
>Ga0187886_1003249_pt1 | contig 12283 bp, 12 predicted proteins | sample June2016WEW_20_1_FD_133001 | JGI IMG/M metagenome (GOLD analysis project Ga0187886, IMG submission 133001) | Peatland microbial communities from SPRUCE experiment site at the Marcell Experimental Forest, Minnesota, USA - June2016WEW_20_150 | ecosystem: Environmental > Terrestrial > Soil >...
CATCTCTGAGATCAGATTCTGGTGTGAAGACAAATTGATCGATGTCCAAAGAATCAAAAACTCTGACTTGAAAGGTGTGAACTTTTAAAGTTTAAACAGTGCACTTTTAAATTTTAGCTAACAACCAGCATTTTTTACTTGACAACCCAAATTGGAAAGTGTAATGTCAATTTCGGAATGTAATTTCTCAATGCGGAATTTTTGAGTGGAAATTATGAAGCTTTATGAGTATGAAGCGAAGAACATTTTTAAGGATGCAGGCATACCCGTGCCGCTCAGCACACTTGCTACATCTCCTGAACAAGTCCATGACATTGTCAAGGAGTTGAACGGTCCGGCCGTGCTAAAGCCACAAACGCTAACAAAGCAGAGAGGGAAAGCGGGATTGATTGGGTTTGCTGATAGCCCCAAGGAAGCGGTAAGGCTGAGTTTAGCCCTTTTCGGCAAGAGGCATGAGGGTGAACGGATCGATACCATTCTAGTGGAGGAAAATGTCAAGGTGGCAGGCGAGCTTTTTGTGGGAATTGCAGTGGACTACGCAAAGGATCAGCCGGTCATTCTCGGTAGCCCCAATGGTGGGGTTGAAATTGAGACGCTGGCTCTGGAGAAACTGGATCTGATTAGAAAAATGCCGATTAGAGTCTCACGTGGACTTGGCGAAGAAGAAGCATTGGCCCTGGCCAAATTCGTAGGCAAACATATATCAGAGACACATAAGGAAGAATGGTTGGCTAAGTTGCAGCGTATCTTGCTGAGCTTTTATGAGATCTTCCGAAGCTATGACTGCGAGCTTGCAGAGATCAACCCTCTCGGGCTTCGGAATGATTTTTCTTTCGTCGCATTGGATGGTGCCATGGTCATCGACGACGAGGCGCAGTTTAGGCACCCAGAACTTGTGCGGTGTCGTGCACAGACGGAGGAGAGTTTTAAGCAGGAGCAAGCCTATAAGGACAAAGGGTGGACTTACATTCAAATGGAGGGGGACATTGGGGTCCTGTCAAGTGGGGCAGGTATCACCATGGCCATACTAGATCTTATAAATCTTAGAGGTGGGAGAGCGGCAAATTTTCTCGATACCGCTCAGATGAACCGCCAGGGAATCTTTGATGCCTTCCAGATCTTTCATAACAGTAAGAGCATCAAGGTCCTCCTTGTAAACATCTTTGCCGGTTTGAATCGATGTGACGAGCTTGCCGAAGGAATTAAAGATTATGTGTCAGCCTATCAAGCGCCATTTCCGATTGTGGTGAGAATGGTCGGCAATCGTGAAAAAGAGGGAAGAGCAATTCTTGAAGGCATTGGGATTACGCCGATCTCAGGTCTTGAAGAGTCGGTCGATCGTGCGATCGCCATGGTTAGGTAAGAGTAATGAGCATACTTGCATTTCGTGATACAAATGTATTGATTCAAGGGATTACCGGTAATCAGGCCAGGCAACACACCAAGAATATGCTCGATTATGGGACGCGGATCGTAGCAGGTGTGCGGCCGGGTTCCGGTGGAGAGAATGTTCACTGTGTGCCCGTCTATAATTCAATAGAAGAGGCCTGCCAAAGTCACAGGATAGACGCTTCTGTCCTGTTTATTCCTGCTAAGAGCGTTAAGGAGGCTGCTCTTGATGCCATGAAGAACGGCATTCGCCTGATCGTGTGCGTTGCTGAACACGTCCCCTTACACGATGCCATGTTCATTTTTGAGGAAGCTAAGAAGAGGGGAACCATAATCATTGGGCCCAATACGCCGGGCATGATCTCTCCGCCAGAAAATACGAAACTCGGCTTTGTCCCAACCATGTACTTTCGGCCTGGCCCCATTGGTGTTTGCTCAAGAAGCGGGACCCTAACCTACGAGCTTGTCATGCGCCTTACGGCTGCAGGTCTCGGGCAAAGCACGGTCATCGGAGTTGGTGGAGACCGTATCATAGGATTGCGGTTCCGCGACGCCCTCAAGCTCTTCGAAGAAGACTCGAAAACCAAAGCCACTCTCCTGATTGGGGAGATCGGAGGATCCATGGAGGAAGAAGTAGGAGAGATGGTTGCCCGTGGAGACATTCGCAAACCTGTCTTCGTCTATATTGCAGGATCCACAGCGCCCGAAGGGCAAAGGGTTGGTCACGCCGGTGCCATCATTGCAGGGTCCGGAGGTTCGGTGGAGGGGAAAGTGAAAACACTTCAGCAGGCAGGAGTTCATGTAGGCACAACGATCGCTGAAGTTATCGAGATGATCAAGAAGGCAGTAGGAAATTGATCGAAGGCGAGCGATGACTGAAAGATTTCACGTTACTAATAAAATGAAAATATAAACTGCTTCGAAAGTGAAGGAGGTGATCTGCTTGTAAGAATCGAGTGTTTTTGCACGGGACATCGGAACTCCATAGAGCCGAACAGTTTTTAAAATCAGATTTGGGATGAAGCCGGAAACGTGGGAAAAGATTCTTTTTGAAAAAAAGAAGTGGGCGGATCAGGAGGTTCTTTCTAAGGGGGGCGGAAGTGCGCTTAAACGAAAAAAGGAGGAGGTAGATATGAAAAAAAATATTCTTTTGACAGTATGTTTCTTGCTTATGTTCACCTTTTCAGGAAATTCAGCGTGGGCGCAACCCAAAACCATACAGATTGGTTGGATTGGCCCTTTGACGGGTCCTGCCGCTGAGTATGGTATTGCCCTTCGACAGGGCTCTGTATTAGCTTTAGATGAATGGAATTCTAATGGCGGTGTTTATGTTAAGGAATATGGGAAAAAGATCCCGATAGAAATTATTTTTGGTGACTGCCAATCTAAACCCGAAATTGGGGTAAGTGTTGCGGAGAAGTTCGTAATGGCGAATAAGGTCCATATGATCTTGGGTGATGCACTCCATAGCCATGTTACGATGGCTTTAATGGAACTTGCTCCCAAATACGGTATTCCCATTATGTCCCTTGAGCCGTCAAGTCCAGAAATTTCTAAAAAGATAGCAAAAGATGTAAAACGTTATTGGAGCTTCTGGAAGGGGGACTTCTCAGGTCTTGCATATAGTAAGGCAATGTTTCAAACATACCAATATTTTGTTGAGCAGGGAGCCTTAAAACCCAAGACTAAAACTATTGCTTCTATCGGTGAAGACACTGATTACGGCAGAGTGTATGCAGGTAATACACATAAATTTTTCGAGGAGATCGGCTGGAAGGTTGTAGCCCTAGAAGCAGTACCCATAGGCCACACAGATTTCTATCCACAACTGTCCAAAATTAAGGCGCTTGACCCAGATATTTTTGCCACATACTTCACTTCTGTGGCATCGGGAATTGCTACTGCAAAGCAGTTTCATGAAGTGGGGCTCAAATCAATGCCCTTCGCTTGTTTATACCCGTTACGACCGGAATTCATTGCTCAAGCAGGGAAGGCCGCTGAGTACCTTGTTTGGACCCCTCTTTTACTGGATGAGAAAGTGCCAGCTCATAAAGTACTGGTAGATAAAATTAAAAAGCAGTGGAATGCATCTGCAACTGCCGACCATATTTACGGTTACGATGGCTTGTATAATGCACTTCATTCCATTGAACAAGCAGGCTCGCTGAACCCCAAGAAGATCATAGACGCTCTTTCTAAATTGGATAGAAAGGGAACATTGGGTCGCTGGGTTTTTGATCAATCTAATCATGAGATTAAGGATGGCCCTGATTACATCCCTATTCCTGTGGCGCAGATTCTTGACGGGAAGAGTTCAATCATTTGGCCGCCCAACGTAGCTACCACGAAGTTTAGGATCCCACAGTGGGTGAAATGAGATGATAATCTTGCAGTAAATAGGCGTTTCAAAAAACCGAAGGATGAAGAGAGAAAAATGCGATGGAGTATTTTTTCGAAGCGAAAGGAATTACAAAAGAGTTTGGCGGACTGACAGCAGTTAATAAAGTCACTTTCCATATAAATAGGGGAGAAATATTTGGTTTAATCGGACCTAATGGAGCTGGTAAGACTACGCTTTTTAATCTCGTCGCGGGCGTCTATAAACCTGATGGGGGTTCAATTGAATTCAACGGAAAGGCTATATTTAATTTAAGGCCGGACCAAATTTGCAGGAAGGGTATTGCCAGAACTTTTCAAATCACAAAGCCTTTCCTCGATATGACGATCCTGGAAAACGTAATTGTAGGAGCTTACTTTGGTTCTTCCCAAAAGAAAAATCTGAAGGAAGCTCAAGGAAAGGCTGAGGAGGCGATAGGGAGAGCTGGTTTAGCGAAAAAGGTCGGGACCTTGGCTAAAGACCTTATCCTTATAGAACGGAAACGTTTAGAATTGGCACGTGCTTTGGCTACCCAGCCTACTCTCCTCCTGCTCGACGAGGTTTTTGGAGGGCTCAATCCAACAGAAATTCTGGAAATGATCAAGACGGTATTAGGTATTCGAGACTCGGGGGTCACCATTTTCATGATTGAACATGTCATCAAGGCGGTCACGAAGATGTCTGATAGAGTTATGGTACTTGATTATGGAAAAAAAATCGCTGAAGGTTTCCCCCAGGATATCGTTAAGCATCCTGATGTGATTCAAGCCTATCTCGGAGGGACGACCACCAATGCTTGAGATAGACAATATATCCGTCTTCTATGGAGTTGCCCAGGCCCTTTGGGATGTTTCACTACATGTAAAAAAGGGGGAAATCGTCGCTCTTTTAGGCTCGAATGGGTCTGGGAAAACTACAACGCTCAAGACGATCTCCGGTCTTCTCCGTCCGCGAAAGGGATCGATTCTCATTAACGGAGAACGGATCGACCAAATCCCTCCCTATAAGATTCCCTTTAAGGGGGTTGCCCATGTGCCGGAAGGACGAAGCCTCTTTCCAGGCATGACTGTCGTTGAGAACCTTACCATAGGAGCATACATTCCTCAAGCTTGGGCAGGGAGAAGTGAGGCCCTGCAGCGGGTCTTTTCCCTCTTCCCCGCCTTGAAACAACGAAAACATCAATTGGCAGCTACATTGAGTGGTGGAGAACAACAGATGCTTGCTATCGGGCGGTCTCTCATGGCCCAACCCACACTTCTGATGTTGGACGAGCCTTCTTTGGGGCTCGCTCCGATGATCGTAGTACATATTTTCTCCATAATCCAAGATATAAATCGCCATCAAGTCACGATTCTCCTTGTGGAACAGAATGCTAATATTGCCCTCCAGGTGGCTCATCGCGGCTATGTGCTGGAGACAGGAAAGATGAATCTTACTGGCCAAGCCAATGAATTGCTCAACAATGAACACGTAAAGAAGAGTTACCTCGGGCTAAGTGAGGATGCGGAATGACCTTTGGACTATTTGTTGATCAAATTATTAACGGAGTTGTCTTGGGCTCCATGTATTCGCTTTACGCAAGCGGCCTTACCCTTATCTGGGGTACTATGAAGCTGATGAATTTTGCCCATGGCGAATACTATATGTTGGGGGGCTATTTTGTTTACTTTGGTGTAACGCTTTTAGGAGCTCCCCCTGTACTGAGCATTCTGATCACCATAGGGGCAACTTTTCTGATCGGTTTGGTGACGGAGCGGCTTATAATCCAGCCTCTTCTCGACAAACCGACTTGGGAAACGAGTTCCCTAGTCGTAACGGTCGGTCTTTCCATCTTTTTGCAGAATTTTGCTCTGAAGGTTTGGGGGGAGCGTTTGAAAGGTATCCCTTACTTTATAGGTGGAACTTTGGAGATTTTCGGTGTCCGAGTCGCTTATCATCGGTTGCTTATTCTGGCAGTTGCTATACTGGTACTTAGTCTATTATTGGTTCTTATTAAAAAAACCCGTTTTGGCATGGCCTTGAGAGCGACAGCCCAGGAAAAGAATGCAGCCATCATGCTCGGAATCAATTTTTATCGAATCTACATGGTTACCTTCGCTGCCAGTGGCGCTATGGCTGCTGTCGCTGCTACAATGCTTGCCCCTATTTTTCTTATCAGTCCATGGAGCGGCATTTCCTGCATACTGAAAGCTTTTGTAGTTGCCGTGCTGGGGGGGCTCGGGAGCGTCGAAGGCGCCATCTTAGGCGGGATCGTTTTGGGAATTGCCGAAAATCTTTCGGTAATCATCTTTTCTTCTGAATGGAAAGACGTAGTTTCTTTTGGAATTCTCATCCTAGTTTTGACTTTCCGTCCATCAGGATTTTTTGGCCAAAAGGAGTGGTAAGGTGGGAGCGTTTGGAAAGTATTTGCTTACAATTTTAACCACCAAAAAGGTGGCTTTCCCCTTCACAATTGTCCTCATAATCTTTCCAGTAATTATCTCAGACGCCTATATCATTCATTTGCTTATACTCAGTCTGATGTATGCTGCCCTTTCCTTAGGCTGGAACTACATTTGTGGGTACGCAGGAATTTTTAGCTTTGGGCATCAAGGTTTCTTTGGGTTAGGGGCTTACGTTTCGGCTTTGTTAGCCATGAAGGCTGGAGTATCTCCCTGGTTCGGTCTCCTTTTGGGGGGGATTTCCGCGGGCGCAATAAGTCTTGTCATAGGCTTTCCCTGTTTGAGATTACGCGCTGCTCCCTACGTTGCGCTAACGACCCTCGGCTTTTCCGAAATACTTCGAATCATCTGCATGAACTTAGGAGGTCTTACGCGCGGCGAATCGGGGTTATGGGGAATCCCAACTTTGCCTGACGTTGCACTTGGTCCTTTCATTATTAGCTTTGCCGGTGGGAGTCGTATCCCCTACTACTATGTAATGCTCATAATTTTTTTCATTACAGCGATCATATTATACTGGCAGATTCATTCATCCACTGGACTCGCTTTAAGAGCGATCAGAGAATCCCAAGATGCCGCTGAGAGCTTAGGGGTACACATTACTCGATATAAGCTTCTTACATTTCTTATCAGCTCCTTCTTTGCTGGTGTGGTTGGAGCTTTCTATGGACATTATATAAACATTCTGACTCCCACTTCCATTTTTAACTTGAGCATTATGTTTGAGATATTAGCCATCGTCATTATCGGAGGAATGGGGACCTTTAGTGGCCCCATCGTCGGTGCCTTCATACTCACTATTGGGCTGGAATATCTCCGTGCTTTTGGTGAATATCGACTTATGATATATGGAGTGTTAATTATGATCATGATCCTTTTTGCCTCAGAGGGAATCATTCGCAAAATTATACCAAAGAGTGCAAGAGTATAGGGAAATTTCTACTTAAAATTATTTTGAGAAGGTTAGAATGGAAAAAGCTCCAGCGCTTCGTTTGATTCAACTCAAAGGCTCTCCGTATGAGATTGGTTTTCAGCATGGGGAAGCGCTCTCGATCCAAATCAAGGATTTTGTGGAAAAGGGAATCCATTTTACCAGCCTCTTTAGTCCGACCACTATGGAAGAAATCAAAAAGGTAAGCCGTGCCTATCTATATCCAATCCAAACTTTCAGCCCGCCTCTTGCGGAAGAATTACGTGGGATTGCCGATGGAAGTGGTGTTTCCATCGATGAAATCATTTTTCTCCATCTTAGAGCTGAGTTCATGTTCCGTGATTTGGGTTGTACTACTTTTGCCCTCTCGGGAACCGCTACCAAAGAGGGGCAGATAATTTCGGGGCAAAACTTGGATTGGGATCCTGCTATGGAGAATCTGGGAATCTTTCTCAATATAATCCCGATTCATGGCCCCTCATCGCTTGTGTTCACACATCCAGGAATGGTTGGGTACTTTGGAATTAATTCGGAAGGCCTCTCGGTGAGCCTCAATCTTTTGGTCGCGTTAGGAAATCAAGTTGGCGTCCCTCCATATTTTTTTGTTAGAAAATTTTTAGAAAAAGAAAGAGTTTCAGATTGCTTAGCAGAAGCCCGCCTAACGGAAAGATCTTCGGCTCGGAACTTTCTGATTACAGACGCTAAGGGGACTATTTTGGACTTAGAGACGACTGCAAATGATTTTGGAATAATTGATCCAAAAGAGTGTTTTCTGGTGCATACTAACCACTTCTTAATACCTAAATTTGCTCCCGTAGATAAGCTTATTGATGACCTGCCAGATTCTCCAATCCGAAAGAACAGGATGGAGGAACTCATTCGTGAAAATGTGGGAAAAATAACATTGCAGGATCTCAAGAAATTCCTTGCTGACCATTACAACCACCCAAACTCAATCTGTCGTCACCCTGACGGTAGCGCGAAATCTTGGAAAACCGTTCTTTCTGTGATTTATGAACCCGAGAAAGGGCTTGTCCACGCGTTAAAAGGAAATCCGTGCGAGAACAAAAATTACTATTTCACTTATCGATTATGAAACCTTTAAAAGATAGAATATGACAACGGTTGGTGTTTCAACTAATCTGCACCCACAGCAAAGTACTATTTTAGGGAAGTTAGCCATATCTCATGGAGGTGAAGGAATCGGGAAATAACTCGCAAAGGCATTGGTGCTGATATGTCCTTGACCATGAAAGGGGAGAAAGTAATGGTCAAGAAGAAAGGATATATGATATGATGAATGAAAAGATGAATGAGATAATCTATGAGACTCTATGCAGGTATCGATCTTTCAACCAACCGAGTATATGTTGATGAAGGAAGCGCTTATCTTGTTGGCAGACCAGTGCCTGAGTGTTGAATTTATATCATCTTAGCAAAAGAAACCGGCCAATTGACAGCATTTGTTCAAACATGTTCACCTTGCTTGCAATATTGACTTTAGAAAACATAGACGAAAATAGGATGTATTGAAAGGGTTTGAGTTAAATGAAGATCAAATTAGGATCTTACGAGGAGGATATCTTAAGGGGGAAAAAGGGGGAAGCGGCTAAATTAGCGCTGGAGATTGTCGTCAAATTAGCGGAAGCCTTTGGTGTGGAAGAGTTGGTTGAGATTTCATCCGTTCAAGCGATGGCCCACTATGGTTCTCTGCATGACGCTGGACTTGAATTAATGGAGAAGCTTGCTGGTCTTGGCGGGAAATGTTGTGTACCCACTACACAGGACCCAGCTTCAATCTCCTTTAAATGTTGGGAGCGTTTAGGCATTCCTAAAGAATATGCTGAGAAACAAATGGAATTAGCCCGAGCCATTCAAGAGTTAGGTGAACTACCTACTTGGAGTTGCACTCCGTATTATATTGGTAATATTCCTCGTTTTGGACAAAACATTGCTTGGGCTGAATCGTCCGCCGTAAGTTTTGCCAACTCGGTCATTGGCGCGAGAACCAATAGAACGCCGGCCGGGCTGGCAATTTGCGCAGCCCTTACTGCCCGGATGCCCAAAGCCGGTCTGTATCTGGATGAGAACAGAGTGGCAACGGTTAAACTGGTTATTGACGCCGGGAATCTATCTGATTTGGATTATAACACTATCGGTATTATTTTAGGTAAGATTGCTGGCACGAGGATATCCGCTTTGTTTGGAATTCCCTCAAACGTAACCAATGACAACTTGAAGTACCTAGGAGCCTCTGCAGCTTCGAGTGGGTCAGTAGCTCTTTATCATGTTATTGGAGTGACACCGGAAGCAATGATGAAGGATCCTTTTGCCGGTAAGGCCCCGGAGGAAGAAATCATCATTACACGGAGATATATCTTAGAAGCTGAAAAAAGTTTGACCACATCTCATGCCGGAGAGGTGGATCTGGTTGTGGTTGGTTGCCCCCACTATTCAATAAATGAAATCGTCAGTGTTACAAAATTATTTAAAGGGAAAAAGATGAAGAAGAGTAAGGAATTTTGGATATACACCACACTTGAGGCCGAGAATCTAGCGAAGAGAATGGGGCTTCTAAATATACTGGAAGATGCTGGAGTAAAAATACTAGCTCAGAATTGTTTAGTCATCAGTCCTTTATTCGGTGGGTATAAAACATTGATGACTGACTCTGGCAAATTTGCGAGTTATCTTCCTTCCGAGCATGGCATTGAATTAATCTATGGAAGTACCGTGGACTGTGTAAAAGCGGTAATTACTTAAAGATGGAGGAATATTTTGGCAAAGGGAAATATCATACTACATGGCCGAGGAATTGTCGGCGGGGTCGCCGAAGGGAAAGCCCTTGTTAGTAAGGATCCTATAGTATGGTCACATGGTGTAGATCCCTCGACAGGGAAAATTGATGATGTGAGAGTGGGAGTAAATGGTGAAACTATCAAAAATAGGGTTTTCGTTTATCCATACGGAAAAGGTTCAACGAGTGGTTCAACCTGGATGTTGGAAACCATACGCTGCGGGAATGGGCCTTTGGCAATTATTAATAAGGAAACAGAAATGATTATTGCCATTGGGGCAATTTTGGGCGATGTTCTTTATCGCAAAAAAACCCCGGTCGTTGATCGTTTGGATCAGGATCCTCTCAAAGAGATTGAAACAGGTGATTTGGTAAGAGTGAATGGAGACAGGGGAATTGTCGAGGTGATCAAAGTAGATTAACGACCATGGAAGGAATTTAGAATGAAAAGGTATATTACACATCTGAAAGACCTTTCTGCTTACACCCCTGCGGCCATTCCAAAACGACAAACTTCCGCCCTTTAGGTCTAGGACCCAGCGGTTCTAATCGTATGGAGGTTGTCTTAGGTCAGATTGAATATGGAGGTCAGGTAGATCTTCACATTAACGCGAACGAAGAGCAGGTTATTTTCGTCCTTGAGGGGAATGCTCTCATAGAGATTGTGGGAAAAAGGAAGTGGTCGGTCCGAATGATTTCATCTACTTTCCTCAGGGTACACCTCTTAAGGTCGCAGTGATGGAATGGGAGACCTTCCAATTTTTAATCGTCTATGCACCGCCTCTTTCCTTTGCCAAGAACTCTTAACTTTGTGGAGAAGAATAATTGTTAAGAATGAGGACGTGAAGGAGGCTCTTTTGGAAAATGCAACTTTACCTCCCTACTTTAAAGGAAAATTCAAGGAATTATGAGGAGAAGTTTTCAGAAGATGACAATATGAAGCATCCAATGAGTTTTATACTACGACCCATTGGAGGCTTTTATATTTAGTTCTGTTATCGTGTTTACGATCTTACTTTTTATAAGGAACGCGCCGATTTCACTTAACTGTTTCCGGCAGCGTCGAAAGGAGCAAAATGAACCTTCCAAATTCAGTTACAATTGTTGAGGTAGGTCCTCGCGATGGATTACAGAATGAGGAGCACTTTGTTCTTACGGAACAGAAGATCGAGTTGATTAAACGGCTTTCAGAGACGGGCCTAAAACGGATTGAGATCACCTCTTTTGTCCACCCCAAGGCCATTCCTCAACTTCAAGATTCAGAGGAAGTCGTAAAAAGAATCCAGAGAAAGCCGGGTATCATTTACTCTACTCTCGTCCCGAATGAGAAGGGTTTGGAAAGGGCATTGGCTTCAAGAGTTGAGGAGATTGCTTTCTTCGTCTCTGCTTCTGAAGCTCACAATCAAAAGAATGTTAAGATGTCTGTCAGTGAATCCCTGCGAGGATTTCGTAACATCGCTGAAAGAGCCCTGGCCAATGGGATAAGGATGAGGGGATATGTTGTGACTGCTTTTGGATGTCCTTATGAAGGGAGGATCCCTCAAGAAAAGGTGGAATTCATTATTGATGAATATAAGGCTTTAGGCGTTAATGAAATTGCATTAGGAGATACGACCGGAATGGCCAATCCAGTTCAGGTAAGTCAGATGGTAGAAAGGATTAAACCCCGATTAGGCAAGGCAACCCTTGCTCTACATTTTCATGATACCAGAGGTGCTGCTCTAGCAAATATTTTGGTAGCCCTTCAAGAGGGAGTTACGGTTTTTGATGGTTCAATCGGAGGGCTGGGAGGGTGTCCCTATGCACCAGGCGCTTCTGGCAATGTTGCGACTGAGGATCTGGTCAACATACTGCAGGAGATGGGAATCGAAACAGGAATTGACCTTCAAAAATTGATCGATTGTGCAAAATACGCCGGAGAGATCGTTAAAAAAGAGCTCCCTGGCCACCTCAGCCGTGCAGGTAAGATCTGCTGGGAAGGTTCCAAGTCTTCCTGAAGAAATGGCTAGCGCCAGCGAGTTTTTTCCACTATAAGAACCCTCAAATGATGAAGACCGGCATTTGATCGTATTGCTGATTTAAAAATTGAACATACCTTGCCAATATAATTACCCTGCTAAAGGCTGCAATATGGAAAAGAAATCGAAACACTAGATCATTCCGTTTATTACTACTTGAAATCTTGCTTGGAGACAAGATTTTCAAAAATGAAGACTACAGGAAGTAATCCTCGGAGCTTCTACATGGGGAACCCCTTCAATACGTAATCTCGTTTAAGGTCTGCTCAAGATGTGGAGGCAGTGGGGTTATTAAGAAAGAAGAAGAAGCTCCTGAAGAGGATAGAGAGA
>Ga0187886_1003250_pt1 | contig 12280 bp, 9 predicted proteins | sample June2016WEW_20_1_FD_133001 | JGI IMG/M metagenome (GOLD analysis project Ga0187886, IMG submission 133001) | Peatland microbial communities from SPRUCE experiment site at the Marcell Experimental Forest, Minnesota, USA - June2016WEW_20_150 | ecosystem: Environmental > Terrestrial > Soil >...
AGATGAGCGGGGAAGGTGGACTTTCGGTTCGATTTTGAAGGAACAAAGGAACAAAGGTGATGCTGTGAGCTCGATTGCAATTATTGGCACCGGCTACGTGGGCCTGGTGAGCGGAGCCTGTCTGGCGGACTTCGGCAACCACGTCACCTGTGTCGACAGCGATAGGGACAAGATCGGCCGGCTCAAGGCAGGGGAGATCCCCATCTTCGAGCCGGGGCTGGACGTGGTTGTCGCGAGGAACGCGTCGGCAGGCCGGTTGACGTTCACCACAGATCACGCCGCTGCCGTGCGGGCGAGTGACGTAGTCTTCATTGCGGTGGGGACGCCGCCCGCTGACGACGGGAGCGCGGACCTCAGGCATGTAGAAGAGGCTGCCCGCGCAATCGCGCGTGCGCTCAACGGGTACAAGGTGATCGTGGACAAGAGCACCGTGCCGGTAGGTACGGGGCGCAAAGTATCGGCCTGGATCGCGGAGGAGCTTGCTGCGCGAGGAGCCTCCTTTGAGTTCGATGTCGTCTCCAATCCGGAGTTCCTGAGGGAAGGCTCCGCAGTACAGGACTTCACCCATCCTGATCGGGTGGTGATCGGGTCGGACCGGCCGCGCGCGAGAGAGGCAATGAAAGAGGTCTATCGCGCTCTGTTTCTGAACGAGACGCCCTATATCGAAACGGGGTTGGAAACGGCTGAGATGATCAAGTACGCGTCGAATGCGTTCCTTGCCGTAAAGATCACGTTCATAAATGAAGTTGCGAACCTCTGTGAGGCTGTGGGCGCAAATGTCCAGGATGTCGCGCGTGCGATGGGCAAGGATGGGCGAATCGGCTCAAAGTACCTGCACGCGGGGCCCGGCTATGGCGGCTCCTGCTTTCCGAAGGACACCCGAGCCATGGCGCGCACGGGGCGCGATTACGGCGCGCCCCTCAGCGTGGTGGAGACGACAATCACGGCCAACGATCGACAAAAAGCGCGCATGGTGCACAAGATCGAGAAAGGCCTGGGAGGCGTGAAGGGCAAGACGATTGCTGTGCTGGGCCTTTCATTCAAACCGAATACGGATGATGTGCGGGAAGCCCCTGCGCTGACCATTTGCGAAGGGCTGGCCGCGCAAGGCGCCTTCCTGCGCATCTGGGATCCTGCCGGGATGCAGGAGGCAGCCTGGCGGCTCGAGCACATCCGCGGCAAGCTTGTTTTTGCCCGCGATGAGTATGACGCGCTCGAGGGCGCGGATGCGCTGGTTATCGTGACGGAGTGGAACCAGTTTCGCAACCTCGACCTGGACAAGGTGAAGGGTTTGTTGAAGTCCCCGCTCTTCTTCGACCTGCGGAACATCTACACGCAGCAGGACGTGGAAGCAAAGGGATTCAAGTACTTCGGAGTGGGTCAGTAGATGCAGGCGATCATTCTCGCGGCCGGCATGGGCAAGCGACTGGGCAAGCTGACCGAGAACGCTACCAAGTGCATGGTGCGCGTCAATGACGGAACTCTCATCGAGCATGCCCTCGAAGCGCTCGCCAAGGCAGGGATCAAACGCGTGATCCTGGTGGTGGGATATTGCGCGGAGATGCTGCGAGCATTCCTTGACGGCCGCTATCCCGAGCTCGAAATCACATACGTGATGAACGAGGTGTACGACAAAACAAATAATATCTATTCCCTCTGGCTGGCGCGCGAGCACTTGGCGGCGGACGATACAATCCTCCTCGAGAGTGACCTGATCTTCGAGCCGTCCATCCTGACCGAGCTGATATCCGATCCAGAACCGAACCTGGCGGTTGTCTCGAAATTCGAGGCGTGGATGGATGGGACCGTGACCCTGGTTGATGAAGAGCGGAACATCGTCAGCGTCATCGACAAGTCGGATTTCAAGTGGGAGCGGGTCGGGGACTACTACAAAACGGTGAACATCTACAAGTTTTCCCGCGATTTCGCGCGGAAGTACTATCTGCCTTTCCTCAACGCGTACCTTTCTGCCTTCGGGGACAACAAGTATTACGAACAAGTCCTCAAGGTGCTGGCGTTCCTGGAGGAGGGACCTCTGAAGGCGCATCCGGTGAGCGGCAGCCGCTGGTACGAGATCGACGATCCAAATGATCTGGCAGTGGCGGAGATGCTCTTCAGTGAACCGAAACGGCGGCTGGAGCTCACACAGAAGCGCTACGGAGGCTACTGGCGTTTCCCTGCCATGCTCGACTACTGCTACCTCGTGAATCCGTACTTCCCGCCGAAGCGGCTCTTCAAGGAGATGGAGTCCAGTTTCCGAGATCTCGTGACCCAGTATCCTTCCGGGGCGCAAGTCCAGAGCGCGCTCGCGGGAAAGGTTTTCGGTGTGGATCCGCAACGCATCGTGGTAGGCAACGGAGCTGCCGAGCTGATCGACGTGCTCGTTCGACTTGTGCCGGGAAAGATGGCGGTTGCCATGCCGACTTTCAACGAATACCCCGCGCGTTTTGGCGCAGATCGAACTATTCAGGTTCCGACCTCCGACAGGGACTTTGACTATCGACCTCAGGACTTGCTCGACGCCGCGCAGGCGGCAGATATCCTCATCCTTGTGAACCCTGACAATCCGAGCGGGCACTTCCTCTGTCGAGACGAGGTTCGAAGCCTGATCGACCGGCTTCTGGCCGCCGGGAAGCGCGTCCTCGTGGATGAGTCTTTCGCGGATTTTGCCGAGCCGGGGCGGCGTTTTACGCTTCTCGAAGACACCTACCTCGCCGAGAGGCCGGGCCTTTTCGTCGTCAAGAGCATCTCGAAGAGCTACGGCGTACCGGGGGTACGCCTCGGTATCCTGGCCACAGGAGATGTGGAGCGAGCCGATGCTATTCGCAAGGCCTCATCTGTATGGAACGTCAATTCGCTGGCGGAATTCTTTCTCCAGATCGTGGACAAGTACAAAGCGGACTATCAGTCCGCGTGTGACGCCCTGGCCGCCGAGCGTTCGCGATTCGCGGCACGGCTTGCCGCGACCGGCAGGCTCACGGTGTATCCGTCACAGGCCAATTTTCTGCTCTGTCGAATCGTGGACGGCACGGGCTCGTGCGCCCTCGCTGAGCGGCTTCTGAGCGTGGACGGTATTCTGGTCAAGGACCTTACGGGGAGGGCAGGATTCCCTGGGGGGCAGTTCATTCGCGTGGCAGTTCGCCGAGCTGAGGAGAACGATCGCCTGGTGGATGCGGTCAGGCGCGTGTGCGGAGCTTGATATGGAGGAAAGGAGAAGGACCCGCATGAAACCGCTCTTGGGACAAGTCAGTAGGGTGATAGCGCTCCTCGATCGCAGAGAGAAGAGAAAGCTGCTCCTGGTGTTCGCCGGATCGGTCTTGATGGCACTTTTCGGTGTCATGGGTGTGGGGTCCATCATGCCCTTCATCGCGGTTGCTTCGAGGCCTGAGATCATCCACACAAACGGATATCTGAGATGGGCGTACACAGCCTTCGGATTTCTGTCTGATACCGCCTTCCTCATATTCCTGGGAATTGCTGTGCTCGGCTTTCTCGTGTTGACCAACGTCAGTCAGGCCGCTGTGTCATATATCAAGACGCGCTTCACAAGCATGAGGCGACATTCTCTTTCGCTGAGGCTGATGAAAGGCTATCTTGGACAACCCTATGCATTCTTCCTTAATCGAAATAGTTACGAGTTTGTAAAGAACATCAACAGCGAAATCGCTTTGATGATAAATGGAACGCTCATGCAATTCGTCGACCTGGTATCGAATATCATCCAGTCGACACTTCTCGTTGCCTTCCTGTTCGCCGTGAATCCCGCATCTACGCTGGGCATAATCATCCTCATTGCGATTCTGTACGGCGGAATCTACGTCTCCGTAAGGAAAGTTCTCAAGCGTTTGGGAGCGGAAAGATTTGACCTCAACTTCGAACGGTCCCGTATCGTGAGTGAAGCTTTCTGGGGGTTCAAGGAAGTCAAGATCATGGGGGTCGAATCCGTCTTCCTGGATGAATACACGAAACCCTCCAAGAAGCTTGCGCGGAATGAGTCCCTGGGTGAGATAATCGGCGATGTGCCGAAATTCGCACTGGACACGGCGGCCTTCTCAGGGATTATGGCTTTTGTGCTGATCTCAATAGTCGCGTCAGGCGGGTTCAGGGAGGCTGCCGCGGCGGTCAGCCTATATGCGTACGCCGGCTATCGTCTTATTCCCAGTATCCAAGGGACTTTCAAGTGTATAACCAAGCTGCGGTACGGAGCCCCCGCTGCGGAACGCATGGTCGCTGAGTTCGCCGTCATTGCGCGTGCCACGGCTGTTTCAAGGAAAGAAGTCCGAAGAATGGGTTTCGAAAGATGCATCGAACTCGACGGAGTGACTTTCGCATACCCCAATGTGCAAAACCCAGTTATTGGCAATCTATCCTTGTCAATACTGAAAAACAGCCTTGTGGGGTTTGCCGGGAAGACTGGATCGGGCAAGACAACCCTTGTAGATATTATCCTCGGCTTGCTTGTTCAGCAGGCGGGCTTCCTAAAGATTGATGGGATTGAGATCAAAGAAAGTAATCGCCGATCATGGCAGGCGAATCTTGGATATGTGCCGCAAGTGATCTATCTTTCCAACGATACGGTGGCAGCCAACATAGCCTTCGGGGTCCCCCGCGACAGAATTGACATGGAGGCAGTCCAGGACGCGGCGCGCCTCGCGCAGATCCACGACTTCATCGTCGGGGAATTGTCCGACTCTTACGATACTCGCATCGGGGAGCGTGGGATCAGACTTTCAGGAGGCCAACGCCAACGAATTGGGATCGCTCGCGCTCTCTACCGAAATCCATCCGTTCTCGTGATGGACGAGGCAACGAGCGCCCTCGACACACATACCGAAGAGGCCGTGATGCAGGCTATCGATGCGTTGCTGGGAACCAAGACGATCATTCTCATCGCACATCGCCTCTCAACGCTTAGAAAATGCGATACTATCTACCACTTGGAGCGAGGGAGAATCGTCGATACCGGTCGATACGAAGAGCTCCACACGCGAAGCCGTTATTTCGCCCGATAGACAAGGCTCTTGCCAAACCATCAATTCAGTGAAAGGAAATCATCGTGGGTATTATGCTGCTCCATTTCAGCGACGAGTTCTGGAAGCAAGTCGCAGTCACGTGCATGCGGAATCTCGAAGTTACGGCCACTGTGTCCAAAATGGGCAGCAAAATCGTGGCCGAGGCCGCATCCCAGGGGACAGAGGTATTCGACCCCGAGAGTTTCGAACGCATCGAGAATATCCGGAAACTCAATGTCAACTCGTCCTTTGCGCTTTCGCGTGAAGACATCGTGAACCATCGGCAGACCGAAGCCTACTTCTTGAGGATGAGTGATCGTCTGTGCGTGACACCCATTTCAGTCCGGAAACGGCTCTCTCTCTACTACGAACTGCTTGCGTTCTGGCTGAATTATCTGCGGCAGGGAAAGGTGTCCGCCTTGTTCGTGCAATCGACGCCGCATTTGGGATACGATTTCGTCATTTACAGCATTGCAAGAAGTCTCCGGATCCCAACCTTTATTTTTGCGGCAACCATGATCGAAAGCAAAATGCTGGTTTTTCGAGACCACGAGACGGTCTCCAAGGTGCCGGCAGACTTCGTTCGGGACGCCTCGAGGGAAGAACTTGTCAAGATGCTCGGGCCGGACATGAAGCTCCTCTTCGGTTCCAACTATTGGCTGGGGAAATCAGACGAGATCAATGCAAGGGTGCTGTACGGACGAACCCGTTCGGAAGAATCACCGATTCATTTCGCGAAGAATGTACTCAAGAGAGTACGGAGATGGTCCAGGCGAATTCTGTCACGTCAAAGTCCCTTGGACAAGCTGCGAAGCTACCTTTTCTATGAGGAAAAGAGGCCGAAAAGCACTGCGCAACTCCGTCGAATTCTGAGAGAATCCAACAGAAAGCAGGCGGCTTTAGCGGCCTACTATGAAGAGAACTGCATTGTGCCGGAGTGGGACAAAAAATATGTGTTCTTCGCTCTTCACTATCAACCAGAGCGGACAACCCTGCCGGAAGGTGGTGTTTTTGAAGATCAGATTCTGGCACTCAGGATACTGTCCTCTTCATTGCCGAAAGACTGGGTAATATATGTAAAAGAACATCCCCGTCAATTTGAAGAGAACGATTTGAGAAAATCTTCGTTTCGAAACGTTCAGGTTTATGAAGCCATGAGTCGCATCCCTCACACTCTATTCGTATCAGCATATTCCGAGCAGCAGAGACTGATTGAAAGAGCACAATTTGTCGCCACCATTAATGGCAGTGTGGGGTGGCAAGGGATGCTGGTCGGTAAATGCGCCCTTGTATTTGGCAGGCCGTGGTATTCAGGGGCCAACGGATGTTACGTCGTTTCAAGCACGGAGGAGTGCAGGAATGCGATCAGCGATATTCGGTCCCGGTCGGCCGAATCTGTCATCAATGATGTGTACAGGTTCGTATTGTACAACAAGAATAGGTTCTTTTCCTCCGCGTGGTCGGAGGACCACGCCCGTAACGGGTCCGTTCCATACGGAGAGTGCGTCACGAATATGGCAATGAAGATTGCTGAACTAACGAGAGAGACGCTCGCGCGAACTGCGGTTGAGGAGCGTGTACCATGAAGCTTGAGGGCAAGCGGGTGCTGGTGACTGGTGCAGACGGTTTCATCGGCAGCCACCTCGTCGAGAAGCTGGTAGAAAAAGGTTGCCAGGTTCGGGCCTTTGTAAACTACAACTCATTTGGCAGCCTGGGATGGATCGACACTCTGCCCCCGGAGCGTCTCCGTGGCGTTGAGCTGTTCGCGGGGGACATTCGAGACCCCAACGGCGTCCGCGAGTCAATCCGCGGCATGCACTGTGTATTTCATCTGGCCGCCCTGATCGCCATCCCTTTCAGCTATTATTCTCCCGACAGCTACGTCGATACGAACGTGAAAGGCACTTTGAATGTCCTTCAAGCGGCCCGCGAGGGAGTCGAGCGAGTGCTGATCACCAGTACCTCAGAGGTTTATGGGACTGCACGCTACGTACCGATTGACGAGAGTCATCCGCTGCAGGGCCAGTCTCCGTACAGCGCGACGAAGATCGCAGCGGAGAAACTGGCCGAGTCGTTCTTTCGTAGTTTTGCAACCCCTGTGACGATTGTCCGTCCATTCAACACCTACGGGCCGCGGCAGAGCGCACGCGCCATCATACCGACGATCATAACTCAACTGCTTACGAAAAAGACGGAGATCGAATTAGGAAGCCTCACGCCGACACGGGACTTCAATTTCGTGAAGGACGTGTGTGAAGGTTTTGCCGCAATTTGTGAATCCGACGATGCCGTTGGGGAGGAATTGAATATTGCCACGCAGCAGGAGATCAGCATCCGTGAGCTGGCGGAAGAAATGATCCGGCGCATCAACCCCACCGCCAGATTGGTCATATGCGAGGAACGTTTGAGACCCGGAAAGAGCGAGGTCCAGCGTTTGCTCGGGTCAAATGAAAAACTGAGGAAGCTGACGGGGTGGCAGCCTCGCTATACGTTTCAACAGGGGATAGAAGAGACCGTTCGTTGGTTCAGGAATCCAGAAAACCTGAAAATGTACAAGGCAGACAAGTACAATATCTAGTCCCGTCCCCGCCAAGGGTGCATGAGTGAAAAGGGCATTAATAGTCGGTCTCGGCTCGATTGGAATGCGGCATCTCCGTATTCTACAGTCGATTGAATCCATGGAAATAGTTGCGTTGAGAAGCCTGCGCGAGGGTTCGTCTTTCCCGGCGCATGTAGGAGGGGGAGTCCGAGAGGCATACAGTTTCGCCGAGGCGATTTCACCTCGGCCAGATTTCGCGATTGTTGCCACTCCCACAAGTGCCCATTTAGAGGTCTGTGAGCTTCTTGCCGCCGAACGCGTCCCATTTCTGTTGGAAAAGCCGGTGTCGGATTCGCTTGAGCCTGCGCGCAGGCTGGCGAGGAATGTAGAAAAGTCGGGCGTTCCCGTTCTTGTGGGCTACCAGTTACGACATCATCCGGGATTTGAAATGACCCAGAAAATGATTTCCAACGGCGAAATAGGACGGGCCCTCCATTGCCTCGGTTACGTAGGGCAATACCTGCCTGATTGGCGCCCGGGAACCGACTATACCAAGAACTATTCTGCAATACGCTCCATGGGAGGCGGAGTTGTACTGGATCTGAGTCATGAAATCGATCTCGTAAGGTCCCTCATGGGACCCGTCACGACAGTCTCTTGCCGGTCCGGGCGAGTTTCAGATTTATCAATCGACACGGAGGACTTCGCTGACATCCTTCTTGGGCACGGTGCGGCCAATTCCAATGTGCATCTGAACTGCCTCGAACGCAGCCTCGTCTGGCATACGCATATCTGCGGCGAACAAGGATCGATCATCTGGGATTATGGCAATGATTTTGTGCTGTTGAAAACGCCGAATAGACCTGAAACCCGGTGGGCCGCACCGCGGGATTTTGACAGAAACGCACTTTTCAAGAAACAAATGCAGCATTTCATGGATGTCGTTTTCGGTGGGATTCCCCCGAGGGTCAGCCTACGTGACTCGATAGATACGCTTGAAATATCACTCGCTGCAATGAAATCTCAAATCGAGGGGAACGTAGTCCGCATATCGCAAGAACAGCAGGAATCATGATTACACTCGGAATAATCCCCGCGCGGGGCGGCTCCAAGGGCGTGCCGAAGAAAAACATAAGGATGGTGAATGGGAAACCACTCATTGCGTATGCTGTGGAACGTGCCCTGCGCGCGCAATCAATCGATCATGTTATTGTCTCCACGGACAGTCCGGAAATTGCGGAGGTGGCAAAATCCTACGGAGCCGAGGTCCCTTTTCTCCGCCCCTCTTCTCTCGCGGAAGACTCTACGCCGATGCTTCCGGTACTCGAGCATGCCGTGGTGATGTGCGAAAAGTTGTACGGGGACATGATCGACCCTGTCATCCTGCTCGACCCTACCGCTCCGCTCCGTGTGACGGATGATATTGAGGCATGTCTTTCACTTTTTCGAAAGGGAGGGGTTGACGCGATTATCTCGGCGAACGAGGCGCGAAGGAACCCTTATTTCAACATGGTCTCAGTTGATGCTGACGGCTTTGCCGCGCTGGCGGCACGAGCCGAGAGACCTATATATCGCCGCCAAGACGCGCCAATTGTCTACGACCTGAACACGGTGTGCTGGGTCTTTTCCAGGGAAACAATAATGGTTATCAGGGAACGCATCCCTCCAAAGACAAGGATTTACCTCGTTCCCTTGGAGCGGGCAATTGATCTCGACACCGAGTCCGACTTTGCCTCTCTGGAAGCGTACTTAAACGCGGAGTGACAGTTGAAAACAAGACATGATGCTTATTCCGGAATACCGGACCTGGATACGCCCGAGGCCTGTTTCTCGTTGCGAGGCCGAGTCGGACTGATCACCGGAGGAGCAGGGAAAATGGGTCAGGCGTTCGTGCGCATATTGAACGCCGCCGGAGCCATTTTGGTGGTAGCAGACCTCGAAGACGGGCTCCGTGCCGGGGCTCAGGCTTTTAAAGCCAGTTCCACCGCCTCACCCGCAATGCAGATCGCGGCCAACGTGTCTCACCAGAGCGACGTTGACCGCATATTCGCCGAAATCAATAGGAACTACGGTCGTCTCGATTTTCTGGTGAATAACGTCCTGGCGAAACCGAAGGGCTATTACGCGGACACTGAATCATACTCACGCGAAACTTGGGACGAGACGATTGCGGGAAACCTCACAAGCGCTTTTCTTTGCACACGAGAGGCCGCACGGTTGATGGTGGAAAAGCACACGCGAGGAAGCATTGTCATGACATCCTCGATTTACGGCATAAGCGGCCCTGACCAGCGCATCTACGAAAAATGCAGCCCGCGCGACAACCCCTACGATCCCGGCGCCTCGCTGAATGCTCCGGCAAGCTACTCTGCCTCCAAGGCGGGGCTCATCGGGCTTTCGAAATACTTTGCGACACTGCTGGGACCGGCCCGCATTCGAGTCAATACGTTGATTCCTGGCGGCGTCTTTGACAATCAGGAAGACGCGTTTCATGCGGAATATGTGAAGAGGGTTCCTCTCGGGAGAATGGGGGTTTTTACCGACTACTCCGGGGCAATTCTTTTTCTCGTCAGTGATGCATCCCGTTACATGACCGGAAGCTCACTCATCGTCGATGGCGGCTGGACTGCGTGGTAAGAGGGAGGAAATAAGATGGACACCGTCATGATTGGCGCCAGAAAAATCGGCCTCAGTGAACCTCCGCTTGTCATCCCGGAGGTAGGAATCAATCACGAGGGCAGCGTAGAGAAGGCAATCCAGTGCGTCGATGCCGCAGCACAGGCCGGGGCTGAATGCATTAAGTTCCAAACGCACATCGTGGGTGCAGAGATGATTCCGACGGACATGAAGCCGGGAAAGATTTCCGAGGAGAGGCTCTGGGACATCATCGAGCGATGCCAACTCAGTGCCTCAGACGAGCTCAGGATCAAGGAACATTGCGACAAGCGGGGCATGATTTTCCTTTCAACGCCCTTTTCCCGGGAGGCCGCTGATCGGCTCGAAAGCATAGACGTGCCGGCGTATAAAATTGGATCGGGTGAATGCAACAATTATCCGCTCATCGAGCATATTGCGCGTAAAAGAAAACCGGTCCTTCTCTCAACGGGTATGAACAACCTCACATCCATCGCAAAAAGCGTGGAGATACTACGTGCCTATGCCTGCCCTTTCATTCTGCTGCATTGCACGTCGATGTATCCAACGCCCTACAACAAGGTTCGGCTGGGAGCTTTGACGGACTTGCAGCATGAATTTGACGCGGTCGTGGGGCTAAGCGACCATTCTCTAGGGATCTACACCTGCCTGGGTGCAATTCCCTGCGGCGCGCGCGTGCTCGAGAAGCATTTCACGGTCTCGAAAGACTGGCCGGGACCGGACATATCCATTTCCATTGACCCGAAGGAACTCGAGGACCTGGTGAGAGGAGCACGTGCGGTGTTTGAGGCGCTTGGGGGAAAAAAGAGTATTTTGCCCGAAGAGCAGCCTGTCATCGATTTTGCCTATGCGAGCGTGGTCTCGATCGCGCCGATTCGAAGGGGAGAGATCCTCGGTGAGGCAAACCTTTGGGTGAAAAGGCCGGGAACGGGAAAGATTCCAGCGGAGCTGTTGTCGACACTCTATGGCCGACGCGCGCGGAAGGACATTCCGGTGGATACCCAGCTCGACCCCCAGGACGTGGAATAGCGGCTCGTGGATCTCAGTCACACCTTCTACCTGGTCGCGGGGGCAAACGGCTTCATCGGCCGATCATTTATCCGGTACGTCACTGACAGGAATGCAAAGGTGGTTGGGTTTGACAGGACCGAGGCATCCTGGCAGCAAGATGATTTCACAAGGACGCCGTCCGGCTCCGTGAAGCTCTTTGTAGGGGACCATGGAACGCACGCTGAAGAAATTGCGAAAGCAGTCGCTGAATCCTCATGCGCAAAAGCAGTTGCTGTCAATCTTGCAGGCATTTCGTCAGTTGCGAAATGCGCCGCTCAACCAGGAGAGGCATACTTCGCAAACGCGCAATTTGCCTTCGAGTTTGCTCAGTTCTGCGCACGGATGGGATTCTCCGCATACGTATACCCGTCCACTTGCCACGCATACGGTGCGTCAGGATCGGAAGATTTTCGGGAATCTGATCCGGTGGTGCCTTCAAATGCCTATGTGAACTCAAAGATCGCCGGCGAGGCGATCCTTCGCGGATGCAGTTTCGGGGATGCAACCGAACTAATCGTGGTGCGCCTGAGCAATGTCTACGGGAGGGAGAGCCCGCAGGAAACGATATTCGGGACATTGCTCAAGCAGGCACGGCATCACGTTCCCCTCCATGTCTCTGATGTCGGACCGATTCGGGATTTCATTCATGTCGACGATGTTGTTCAAGCAATCATGAGGCTCACGGCTCTCCGTCATGGTGAGGCACGCGGGACATATAATGTTTCAACCCGTGTTCCTACGACAGTCGGACAATTGGCGGAATTATTCGCACGGAGCACCGGACTTCCGTACGAACTGAGCGAGCAAAAATCGAACGATGCTTCGCGGATCGTCCTGGACAACTCACGACTGGCCGAAAAAGCTGGTTGGGTTCCGGGAATCGACCTTGCGAACGGGATCGAAATGTGCCTCTGAAAGAGATACCATGAAGCGGAAGATTGCTGTATTTACTGGAAACAGAGCGGAATATGGCCTTCAATACCCAATAATCCGGGCAATATCTGAGCATCCAGATCTCGAGTGC
>Ga0187886_1003251_pt1 | contig 12270 bp, 9 predicted proteins | sample June2016WEW_20_1_FD_133001 | JGI IMG/M metagenome (GOLD analysis project Ga0187886, IMG submission 133001) | Peatland microbial communities from SPRUCE experiment site at the Marcell Experimental Forest, Minnesota, USA - June2016WEW_20_150 | ecosystem: Environmental > Terrestrial > Soil >...
GGCTCACGAACGAATTCCAGCTCGCCCTTCGCGTCGAGCCACGACCGACAAACGAAGTCGGCCCCTGCTTCAAGGTTGGCGACGTGCTCTTTCAGCCAAACGCGGATCGGCTCACGAACGAGTTCCCGCTCGCCCTTCGCGTCGAGCCACGACCGACAAACGAAGTCGGCCCCTGCTTCAGGGTTGGCGGCGTGCTCCCTCAGCCAAGCACGGATCGGCTCACGAACGAATTCCAGCTCCCCCTTCGCGTCTAGCCACGCCTGGTAGACGAACTGGGCTTCGAGGCTGCCACCGTGCTCCTTCAGCCAGTCGCGAATCGGCTCACGAACGATTTCCCGCTCCCCCTTCGCGTCTAGCCACGCCTGGTAGACGAACTGGGCTTCGAGGCTGCCACCGTGCTCCTTCAGCCAGTCGCGAATCGGCTCACGAACGAATTCCCGCTCCCCCTTCGCGTCGAGCCACGCTTTGTAGACGAACTGGGCTTCGAGGCTGCCAACGTGCTCCTTCAGCCAGTCGCGAATCGGCTCACGAACGAGTTCCCGCTCCCCCTTCGCGTCGAGCCACGCCTTGTAGACGAAACTCGCTTCGGGGCTGCCAACGTGCTCCTTCAGCCAGTCGCGAATCGGCTCACGAACGAGTTCCAGCTCCCCCTTCGCGTCTAGCCACGCCTGGTAGATGAACTGCGCTTCGAGGCTGCCAACGCGCTCCTTCAGCCAGTCGCGAATCGGCTTACGAACGAGTTCCAGCTCGCCCTTCGCATCGAGCCACGCCTTGTAGACGAACCGCGCTTCGAGGCTGCCAACGTGCTTCTTCAGCCAGTCGCGAATCGGCTCACGAACGAGTTCCAGCTCCCCCTTCGCGTCTAGCCACGCCTGGTAGACGAAACTCGCTTCGGGGCTGCCGCCGTGCTCCTTCAGCCAAGCGCGGATCGGCTCACGAACGAGATCCAGCTCGCCCTTCGCGTCGAGCCACGCCTTGTAGATGAACTGGGCTTCGAGCCTATTACCGTGCTCCTTCAGCCACGCCCGGATCGGTTCACGAACGAATTCCCGCTCGCCCTTCGCGTTAAGCCACGACCGACAGACGAAGTCGGCCCCGGCTTCAGGGCTGGCGGCGTGCTCGTTCAGCCAAACGCCGATCGGCTCATGAACGAATTCCAGCTCACCCTTCGCGTCTAGCCACGCCTTGTAGACGAACCGGGCTTCGAGCCTGCCACCGTGCTCTTTCAGCCATTCGCGAATCGGCTCACGAACGAGATCCAGCTCGCCTTTCGCATTGAGCCACGCCTGGTAGATGAACTGGGCTTCGAACCTACCGCTATGCTCCTTCAGCCAGCCTCGAATCGGCTCACGAACGAGATCCAGCTCGCCGTTCGCGTTAAGCCAGGACCGGAGAAAGAAGGAGCCCACTCCCAAGTGTGAGAGTCGATCTATCCATTGCCTGAGCGTCCCAGACTGCTTTTGATTAAGGTCATGTCCGACTGCGCGACCGCCTACTTCTCCGAACGCGTAGAGTGCGCTACGGTCAGACTCGATGCCCCGCCAGATTCCGTGATCCGATCCCAGGATATCGACAACCTCTTTGGCGGAGAGCAGGGGTGTTCGGAGGATTGCTGACCGAGATTCAAACCAGGGTTCGGCGTCTTCTCTTAGCGCAGCATCGATAACGCGACCCCACGCCACGGCTTTCATCTCTGGGAGCTCGATGAGTCGCTCGAGTGCCGACAAAGCCGATCCGACCTCGCCCGTCTCTCCTGCAAGCTTCAACAGATCTCGCGCGAAGACATCGATCGTGCGCGGGATCGATGTTAGATATCCCGCAACGATCTGATCTATCAGCACATCATGAATCGCACGCCAGGTGTCTTGACCTCTTTCCGAGACACACTCGATCCAGCCGTCGGCAGAAAGCTTATCAATTAGACTCTGGAATGGTTCAGACGGTATAGACGCCAGACGGTCAGCTGTAATCGGGAAGACACCGCAGAGAAGTGCGAGACTCCGAGTGATCGCGGACTCACCAAACGAACGCTCAACTCGTCTGGCAATCCAACCTCCGAAGTCGCCCATTCCGAGCAGTTCATTTAGGTCTGTCTCTCGCTCCGAGGCTTGGAGGTACGCGAGGAAGACGGCGAGGATTGGCCGGTCCCCTGCGACTTTGAGGTGTCGCCTGTCCGCAGCGAGACCAGTCTGCTCGAGTATGTACTTAACGGTGTAGTGTCTGTAGGAACTAAGCCATTGCGACGCCGGGTCGGCAGCAAGCGGCGAGATATTTACGACGTGTTGCCCGCGGATTCCGGACACCCTCGGAAGGTAACTCGTCCGGCAGTTCGCGACGTAGCGAATCTTGTACTCGAACGTCGCGGCTAATGCCATCAACTGTTCTACGAGTTGAGCGAACCGCGGCTGGTTTTCTACATAATCAACAACAATGAGGATAGGCTCGCCCGTAGGTACACGCTCGGTAAGACGTTCGATAGCGGCGTCGGTGAGAGCGGGTTCTGTGCGTAGTACTGTCCATCCTTGATTCAGTGCGGCGTATCCGATTTCGAGCATAAGTCTGGTCTTACCGATACCCCCTTCACCCGCGATTAATATCCCTGGCGTCTCGGGCATCTGCAGAATGTCGACTAGGGCTTCTTCGTCTGCGATTTCGAGATGCGAAGCGGCCGGCTTCAGCGAGAGGTGTTCTCGGATGGAGTAGTAGGGCAGTCGGTGATTGCCGAGGTATTCGCGGAACGTTCCAATCTCTCCAGAGTCTTCCAGCGGAACAAGGCCTATCGCGCGCGTGCCGGGAAACCATCGGAAGCGAATGCGTGCATTCGATAGCGCCAGTAGCTGCGTCCAGTCAAGAACCCGGACGCTCGCGTTACGCAGATGCGAGAGATGAGCCCTCTGTGCTAGCGTTTGGAAAAAGCCGCCGATCTCGGTTTTGAGTTTGTCGACTTGTGCTTGATTAGCAAAAACCGCGCTAGTGCAGAAGACGTATTCTTGAATCGGATTATCCCGCTGGTACCATGGTTCGTACTGGCTCTGGCCGTGGCTAGGTCCATCCGATTCGATAAGATTTCTATCTAGATTGTCGGCAACCTCGCGCCAACGCGCCTGCGTCTCCGGTAAACCATCTTTGCCGACGAGCTTGCATTCGCCCACAATCCGCGACGTTTCTGTGTCGAGACTGAAATCGATCGCTCCATCCTTCCCACGCTCCGGAAACAGATGGAGACCTGGGTATTCGCGCTCGAGGACCTCACAGGCAAAGCGAGCGAAAGCGTTGCTCAGAGAATCGGCGCAGAAGTTCGAGCTGAGTTCTTCGCGTCTGAACCGCGGTACACTCGCCATCTTCTCGCATTCTGGCGCAAGTCAATGTTGTGCGTAAGGTCAGCGTGCCGAATGGGCGCAACGCTCGGAGGCATGGAGCGCGGGCGAAGGTTCGACTTCGCGCTCCCACCTCAACGTAAGCAGACGGCGGTCCAGAGCCGTTAAGGGATATACCAAATGCTCACTCAGGCCGCGGCTACGCTCTCGGGTAACACCTGGCGCAGGTAGCGCCCCGTGTGACTCGTCTCGATCCCGGCCACCTGCTCGGGCGTGCCGGTGGCGATCACCTCGCCGCCCTCCTCACCGCCCTCGGGACCGAGGTCGATGATCCAGTCGGCCTGCTTGATCACGTCCAGGTTGTGCTCGATCACGACCACGGTGTTGCCGGCGTCGGCGAGGCGCTGCAGCACCTCGAGCAGCTTCTCGATATCGGCGAAGTGCAGGCCGGTGGTCGGCTCGTCGAGGATGTAGAGCGTGCGCCCGGTGGCGATCTTCGACAGCTCGGCGGCCAGCTTGACCCTCTGGGCCTCGCCGCCCGATAGCGTCGTCGCCGGCTGGCCGAGCTTGACGTAGTCGAGCCCGACGTCGTGCAGCGTCTGCAGGCGGCGGCGGATCTTGGGGATCTTGACGAAGAAGTGGAGCGCCTCTTCGACCGACATCTCGAGCACGTCGGCGATCGACTTGCCCTTGAAGTGCACCTCCAGGGTCTCGCGGTTGTAGCGGCGCCCGTGGCAGGTCTCGCACGGCACGTAGACGTCGGGCAGGAAGTGCATCTCGATCTTGATCTGGCCGTCGCCGCGGCAGGTCTCGCAGCGGCCGCCGCGCACGTTGAAGGAGAAGCGCCCCGGCCGGTAACCGCGCACCTTGGCCTCCGGCGTGAGCGAGTAGAGCTCGCGGATGTGGGTGAAGAGGTCGGTGTAGGTGGCCGGGTTGGAACGGGGCGTGCGCCCGATCGGCGCCTGGTCGATGTCGATGACCTTGTCGAAGGCCTCGATGCCCTCGATATCGTCGTGATCGCCCGGCTTGACGCGCGCCCTCTGCAGGCGATTGGCGAGCGCCTTGAAGACGATCTCGTTCACCAGCGTCGATTTGCCCGAGCCCGAGACGCCGGTGACGCAGACGAACTTGCCGAGCGGGAACTCGACATCGATCCCCTTCAGGTTGTGCTGGCGGGCGCCAAGCACCCGGAAGGAGCCGCGCTCCTCGACGCGACGCTCGGGAACTACGATCGAGCGCCGGTGTGAGAGGAAGTCGCCCGTGACCGAACCGAGCGCCTCGGCAATCAGCTCGGCCGGCCCCTCGGCCACGACCTCTCCCCCGTGCTCGCCGGCTCCCGGCCCCATGTCCACGATCCAGTCGGCCGAGCGCATCATCTGCTCGTCGTGCTCGACCACGATCACGGTGTTGCCGATGTCGCGCAGGCGCTCGAGCGTCACGATCAGGCGCCCGTTGTCGCGCTGGTGCAGCCCGATCGAGGGCTCGTCGAGGATGTAGAGCACACCAACGAGCTGCGAGCCGATCTGGGTCGCCAGGCGCAGCCGCTGCGCCTCTCCGCCCGAGAGCGTCGCGGAGGCGCGGTCGAGCTGCAGGTAGCCGACGCCGACGTCGTCGAGGAAGGTGAGACGGGCGTGGATCTCACGGATGATCCGTTCGCCGATCAGAGACTCCGTCTCGCTCAGCCCCAGCTCCTCCAGGAAGGCGCGCGCCCGCGTCACCGACATTCCGGTGAACTCGTGGATGTCCTTACCGCCGACTGTCACCGCCAGCACCTCGGGCTTGAGCCGAGCGCCGTGGCAGGCCGGACACGGTCTCAAGCTCATGAACTCCTCGATGCGCTCACGTGAGGTCTCGGAGTCGGTCTCGCGGTAGCGGCGGGAGAGGTTGGCCAGCACGCCCTCGAACGAGGTCGAGTAGGAGCGCCGGAAGCCCATCCGGTTGCGGTAGCTGACGTGAATGCGCTCGCCTTTGGTGCCTTTTAGAACGAGGTCGCGCTCGCGCTCGGAGAGATCCTGCCAGGGCGTCTCCAGATCGATGCCGTAGTGCTCGGCGAGGCCCTGGATGATGCCTTCGTAGTAGCCGTTGTGGCCAACCGGCCAGGGCGCGACCGCACCCTCACTGATCGAGAGCGCGGGATCTGGGATGACCAGCTCGGGGTCGATCTCCTGCTGCGAGCCGAGTCCGGTGCAGCGCGGGCAGGCGCCGTGCGGTGAGTTGAAGGAGAAGACGCGCGGCTCCAGCTCCGGCAGGCCGATGCCGTGCTCCGGGCAGAGCAGGTTCTCGGAGAAGGTCATCGGCTCGCCGTCTTGGACGTCGATCGTGACAAGACCTTCCGCGAGCTGGGCGGCGGTCTCGATCGACTGGGTCAGGCGCGTGTGGAGATCGGGGCGCATAACGAGGCGATCCACCACCACCTCGATCGTGTGCTTGAACTTCTTGTCCAGCTCGATCGTCTCCTCGAGCAGGTGCTGCTCGCCGTCCACCTTCACGCGAGTGAAGCCCTCGGCGCGCAGGTGCTCGAGCAGGTCTTTGAACTCGCCCTTGCGGTCGCGCGCTACGGGTGCGTTGACTGTGAAGCGCGTCTCCTCGGGCAGGCGCAGCACCTGGTCGACGATGGTGTCGATCGACTGGCCGGCGATCGGGCGGCCGCAGACGGGGCAGTGGGGCCGGCCGACGCGTGCGTAGAACAGGCGCAGGTAGTCGTAGATCTCGGTGACCGTTCCGACCGTCGAGCGCGGGTTACGCGAGGTCGTCCTCTGGTCGATCGAGATCGCCGGCGAGAGCCCTTCGATCGACTCCACGTCGGGCTTCTCCATCATCTGCAGGAACTGGCGCGCGTAAGCCGAGAGCGACTCGACGTAGCGGCGCTGACCCTCGGCGTAGATCGTGTCGAAGGCGAGTGAGGACTTGCCCGAGCCCGACAGCCCCGTAATGCAGATCAGCTTGTAGCGCGGCAACCGGACCGTGATGTCCTTGAGGTTGTGCTCCTTAGCGCCGTGGACGATCAGCTCTTCGCCATTGTTCCCGCTCGTCATTTCGAATCCAGTCTAGCCCTGCCCGAAAGAGCGAACAGGTGTTCGCCTGCGGAGAGTATCACCGCCCGGGCGGACGTGAGGCCATAGCATGCTCCCGGCGCCGCCCGGCGCACGCGAAAACGCACACGAGATCGTTTTTCTTCCCGCGACTTCGGCTCTCAGGCGGCGAGCCGATACCCGGTCACGCGGCGCTCGATGACGCCGGTTCCAGTGATCGTCCCCGGGGAAGAGCGCTGCGTCCAACTCGGTACGAAACCGGCACATTCAGATGCGCCTTTGTTAGATACCGTGTTCCGCCCCGTGGGAGGGTGGGGGGAGGCGGGTGGATTAGCGAGGTGCCCGAGACTCCGAGAAAGTTGAGCTAGCGCTCGCTCCGTAGGTCGTCAATCGGGGCGGGTTCTCAGGCGGCGAGCCGCGAGCCGGTCAAACCGGCGACGAACTCGTGCAGCCCGGCGGGCTCCGGCACGAAGTCGACCTCGAGCTCGCCCGCGATCAGCGTCCCGTAACCGAGTAGGCGCCCCGGCAGCGTCTGCTCCAACTCGACGGCGCCGAGAGACGAGAGGCGCACGGTCGCGGTTCGGCGCCGGATCACGCCGGAAACGATGTAGAGCTGATCGGTCGTGAGCACGAGCTTGGTTCGATCCCAGCGCCAGACAGCGCGCAGCGCAATCAGCGCGGCCAGCGCCATCACGACGACGCCGCCCGCCGAGTAAGGCCATCCGATCGCAACCAGCGCCGCGCCCACTGCAGCGAGAACGAGCGCCTTCGAAAGGCTGCCGGCAAGCACGATCCCGTGCCTGCGCGTCTCGTAGAGCACCTGCTCGGGTGAGGAACGACGCATGAGCCTGCGTTCGATCCCCGGATTTGATTACCTTCGCGCGCGCCGCCGCTAGCGGTGCTTCTTGCGCCGACCGAAGAGCACACCGCCGGCCGCAAAGCCGAGCCCGAAGGTGCCGACCGCGAAGGAGCCGATGGCGATCGCCTTGCGCGTGCCGGAGAGCCGCTGCCAGCGACCCAGCGCCTCTTCCTCTTCAGGGGTCAGCTCCTCACCACGGCGCTTCTTACGCGCCGCGCCACCGGCCCGGAGACCGAGGTAGAGATCGTCGAATACTTCCGCGGACTCGGCTGATTCGTCGGCCATGGGCTGGAGTGTATAGGGTGCCACGCAGGTGGCTGTACGAGTTCTGCACCTGTCCGATCTTCATCTCGGCTCGCGAGGCGGCCAGATCGGCGGCCCGGGCCTGGCGGAGCTGATCGAGCGGGCAAGCCCGGAGCTGGTCGTCGTCGGCGGCGATCTGGCGAACCGCGGCCGCAGGAAGCAGTTCGAGCAGGCGGCGGCTTTTCTGCGCTCTCTCGGCCCGGCCGTGGCCGCGGTGCCGGGGAATCACGACCTCCCCTACACCTTCCCGGCCCGCTTCGTTCATCCCTGGCGCGAGTTCGAGCGCCAGTGGGCGACGACCGAGCCGATCCACCGCTCCGAGCAGCTGCTTGCGATCGGGCTCAATTCGGCCCGGCCCTGGCGCCAGCAGTCCGGAAAACTACGGCGTGACTCGCTAGCGCGAGCGGCGCGCCTGCTCGCCGAGACCCCGCCCGAGGTCTATCGCCTCGTCTTTCTCCACCACCATCTGGCCTGCCCGCCCTGGCGCGCGCGCAAGCGCCCGCTTTCGGGGCGCAGAAACGTGTTGCGCAAGCTGGCGGAGGGTGGCGTCGACCTCGTCGCCTCGGGGCACATTCACCAGGGCTCGGCGATCGAGCGGCACGAGTTCGACGTCGGCGCCGGGATCAGGCCGCTGGTCGTTACGACCGCGCCGGGACTCGGTCGTCCGCGCCCGCGCCGGCAGCGGGAGGCGCACGGGCTCCAGCTCTACGGCTTCGACGAGGGTGAGATCACGGTCGAGACCTACATCTGGCGAGAGAACGAGCTGCGCCTGACCGGCGAGCGGCGTTTTCCGCGCTAGCGTCCGATAAACCGCTGTCCGAGCGCAGAAGACCGGCGAGCGCTCTTGACAGATCACGGTTTTGCTCACAGCGTAATTGCTATGAGTGAGATCGAGAGCTCGCCTCGCGCTCAGACTCGGCGCCGCGCCGCCCTTGCAGTTACTTACTCCTCACTGCCGATCGGAGTTGTGTCCGGGATCTTGATCGCACCTGACAACGGCTCCGTTTTCCTGATCATGCCCGCACCGGTCTTCCTGACCGCGCTCGCGTTCGGAAGAGAAGCGTGGCCGTCGCGCACGCGTGGAGACGTGATCAAGGCCGGATTGTGCGCGTACATCACGTTTGCGTTGACGCTCTTCGGTTTCGCGCTGCTCTTCTTCGTCGGGCCGGATATTCCGACGATCGTAGATGTCCTCAGCGTCTTACTCGGTCTGTCGGTCTACGGCCTCGGTGCATTAGTCGTCGCACGGGAGCGCTCGTCGCTCGCTGTCACTTGGTCAATCGTCGCCTTTGCTTCGACGACGGCCATGGGCCTCACCTGGTTGGTGTGGGCTACGAAGTTCTGGACGTTGCGTTAACTCCGGCTAGCTGTCGAACACGGTCTGCGCCGCCAGTTCGGCTCCGGCTCGCTACCCGAACGCGGCCAGCACGGGGCCGGGATCCCCAGCGCCCTCGCGCAGCACGCGTGGCTCCGCTCCGGTGAGATCGATGACGGTCGACGGCACGCCCGGCAGCTCGCCCGCGTCGATCACTACAGCGACCGCTGCGCGCATCTCCTCGGGGACGTCCTCGATCGATCTCGGATCGGGCTCGTAGTGGTGGTTGGCACTCGAGGCAGCCACCGCACCGAAGAGCTCAAGCACCTCACGGGCCGGCCGTGGCAGATCGGGAACGCGAACACCGATCGTCTCCTCCCGCCCGGGCGAGAGCCGGGGCAGGCGCCGCTTGGGGTTCGGGAGCACGAGAGTGTAAGCGCCCGGCAGGAGCTCTTCCAGCAACCCCTGCCAGCCGGCACGAAGCTCGGGGATGCAGTCGATCAGCGCTTCCGTGGAAGCGGCGACGAGCGCGATCGCCTGCGAAGGCCGCTTCTTCAGCTCGTCGATCCGGCCGACCGCCGCCACATTGTGCGCCGAGGCACAGAGCCCGTAAACGGTGTCGGTCGGGAGTACGACCAGGTAGCCCGCCTGTAGTGCCGCAACCGCATCCTCGACGATCCCCATAGCCGCTCGCTACTACTCTGACAGAACCGGTAACCGGTTGATGATCGCGTGACGGAAGGAACCGTCGGCGCGGATCTCCTTGACCACGATCGCGACCCGAAGCTCCTCGTCGAGCTTTCCCCAGCTCGAGAGCAGAAGCTCGTCGGCATCACCTTCGAAGCGCACCGGATAGGGATCCTCGGCGAAGGGCAAAATCGGGTCGCCGTCGCCGCGGTAGGTGTGCAGGCAGAGCCCGTCGCCCGGCTCGAGCCGTGACGCTTCGAAGAAGGCGTGGCCCGTCTTGCCGATCTTCGAGAGCAGGAGCTTTTTCCCGGTCACGAGCGCGGTGATGCGCGGCGTCCAGATCGGCGGATCCTCCTCGACCGAACGCGACCGCAGCGCCTGCTCGAACGAGCCACCCTCCGCGAGCGCCTCGACCACGGTCTTGACCTGGTCGCCGTTGCCGACGATGTGCGTCTCGCCGACCGAGCAGAGCGCCGTGTAGAGCGTGAAGGTGCCGTCCACCTGCTTGGACAGGTCAGCGGTCGCGGTGCGGATCTGGCCCTCCTGCTCGATCAGCACGCGATTGCGAGAGTTCTCGCTGCGGCCGCTCAACCAGTAGAGCTGCAGCCAGCTCTCTCCGTCCGCGGAACGGCCGGCGATCAAACCGCGTCCCGAGTATCGATCGCTGGGAAATCCCTCTACGGCCATCTCGCCTCCACCACTCTTTCTCGTCCGGTCAGGTCGGGGGTGATCGTAACCGCCTCGTAGCCGAGGTCGCCGAGAAGAGCCGCGTAGGCGCTCTGCTGCCCCTCCCCCAGCTCGACCGCAAGCCAGCCGCCCGGGACGAGTAGCCCGCGCGCGCGATCGGCCAGCGTCTCGGACACTCCGACTCCCACCAATGCCTCCCTCGGCTCCCAGTCGCGCACCTCCGGCTCGAGCGTCTCGATCTCTCCCGGCAGGACGTAGGGCGGATTGGCGACGACCAGGTCGAACTCGCCTTCGATCGGGTCGCGAATGTCGCCCTGGCGAAGCTCGATCTCGAGCCCGCACGCTTTCGCGTTCTCGCGCGCCAGCGCGAGTGCATCCGCCGAGGAGTCGAGCGCCGCGACCTGTGCGCCCGGGTGCTCGTCGGCGAGCGCCAGTGCGATCGCTCCCGAGCCTGTGCCGGCGTCGAGGATGCGCGGCGTCTCCAGTCCTTCGATCAGCACAAGCGCGCGCTCGACCAGTATCTCCGTCTCGGGCCGGGGCACCAGCGCACGCGCGTCCGTCTTCAGCGTCAGGCGCCGGAAACCCCACTCGCCGAGCACGTAGGCGAGCGGCTCGCGTCTGCCTCGGCGCTCGACCAGCGCCCGCGAGCGCTCGCGCTCCTCGGGGTTGAGCGGGCGGTCGAGATCCATATAGAGCTGAACGCGGCTGAGGTCGAGTGTCTGCGCGAGGATCAGCTCGGACTCGAAGCGGGCGCGCTCGATTCCCCGGCGGGCCAGATAGTCGCTCGCGCCGGTAAGCGCCTCGCGCAGGGTGACGGCGCCCGTGGACGGGCTCACGCCGTCGCAGCCTCGAGCGCTCGACGGCGCTCCTCGGCCGAGAGAGCATCGGTGAACTCCCCGAGATCGCCGTCGAGAATCTGGTCGAGCCGATAGAGCGTCAGCTTGATGCGGTGGTCGGTGACCCTGCTCTCGGAGAAGTTGTAGGTGCGGATCTTCTCCGCCCGTTCGCCGGAGCCGATCTGCGATCGCCTGGCCGCCGCCTGCTCGGCCTGCTGGCGCTCGCGCTCGCGCTCGTAGAGGAGGGCGCGTAGCACCCGTATCGCGCGGGCCTTGTTCTGGAGCTGCGAGCGCTCGTCCTGCATCGAGACGGCGAGCCCGGTCGGCAGGTGGGTGATACGGACAGCGGAGTCGGTCGTGTTCACCGACTGGCCGCCCGGCCCGGTCGAGCGGAAGACGTCGATCTTCAGCTCCTGCTCGTCCAGTTCGACCTCGACCTCGTCGGCCTCGGGCATCACCGCCACAGTTGCCGTCGAGGTGTGGATCCGTCCTTGCGACTCGGTTGTGGGCACGCGCTGAACGCGGTGAGTTCCGCCCTCCCACTTGAAGACCGAGTAGGCGCCGTCGCCCTTGATCGCGAAGCGCACCTCTTTGACGCCGCCCGCCTCGCTGAGGCTGGACGAGAGCTCCTCCCAGCGGAAGCCCTTCCGCTCGGCGTAATGCGTGAGCATGCGCAGGACGTCGCCGGCCCAGAGAGCAGCCTCGTCGCCGCCGACTCCCTGGCGAATCTCGATGATCACGTCCTTGGAGTCGGCCGGGTCGCGCTCGATCAGCGCCAGGCGTAGTTCCTGCTCGAGCCGCTCCAGCTCCGCTTCGGCCTCCGCAGCCATCGATGCCAGCTCGGGATCGTTGTGCGCATCGCCGAGGTCGGCCTGCGCTTGCCGCCACTCGTGCGCCAACTTGTAGGGGCCTTCCAGTTCTTTCAGGCGCCGACCCGCCTTGGCCGCTTCGCGGTGATCGTTGTAAACGGCAGGATCGGACATGCGTTCCTGGGCTTCCGTGTAGGAGCGCTCGAGTTCCTCCACCAGGTGTTCGATGCCGGCCATGGGAACGATGCTAGCGGGCGCGGCGCTCTTTCTCGCCCATCGCGTTTTACGCCGGGCGCCTCAGGCCGGTGTCAGGAGATCGCCTCAAAATAACGTCGCCAGGATCAAGATCATCGCCAGGTGCAGGAAAGCGAGGTAGTTGGAGGCCTTCCGGTCGCGGCGGACGGCGACCCTGCGCTTGCTCTTCA
>Ga0187886_1003254_pt1 | contig 12264 bp, 14 predicted proteins | sample June2016WEW_20_1_FD_133001 | JGI IMG/M metagenome (GOLD analysis project Ga0187886, IMG submission 133001) | Peatland microbial communities from SPRUCE experiment site at the Marcell Experimental Forest, Minnesota, USA - June2016WEW_20_150 | ecosystem: Environmental > Terrestrial > Soil >...
CCCGCAGCCGCAGCCGCTCGTCTATCCGATTTATCCGCAGCCGTACTATCCACCGGCGCTCCCCTGGCAGGTCCCGTGGTGGGGCCAGACTACCATCGCAGATCCCGTTCCAATCACGACCACCACGGGGCCACTGCCGAATACCTGCATGACCCTAGTGATGTAAAGGAGCGAAATCAAAATGGCTTCGAACAACTTCAACCCGACGGGTTACGGCGAGATGATCGTGGCGCCGTACACCAGCTCGGCCCAGGCCGTGCCCGGCGGCGGCGGACCGACGCTTCAAGTGACGAACCTTGGCCCGAACGCGGCGGTGGTGATCCTGGGCGACAACACAGCGGTGGTGACGCAAGGGACCGGCGTTCTGATCCCCGTAAACCAGTCGCGGGATCTCGCGGTCGGGTCAGCCACGTACATCGCGGGAATGGCGCTCGGGGGCATAAACTCCCGACTGTATCTTTCCCAGGGCACGTAAAAACAGCGAAGGAGAAATGAGATGCCGCTTAAAGAAGGCTCTTCGCAGGAAACGATCAGCCGCAACATTGAGACGGAAATCAACGCCGGCAAAGACCCGAAGCAAGCCGCAGCCATCGCGTACAGCAAAGCGGGGAAGTCGAAGGACGCGGAGCCGCGGATGAAGACTCTCGTCGATAAAAGCTGGCGCGAGGCCGAACGGATGCTGAACGGCTGGGGCTTTGTCCTGAAGGACACGATGGAGATCAAGCACCAGGACGCCGAACTCCGTACCTACTATATGCCCACGTCGCGCGAGCAGGGAGAAGTTAAAGTGCTGGTGGACTTGCCGACCGGCCTTGTGGACAGGGCAGACTGGACCGGATCTGCTCGTGATTCCTCCCGCGCCTCCCGTCTTCACGCCGCGCTGGATCGGGTGATGGACGCGCAATTGATTTCAGGGGGAGCACCTGAATCCGCTGGTCGCAAAGCTGACCCAAAAGACATCGAAGAAATGCGCGAATGGCTCAACGAGAACGAAAACTCCGGCCTTCCGAAGTCAGTGGAGTATGCCAAGCGTTATCTTGCCGCCTCTGGCCGCGCAACCGACGCAGAGTATAACGACCAGAAGGAAGCGAAAGAAGCCTTGGCGCATCTCGCTCAGAAGATGGGCGGCAAACTGAAGCCAGACGGCAAGTGGTTTGACCTCGAAGGCCAGCACGCCGTAGGGTACGGCATCGTTCCGAATCGCGGCAAGTGGATTATCGTGTCCGTGCCGAAAAGTGAGGTGCACGACTCTTCGGATCGCTCCTCTCGTCTTCATCGCGCCCTCGACATGGTGATGGACAGGTGCGGATATGATGCCGCCTCCCAAGCTCAGATCACCAGTTGGAACCAACAAGGCAACAGGGAACGGATGCTGGAAAAGATGCGGCAAGAGATGGCCGAGCAAGAGAGGAAAGAGGGCAAGGTGCATCCCCCGCCTTCAAAGCAGACTATCGCGCGCTGGAATCGCGGCGAGCAAGACGGCGGATATCAACTCACCGCCCGCGATCAATCATTTCTCCAGTCGATCCTTGAGGGCGCTACCTCGCTGGCAAGAGGCGGACTCGGGGCGATGGCTCCTAGCAACGATGCGAAGTAGGGTACGCGACCGCGTTTTGAACTTCACCACTTTTCACTCTGTAATCTGAGGTACGCCTATGGACTACTTTGCACCAGAGCAAATTTCCCCCCACATTGGTGAGAACGAGGCCGGATTCGTCATAGCGACGGATTGCGTGCTGGCGCGCACGGGATACCAAGCCTACGACGTGAGAGATCTGCCGCAAGACGCCGCCGCCGAACTGGGCGTTGATCTCAGCGATCCTACGGCCACGGTTGATCTTTACAGGCCGCCCGAAGAGGTGTTCGATGCCGCTGCGATTGCGTCGCTAGAGGGGGTGCCACTAACCCGAGAGCATCCGCCTAACGGCGACTTCGTTACGCCGGAAAACGTGCAGGATCTTTCATACGGACACGTTCAGAACATCCGAAAAGGAACGCAGCCACTCGAATCCGGCGACTGGCCGCTGATCGGAGATTTGATCATCACCCGCGAGCCGCTTTTGGGTCAGATCAAGAACGGTGCCAGGCCGGATTTGTCAGTAGGGTACTCGTACGAATTGGGTCGGGACAGCGCCGATCACCTGCTGCAAACCACGATTCGCGGGAACCATATTGCAACCGTTTCAAAGGGTCGAGCCGGGAACGCGAGGGTGGTTGACTCTGCGCCCGCCGACCAAGTACCACCAGATTCGTCCGCCGAAAGCGGCGATAGCAAGGGCCGAGCTGGAGCCGAGGCCCGAACCAACGATGCGTCGTCTGATCCCGCAAGGGAAATTCAAACAGCGCCGCAATCAAAGCCGGGAGCGGTTCCGCCGGTCAAATCACACAAGGAGTATAAGCCTATGAGTCTCGCAAAGCTGTTCGGACTCGGCCTCAAAGCCGCAGCCCAAGACGCCGAGACCAAGCCCGAGGATCTTGCCGCTATGGCCAGCGAATTTGCTGCCAGCGACAAGAAGGCCGACGACAAGAAGGCTGAGGATCGCCACGCCGACGACAAGAAGGCGGACGATAAGAAAGCCGACGACAAAAAGGCCGAAGACCGCAGGGCAGACGACCGACGTGCGGACGATCACCGTACCGATGACCGCCGCAAGGCGATGCACGACGCCCTCGACCGGATGCTCGAATGCGAGGCCGACCGCCACGCAGACGACCGCCGCGCCGATGATACGGACCTCGAAGAACTGAAGGGACTGCTCAACCAGTTCTTCACCGAAGAGCAGAACGAAGGCGAGCACAACGCCGACGAAGTGCCGCCCATCGTTGAGGGAGAGGGAGAGCCGCCGCTCGAAAGCGACGAAGTTCCGCCGCTGCCTCCCGAAGAGGAAGCCGAGACGCTGGCCTCCGACCGCAGGGCGCGCGCGGCGGATCGCTTCCTGGATGGCAGTTCGCGGGTTCGGACTTCCGATGCCCGCCAGATCCTCGATATGCTTCGCAGCGGGATCGCGCGCACCGGGGACACGGACCTGATCCGCACGTTCAACGGGCTGGCGAGCCGCTTCACGCGATCCTCGCGTCCCTCGAACGGGGGATATGGCCGCTTTGCCGGCGCGGCCCGCTCGGTAAGGACGGGCGATGTTGGCCCGGACCGCTACAAGAACCGCAACCAGTTCGCTCCGGCCGGCGCCAACCGCACGATGTCGGCGGAAGAACAGCAGACGCTTCAGGAGGCTTACAACAGCCGCCGCAGCACCAACATCACCACGGAGGTGAAAAAGTAAACCATGCCTATCACCAGTCTCGGACAAACCATTCCAGTCCTCGGCGTCAACCTGGGCTTCCCCGGCGCGGTGTCGCGGATTCCAAATCCAACCATCGTGAGTCGGCCCGTCAACGTCGGGTCCACGCTCAACCTCAACTTCGGCGACGCAGCCGTGGTGATCTCGGACACAACCGGGGGAACCTGGAAGAGCGTGGCCGACTACATGGCAAACGGAGGCGGAACCGCTGCCACCGCTCTTGCGAACTTCGCCGGCTTCGCCGTCCGCGAGGTCAAGACCACGCTCGGTTATCCGGGCACCTACGGCGCCCAGACCGTCGGATACTACGTTCCCGGCGAGCTGGCCGAAGTATGCGAGCAGGGCGCCATCCTGGTCGCGCTCCAAGCCGGAACGCCTCAGGCCAACCAGCAGGCTTACGTGCGGGTCGTTTCCAACCCGGCGATCAGCACCGTGATCGGCGGAGTCGAAGCCGCGGCGGATGGCGTCAACACCATCGCGGTGCCCGGCCTCGTCTTCAAGACCGGCGACGTGGACGCCAACAACATGGTGGAAGTCATCATGCTGAGGCGCTACGCCGCTTAGGGCGCGCAGCAAATCCAAAGGAAAAAGGAGAACAAACACATTATGTTCCGCTCCATCAAACAATCTCAGCGCGCCCTCGACGCCGCTGGCTCGTCCGGCCTCGCGTTCCTGGAATCCCAACTGGAACTCGTGAAGCCGAAGCTGATCGAGCCGCTCGTATCGCTCACCTATCCCCGCGATGTGCCCGTTGACATCGGCGGCGGATTCCCCGAGTTCATCTCGGCGTTCGCGGCCAACTATGGCTCGCCGTCCACGCAGTTCTACGGACTGCAAGGCACGGCCAACACCGAGATCGCGGCCGTCTCCGCCGACATCCAGAAGGGCGTGTTTCGCACGGTCGATTGGGCCTGCGCCATGGTGGTCCGCTTTCTGGATCTTCAGCGCATGGAAACCGCCGTGCGCCTGGGCATCCCGCCGCCCCTTTCGCTTCAGCAGCTCTATGAGAAAGGCGTCCGGCACACCTGGGACAAGGCGGTTGAGTATGTCGCCTACCGCGGCTTCCCCAACCAGTTCGCCATCCTGGGCACCTACGGCCTGATGAACAACGCCAATGCGCCGGAGTTCACGGTCACTGGCGGCACCTGGTACTCGAAGCTCTCCACGCCGGACAGCATCCTGAACGACGTGAACCAGGCCATCGAGACCGTCATGTCGAACTCGGTGTACGACATCGAGCGCGGCATGCCGAACCACATGCTGGTGCCGTGGACTCAGTGGGGCTACATCACGAACCCTATGGCAATCGGCGGCGTCGGCGTCGTGACCTCGATCAAGAAGTACATCGAGGACAACTGCGTCGCCACAGCCTCCGGCGAGAAGTTCGTGATCGACCCGCTGCCGAACCCCTGGATCTCGGGGCAAGGTTCCGGCTCGCCGGCCACCGACCGCGCCGTGGTCTACCGCAACGACGAGGACTGCCTCCAGTTGCCCATCCCTCAAGTGATGATGAAGGGATTCACGGTGCCGACCGACAAGAACGGCGGCAGCTGGGTCACCATCTACTACGGCAACATCGGGCAGATCATGTTCAAGCGCAATCAGACCATGATATTCATGGACGGGATCTGATTCAGACAACCGCATCCGGTTTACGAAGAAGAAGGAGAAAGTACAATGAAATTCCTACTCACGCGCGCGAAGTCGTTTCATCTGCCGGGCGGGCGCCGCGGCGCTGCCGAATCCATCTTTACGGGCGCTCCGGGCACAATCGATGCCCCGGAGTGGATACGCGATACCAACACCTATCGGGCCGGGGTTGCGGATGGCAGCATCCGCGACTTCGCCCCGAAGGCGCCGGGGATATTGATCCCCAGCAAGGAGCAACTCATCGAAAAGGGCTATGCGCCAGAGGTTGCCGACGAGATCATCGCGCGGCAGCAAGAGCTGGCCGGGCAGTTCACCACGCTCGAACCCGTCGATGCGCCTCCGCCACAACCTCCGCTGATCAATCCCAACGAGCTTGGCCTCAGCTCCGGAGCCCCTGAAACCGTTCCGCTCAGCAAGGCGCAAGTCAAGGCGGCGGCAAAGGAAGCGAAGGCGCAACTCAAGGCGGGAGCGTCGGTGTAATCCGCGAACCAAGCAAGCAGAGGAGACGGCTATGTTTCCTGACATCAATCTGTTGCTGAGCACCGTGTGGGATCAGGGAGAAGAGTTCATCTATACCCGATTCTTCTCCCAGGCATCCAACATCGTGCTCGGCACGAATCCGCCGTACAGCGTGGTGGACTTCTCTGCGATCTATCCCAAATTCATCGGGCCGGCCACGGTTCTGACCGGAACCTTCACGCAAGGCTCACCGACGGTGACGGTTGCCTCCACGGCGGGCGTCGCCATCGGGCAACTGGTGATCGGCTCGGCCATCGCGCCGGGTTCCACGATCAGCGGCTTCACGGCGAACACATCGATCACGCTCTCGCAGAATGCCATCGCGGATGCGACGGGTGCGAGTTTCAACGACTATCAAGCGCCGCTGTTGCCGATTGGAGTGATCAACGCTTACATCGCACTGGCATCGTCCCGCTTGGTTCAGGCGCGATGGTTGAGCGATTGGACCATGGGAATGGCCGATCTGATTGGGCACTTTGCTACCCTATGGCTCTTGTCGGAGGGAGATGGATGTTCTACTCCGGGAAAGGCCGCAGCCGCTGGTCTGGCTCAAGGCATCGCCACTTCGGAGAGCGCCGGGCCAGTGAGTATCGGGATGCAGCCGACGCCGGGATTAGAAGAATGGGCTGCGTTCAATCTCACGCTTTATGGGCTCCGTTTCGCGCAGACTGCGCGCTCGATTGGGAGCGGACCTCTATGGATATATTAAGGTACGAATATCCTAAATGCCTCCTCCTGTAACCGTCAAGAAAAGTGGTCCCGGCCTCACGCAACTGAAGGCTGACCTGGCGCGGATCAACAGGAGCGAAGTGCTGGTCGGAATCCCGGCAAGCGCCGCCACGCGCAAGAAGGGACCGATCAATAACGCCAGTTTACTTTTTATTCTAAGCAAAGGATCACCCCTGAAAAAGATCCCGGCGACTCCGATCCTGGAGCCGGCGATTGCGAAGGGTAAGGCGTTAATCACTCCCCATCTTGGGGCCGCCGCTAAAGCAGTATTGGATCACAATCCGCTGAAGGCTGAACGTGAATTGAAGCTGGCTGGGACGGTTGCCGTGAATGCGGCCAAACGGTATTTTACGGACCCTGCTAATGGCTGGCCGCCAAATGCGCCGTCAACGATTAAACGCAAGGGTGTAGATCGCCGAAATATCGACTCCGGATCATTGAGGCGCGCGTTGACGTGGGTCTTGCGGCAAAAGCCATAAACATGGATGACACCATCCTTCACCACTTCGATGATTTCCAGGGCTTCATCGGAGATAAGCCGTATCGCGGCACTGCCGAAATGTTCTTTTGTCCAGGCTGCGGCTACGGGCATTGGTTCGCTACTGGGCCGGGTGGCTGGACATGGGATGGGGACCGTGAGAAACCTACGGCGCGGCCATCAATCCTCCAAACGATCACGAAGGAACAAGGCGGTATGCGTTGTCACCTGATAATGACTGACGGCCAGCTTCAGTTCCTCGCGGATAGCGAGCACTCCTTGGCGGGCACGACCGTTCCGATGGAAGCGTTCTGATGCCTTTCAACCTCGCCAGAGTCACTCAGAACAGTCGGATGGCGCAATGCTTCTCCATCATCCGGCAGACTGGCCAGTTTGCGGCCGGCGGCTGGCAGGTGACGAACACGGAGAACATCCAGGCGTTTGGCGTAATTGGGATTGCGGACGACGAGGCGCTAAATCAGGTTCCCGAGGGCGACCGGGTTCGAGGGTCGCTGATAGTGCTGACCGACCAGCCGATCTATCCCACGAAGGCATCGAAGGCGCTGATCGCAGACCAGATCAGCTGGGACGGCAGTATGTACCGCGTTGTAAGCCGGCAGCCCTGGCCACACTTCGGCTACTGGGCAGCGATAGTCGTTCGAGTTCAAGGAGACTAACATGATGCGCGAGATGGTAGAAGGAATCGCCAGGGCCTTGGTGGACGAACCGGATCGCGTAAGCGTAACGGAGATCGAAGGGCAGCAGTGCACCATCCTGGAGCTGCGCACGGCGCCCACCAACATTGGTCAAGTGGTGGGTAAGAAGGGACATCTCGCGGAGGCGATTCGCACGCTGCTGCGGGCCGTGGGGATGAAGGAAGGCCGGCGCTACACGCTGGAGATCCTGGAGCGCTAATCTTCAGTCTCAATGGCGGCTAATTCCGCATCAGCGATCAAAAGTCTGCGACCTTCGGCACGATCACGTTCAGCCATTTCATCGGTGTAGTATTGGTCCACTGCATCGAATAACACGACGCTCTGTTTCTGCTCAGACATATTCCTAGTATACGGCTAAACCATGGGATCTTCCGTAACATTCCCCGATGGCACGACGCTTCAATCCTCGGCCCTCACGCCGAAGCAGGTGGAGAACCTGTTTCAGCCGCTCGTGGCGCAGTGCCTCGGCTTCGATCCGGTTGGTAATCCCGATGCTGCGTTCTTCACCTCGCGCGTCGGCTGGCAGCAAGAGGGACAGCCGGCATGGGAAGCAACCGACAGCGTGTGCGTCACCACAGCGGTGCTCGAAGATGATCCGTTCGCCCGCGTCCGCGATGATCAGTATCAGATGACGGGCAGCCCCGCCGATATCCTCACGGACGAGATGGGCTTCACGCAGGTCTGGCGCCTGCACTTTAGCCTCTACGGGCCGTCGAGCGCGAATTGGGCACGGCAGCTGCTCTCGGCGCTGTCGCTTGACTGGACGGCGGAGGCGCTTCAGGCGAGCAACCTGTACGTCGTACCGGAGTGGCACCGCCCGGTGTATGCTCCCGAACTCTACCCCGATCCGGGCGGCGTATGGTACGAGCGCACGCACCTTGAGGTGCTCTTCAACGAGCAGGTATTGGAATCCTTGACGCCGATCAATCCGGCCGCAACGGTCGAGGTGACGGTGGACACGGACACAGGTTTAACAGAGACGTTCCAGATCGGGACGTAAGGAGAAGCAATCAATATGGCAACAACGTTCGCGGTACCCAATCCGCTTCCACTCAGTTCCATCTTGAACGTCAGCGTCTTCATCGAGCCTGTTGCTCAGGCTGGCCCGGCGTTCAATCAGGCGCTTATCGTCGGCCCCTCAACGATCATATCGCCCACGAAGCGCACGGCGCTCTACGAGTCGCTGGCAGATATGGCGGCTGCTGGGTTCAATAGCACGATGCCGGAATACAAGGCGGCGTCGATCTACTTCGGGGCGCAACCGACGCCGACATACCTCTGGATCGGGCGCCAGGACCTCACCGCCGTAGAGACTCCCCTGGAGGCCGTGACCGCCTGCCGCGCGAACCCGCAGTGGTATACCTGCCAGTTCGTAGGGACGGCCACAGACGCCGATCATCTGGCGATTGCGCAGTACATCGAGTCCGTATCGCCTGCCTCGCTCTACTTCCTGACGACCGCCAGCCTGACGCCGGATGTTGGATCGCCGGAGACGAGCCTGCTGGCGGCGCTTCAAGCCTTGGCGCTTAACCGTACCTTCTCGCTGTACTCGACCACTCAGGGCGGCGACTATCCCTCGAACGCCTATGCCGTGGCCGCGGTGATGGGAACGGCGATGGGGTTGAACACGTTCTTGGCGGGTTCGTACTTCACCATCATGTTTAAGACTATCAACCTCCCTGGCGGCGGGACGGTCGCAGTTGGCGTTCAACCGGAACCGCTATCGAACACGACCACGCCCACGGTCGCAGAGATTTGCGGCGTGGTGGATCGCTCCAGCGTCGGGCTGAACGGCAACTTGGTCCTCCAGTATTCGAACGGCGGCATCTGGACCAACTACGGCGTGATGGCATCCGGCGTGTTTCTGGACCAGGTAATCTTCCTCGACATGCTGGTGGCTGGCATCCAGGCAAACGGCGTGGCGCTGCTTCAGGCGCTCCCATCGGTTCCGATCACGGACGCGGGAGTAACGCAGATGAAGAACGCGGTCGGGCAAGCGTGCGTCAACAGCCAGAACATCGGCTTCATCGCGCCGAGCGGGGTATGGCTCGGCAAGCAGTTGGGTGCCCCGCCGACGGTGTTGGCTCAAGGTCAATCGCTGCCGAAGGGCTACTGGCTCTACGCGCAGACGGTGAGCACATGGCCGCAGCAGCAGCGGGCCAACCGCGTGATGCCGCCGATCACCGTGGCGCTCATCGAGGCCCAGGCCGGTCAATCGCTGGCCGTCACGGTGTACGTGCAACAGTAAAGGAGAAATCAGATGGCCCAGCTCGTAACTTATTCAGCAAAAAACACGAATTTTTCCTTGGCGCATCCCCTCGCTGCCGGCCCGATCCAAGCCGCTGGCGTATCGGCAAAAGGCGTCAACTCCTACTCGATCCGCATGGGAGTTGAGCACGCCAACCTCCAGGTGGCGGCAGACGGCGGCATCGTGCCGTCCTGGGTGCCCGGCGAATGGGGTGACATAGAGATCTCGATGTATCAGACCTCTACGCTGCACCAGGACTTCCTGGCGCTCTACAACGCGATCAAGGCGGCTGCGGACGCGGGAGATACATCACAGGCTTTTGCCGGCACGGTTGTGCTGGTGAGCATCGTGGACGGTTCGGTTCACACGGCGACCGGCGTCGGGTTCCAGAAGATCCCAGACAAGGCTTACGGTGCGCAGGCAGCGGCGATCAATTGGGTTCTCAGGGCGTGCGACGTGGCATCAGAATAGGCCACTGCGCCAGAATACCAGCCATTCGCGCATAGAAGGCCCACAAACGCCCCGTTAACCCAGGCAGGATAGATTTATCGTCTGTCCTGCCCAGGCACTATAGGGCGCTAATCCCACAGTTTAAAACAAGCAGACAGGAGAAGATCAAGATGGCACGCGACAAGTACAAGGACGTGAAGGTAGGAGACGAAACATTCCGCATCGGGGTGGTCCCGGCAGACAAGGGGAACTGGGCCGCCATGATGCTGGTCGGTGGAAAGAGTGAAGACCCGGCGATCTTCGAGAAGATCCAATCGCTGGTTCTCTCGAACATTCAGGTGTTTCGTGGTAAGGACGGCGCCGGCCTGCCGATCCGCATGTACGATTCCGAGCGGCGGGACGACAATGGCCGGCCCGATCCCTGGCTGGTGAAGGATCTCGACATCGCCTCAGATCTCGACCTTCTGAACCAGCTTTTCCTCAAGGCGACGGAGTTCAACTTCGACCCTTTTTTCGAGCGAGTGAAGAGAGAAGGGAGCGAGAAGAAGAGGGAGCAGGAGGCGAAGCACTCTACTTCGAGCCAGTTGACTTCCCCGATCAGCTAGGATTTTTGTGGCGTCCTGTTCTGGCCGGCATGTGGCGGCAGTCTGAAATCAGCCAGTACGACTTTCACGACCTCGTTATGATCAACAGGGTACTTGACTGCCGCGACGAAAACCAGCGGCGGGCGCGAGAAGCGATGGAACGAAAAGCGCGCGAGGGACAATAAAATGGCAAATGTGCTTACCGAGTACCTCGTGTCGCTTCGCGCAACCGCAGATACGCCAAGTTTTGAGAAGTTTGAGTCGCTGCTTCGGAATGCCGAAAGTGGGATCGCAAGATACACCACAGGCATGTCGAAGAAAGTGATTGAGGCACAGGGCGCTATCGTTGGGGCTTTCACGGGAATCTCATCCGCGATTGTCGGCTTAATGGACAAGGCGGCGATGGCCGACCTAGGTTATGCGAAGCTCTCCGTGCGTATGATGATGAGCGTTGACAGCGCGCGGAAGTACGACATCATAACCAAGGCCCTGGGTGCAGACCTAAACGAAATTCTGCGCGTGCCGGAACTTCATGACCGGGCCGCCGCTCTCAATAAAGATCTCACCCGAATATTCGGCGGTGTGGATGAAGGCAAACTCCGCGGCATCCGCGACGTACGATTCGAGTTCACACGTCTGGAAGTCGCCCTCCAGGGTCTAGGGACACACTTCGCCATTGACGTGTTTTCGAAGTTGTTTCCTTCGGGCAACGCACTGGATACGATTCAAGAGAAGGTAGACTGGTTCATCGATCACATACCCGAACTTTCCAACAAACTATCTGATTATGCCGTACCAATCCTGAAGGATACATGGGAAATCATGAAGGGCCTCGGAGAAGCCGTTAAGACGGGTGCGTTGGCCTTTACTAACCTCGTGGGAGTATTCAGCGGGGATAGTTCGATTGAATCCTCCGTGTTCAGTTTTGACAAGTTGGCGAAGGCGCTGGAGCACGTCGCAGGTTGGTTCAAGACTATCGTCGATTGGATTACTCAGGCCGAAAGCATGTTGGCGCACTTCGCAGCCGGTGCATCGTTGCTCTTGACGGGGCAATGGAAGGCTGCGGGAGCGGAGTTCAAGGCTGGGCTTTCTGCTATCACCGCCGGCAGCGGCGGCCTGATAGGTGCGACCATCGGTATGGCGGCGGGCGGTCCGGTAGGAGCCGTGCAGGGGGCGATAATCGGAACCGGCGGTGGAAGCACAATCGCTACGGCGCAAGACCCAGCGGCGCGGGCTGGAGTTGTAGGCGGACTGAAGGCGGTTGGAAGTGGCGTGCTCGGATCTCTCGGCAACTTCATGCAAAACTACTGGCCGGAAGGGAAGCTCCACGAGTGGGGAAAAGAACTGAGCGGAACATCAAAAAGCCTTTGGGACAGCGGAACGGCGGGGGCATCTCTGACGGACCGGCTTGCTGGCGCCATCGCAGCCTATGAGTCCGGCGGTAATCCGAACGCGATCAACTTCCGCAATAACAATCCAGGTAATCTCCGATCTCTCGGCAACTTCATGCAAAACTACTGGCCGGAAGGGAAGCTCCACGAGTGGGGAAAAGAACTGAGCGGAACATCAAAAAGCCTTTGGGACAGCGGAA
>Ga0187886_1003255_pt1 | contig 12264 bp, 15 predicted proteins | sample June2016WEW_20_1_FD_133001 | JGI IMG/M metagenome (GOLD analysis project Ga0187886, IMG submission 133001) | Peatland microbial communities from SPRUCE experiment site at the Marcell Experimental Forest, Minnesota, USA - June2016WEW_20_150 | ecosystem: Environmental > Terrestrial > Soil >...
AGCAGGCTGAAGAGCAGCAGCGCTTGGCCGAAGCGCAACGGCAAGAAGACGAACGTTTGGCAAAGGAACGGCAGCAGATAGCTGCGGAGAAAGCACGTCTGGAGGTGGAAGCCACGGAAGCCGCGCGCCAAGTCAAGCAGCAGGCTGAAGAGCAGCAGCGCTTGGCCGAAGCGCAACGGCATGAACAGGAACGCTTGGCGGCAGCCCAGGAGCAGATAGCTGCGGAGAAAGCGCGTCTGGAGGCGGAAGCCGCACCGTCGTGGTCTTCCCCGGTCTATCCGGCGCCGACAGTTTACGTAGCGCCACCGGTCACGTACTACTACACGACTCCCGTTCGGTATTACTACGCTGTGCCGCGACCACCACAGAGCGTGCGTTGGGTCAATCCGCCAGTGGTCCGACCGCAATTTATTCCGATGTATCGGTATGCCCCGGTCGGCGGCTTTGGTTACCGCCAACAGGTGCGGTTCGGTCGTTGATTCTCGACTTGGCGATGGTCGTTGTACAAGGCCACACCCCTGAGTCCCCCGCGTTGACCACAAGGTGCCGCATCAGACCCCACCACTTAGCATGGACGAAATGGGGATGGTCGGGTAAAGCGCACAGTACGACGGCGATGCTAACTCTCCATTTCAGCCCGCTTCAGATATTGGGGGCACTACCGCAAAGCGACTCGAATCGTGAGATATTTTTGTTCGCAAGCGCGAACAGGAAAACGCGCCCCACTGATTACAGTGGCCTCCAATGTCTGGGAACCACGAATCAGCGAACGTCGCACCGCCGACGCTGCCGCAAGCTCTGACGCAGACGGAGCGGCTCGCCTATTCCGTTGAGGAAACAGCCGAGCTTTTGGGCGTCCACTACTTCAGCGTGTATCGAATGATCCAGCGCGGCAAGCTGCGCGCGTGCCGCGTGCTGCGGGGCAAGCTGCTCGTACCCCGCTCTGAACTGCTGAAGCTCTTGAAGATCAAATGAGCGCACGGGAAGGAAACTCATGATCAAGAGAAAAGGCCAACACCGAGACGGCGTCGTGCCGCCCTCGTTGAAGAGGATGAGCGACACGGAATATGCGGCGTATTTCGAGGCATTCGGCGCGATCAAGAGCGATTACCAGGCGCTCTGTTTAATCGGCGACAAGCTGCGTGAGGTAGAGATGACTGCACGCGGGCTTGGTTCTCTCGATGCCCAAGCGCAAAGCGGTCACACCGAATTGCCCGAGTCGGCCGGCGGGCGAAGTCCATGGGAAGTTTGCGCTCCCTTGATGAGGCTAAACCACAACGAAGTTCTCCTATGCAAGCGGGTTTGTGAGCACGGGTTTGAATATGCCGTCATCGACCAGTCGCCAGTCGCATCGGCTTACGCCAAGGCGTATGGACCAGTGGATGTTTTGCGAACCGGTGATAGCCCGCGCCAAGTGCTCCGCGACTACCTGCGCAGCGAATGCGAGACCTTGCAGCTAATGACCAACGACATCACCGCCAGCGTCCGATTGCTTATCGCAGAGCGTTTCCCGAAGCAGGATTTGCGGCGCGTAGTCAACGAGATCACTAGCATGTGCAAGAAAGTGGCCCGCCTCGGTTTCTCCGAAACACTGACTGACGCCGGGTCTCAGACACAGAAACACAGCGGCGGTGTCCGGGTTTGAGGAGCGTGATGCTGGCAGCGCACCGCCATCCCCGGTGAGGGGCTGAAATGAACACACCGTCAGGCAAGTTCCTCACAATCCAGGAAGTGGGTGAGCGGCTCAACTTGTGCCGAACAACCATTTGGCGACTGATGAATCAGCATGGCTTGCGTTTCGTTCGCATCGGCGGCACCCGCCGCATCCGGGAGCAGGATTTGGAGATGTGGCTTGAACGGCATTCGGTCAGCCTCAACACCGACAAGGACGGCAACACCGAAGACTGATTAGACCGATGGCGGCAAGATGAACGACGGACAGACAGGCGAGATAAAGCAGCGAACCGCATTGGTGACGCCGGAGAAGATCGAGGGCGAGGAAGGGTTGTACTGGCGCGGCGGGATGATTTACGCCCGCGTGCGTGTTGACGGTAAACAAACCTTTCGCTGTACCGGCAGCGACAAGATTGCGGCGGCGCGGAAGGTTCTGGCGAAGTGGCGCGAGGATGCCGTGCTGCGCCAGCATGGAATTGAGCCGAAGCAGGCGGCATTGGAGCGCAACCGGCTGACTGTGGCCGCAGTGCTCGAAGAATATGTTGGATTCGGTTTCCCTGATCGCAAGAGCCGCATCAAGAAAACTGCGGCGACTCGGGAGACCGAGGGCAAGTCAATCCAGCGGTTGAAGGCGTTCTTCGGGGCGAAGGCTGCGGTCAGTCTGACGCTGAAGGATTGCGATGCGTACCGCAAATGGCGGGCAAACGGCGGATACACCTGGCAGCGCGGCGAGAAACTGCGCCGCAGCCGGGCGGGCGACCGGTGCGTGGACATCGAGCTGCAGACACTCGGCAATTCGCTGGCGCTGGCAGTGCGACAGGAGAAACTAAAGGTCAATCCACTGACGGGTCGCGGGCGATACCACAGTGAGGAAGACACTCGCCACTGTAGAGAGACCGCGCCGACGCCTCAACAACTGAAGATCATCGCCCAGACATTCCGAGAACGCGGCGACGATGTGATTGCCGACTGCCTCTTGTTTCTCGGATTCTCCGGATTGCGTGTGCGTGAAGCACTGCGACTGGATTGGGAAGCGGTGGATTGGGAGGCCGGCGTGATTCACGTCAAACGCGAGAAGCGCGGGATCAATCCATTCGTGCCGATCCTCCCGGAGATGGAAACGTTGTTGCGTGAGATACAAACCCGGGCGCGAAGTCATCTGCTGTTTCCGTCGGACATGGACGTGAACCAGCCGCTTCCGTACCCCGTCGTGGCGCAGAGACTGAGCCGCCTGTGTCGCTCGACCGGAATGCGCTACGTGACGCTCCACGGACTACGAAGTTTCTTCGTGACGCAGTGCAGGGAGTCGGGGCTGCCCGACACGGAGATCGCCGCGTTGATCGGTGACAAGAGCGGCCCGGCCATCATCGCCCGCACCTATGGCGACGTGCGCCCTGAGCATCTGCTCAAGCAGGCTCAACGTGTCCGCTTCTTGGCAGGGGTAAAACCTGATGCGGGGGCACTGAAGTTCGTCGTCCCACAACGACCCCAAACCATCCGTCCTTGAAACTTCTGTGATACTCGCTGTGATACTCGCGTTGCTCAAAGTTGCTCGATGTTTAACAAAGTCTACCGCTTTGCAGAAATCACGTAACTGACTATCTACCAATGCGTTCAATGCAAGATTAGCTAAAGGCGTAAACAGGCTGAAACCCCCTTTTCCAGCCTGCAAAACTCCTATGCGTCGGTTCGAATCCGACACCCGCCTCCAATTCAGCCCACGCAATCGCACCTGGTTGCGTGGGCTTTCTGTTTGGTGGCGGCTGCGGCACGATTCGGCTGGATACCACTTCTTGTTTTGCTTGCTGTGGCGCCACTGGGCAGCGAAGCGTACTTGCGCTGGCACCGCAGTTTTACGCATTCTGCGCTGTTGCTTCCGTTCTGGGCGGCGCTCGTGGCGGGAGCGATCGGACTCATCGTGGGACGCAAGAACTTTCGGTTGTTATTTGCGGCTGCCGCGGCAGGCATTGCGTCGCACCTGGCGCTGGATTGGATTACCAATTACGGCACGGAGTTGTTGTGGCCGCTGAGTGACGCGCGGTTCGTGCTGAGCTGGGTGTTCATCGTCGACGTGTACGTGTGGGCGATGCTGGGCGTGGCGTTGTGGGCGGCGATCCGGACACAGCGTCCCGCCGAGGCGGGAGTGGCTCGGGTCGGACTGGCAATCGTCATTGCGTACATTTTGATGTGTGGCGGATCGCATAGGTACGCGCTGCGCACAGCGTCAAAACCGCCCGGCACACAAAAGCTGGCGGCGTTTGCCCAGCCGATGAATCCGTTTCGCTGGACGATTGTTTGCCAAGAGGGCAACCGGATTCACTGGATCACCGGCCGCGAGAATGAAACCTTTGTGCAATTTCAGGACGACAAATTGCTCCCGAAAGCAGAGGCAACACCCTCAGTTTTAGCGACGGCCCGTTCGTACCACTCAATGGTCTTGCGCAAGCCCTCCTCGAAAGGCGTTTGTGCCCGGAAACCGAATTCGCGTTCGGCCTTTTGGGTGTCGAGGCAACGACGAGGCTGGCCGTCGGGCTTGGTGTGGTCCCAACGGATTTGGCCTTTGAATCCCGTGAGCCGAGCGATCAGGTTGACGAGGTCCTTGATGGAGATCTCCTTGCCGGATCCCAGGTTGATGGGGCCGGGTTTGTTGTAGCGCTCGGCGGCGAGTAGGACGCCCTCGGCGGCGTCTTCGATGTAAAGGAACTCGCGGGTAGCGCTTCCTGTGCCCCAGCATTCGATGAATCCGTCCCCGCGTTGGCGTGCATCCACGCACTTCTTGATGAGCGCCGGAATGACGTGAGAAGATCGGGGATCGAAATTGTCGCGCGGGCCGTACAGGTTGACGGGCAGCAGATAGATCGCGTTGAGACCGTACTCCTGCCGGTACGACTGGCACTGCACCAGCAGCACCTTCTTGGCGACGCCATAGGGAGCGTTGGTCTCCTCGGGATACCCGTTCCACAAATCTTCTTCCTTGAACGGCACGGATGTGAATTTCGGGTAGGCGCAAATCGTGCCCGCGACGACGAGCTTGGGCAACCGGGACTGGCGCGCCTGCTCAATCAGTTCGATCCCCATGATCGCGTTCTCGTAGAAGAATTGTCCGGGATGCTCGCGGTTGGCCCCGATGCCGCCGACGACCGCGGCGAGGTGAATCACCAACGTTGGGTTCGCATCCTTGAAGAGACAGCGGATCGCCTCACGCTGGCGCAGGTCATACTCCCTGCTGCGTGGCGCAACAATCGAGGGGCAGCCCCGGGCGCGCAGCCCTTCGACGACGAACGAGCCGAGGAATCCCGCGCCCCCGGTCACCACCACGCGTTGGTTTTGCCAGAAAGTCATCGCCCTCAGTGTTGTTCAGACTCCACGCGCGCCACTTTGCCGGCGAGCTTGTCTCCCAGCATCGCCACGTCAGCGTCAACCATCAGCCGCACCAGTTCGCGGAACCGCACTTTCGGTTCCCAGCCGAGCAGTTTCTTCGCCTTGCTCGCATCGCCGACGAGGATGTCCACCTCCGCAGGGCGGAAATAGCGTTTGTCGATTTCCACGTACTCGCGCCAGTCCAGCCCCGCGTGCCGGAACGCCTCCTCGCAGAACTCGCTCACGGAATGGGTCTCGCCCGTCGCGATCACATAGTCGTCAGGTTTGTCCTGCTGCAACATCCGCCACATCGCTTCGACGTACTCGGGCGCGTAGCCCCAGTCGCGTTTCGCATCGAGGTTGCCGAGAAACAGTTTCCTCTGCAGGCCGGCCTTGATGTAGGCGACGGCGCGCGTGATTTTGCGTGTCACGAACGTCTCGCCGCGCCGGGGCGATTCGTGGTTGAAGAGGATGCCGTTGCAGGCGAACAGATCGTAACTCTCGCGGTAGTTGACCGTCGCCCAATAGGCGAACACCTTCGACACGCCGTACGGGCTGCGCGGGTGAAACGGCGTGGTTTCATTCTGCGGGCTCTCCGCCACCTTGCCAAACATCTCGCTGGAGGAAGCCTGGTAGAACCGCGGACGCAAGCCGACTTCGCGAATCGCCTCGAGGATGCGGATTGTGCCGACGGCGCTGATGTCGGCGGTGTATTCGGGGATCTCGAAACTCACGCGCACATGACTTTGCGCGCCGAGATGTTAAATCTCGTCGGGCCGCAGCTCGTAAAGAAGTTTCACCAAATTTACCGAATCGCTGAGGTCGCCATAATGCAGGAACAACCGCACGCCGTGCAGGTGCGGGTCCTGGTACAAGTGGTCGATCCGTTCGGTGTTGAACGTGCTGGCGCGGCGAATGATGCCGTGCACCTCGTAGTCTTTATTCAACAGCAGTTCGGCAAGATATGAACCATCCTGCCCCGTGATGCCCGTGATCAGAGCGCGTTTCATGTTGGCGGAGTTCTCAAGAGCCCAAGTATGCATAGCGCGTCCGCCAATCTCAAGCCTGCTGTTGCTGCCCGTCCAAGGGTCATCATTCTCGTCGTCGGGCTCGCGTCCAGCTTTCTATTCGCGGCGGGCGTCTGTGGGAAACCGTTGCCCTTGGAATCCTGACGACCGAACCGGTTCCCATGCGTACTTGTCCTCCACTGCGCCTTTCCCGCCTTCCCCGAGACTTGCTCAACCCGGTTCAGGTCCCGGCACGCTGGTTGTCAATGAGGCGGTCACTGGACAGGAAGCCGAGCCGGCGCAAGTGTCCGATGAACACACCCTCGAGTCTCTCAAAGGATACCTTCTGTTGTACGTCAGCCGCCGGCACCCGGTAGCCTTTCTGGATCTTATCCCACCAAGTCAAGGCGGCGTCGCGGATGGCTTCGGGATCGCGAATCGGCACGACAGTGCCGTTCACGCCCTCGGTGACGAAATCGTTCGTACCGGTGTGCGGTGTGAGAATGACCGGCAACCCACAAGCCATCGCTTCCTGTGCCGTGCGTACAAGCCCTTCCTCGAGCGATGGCAAAATGAACAGATCGGCCGAGCGCAAGCGCTCGGCCAGCTTGTCCTTCGACAGGTGTGGCGCCCACTCGATGGGAAGATCACGATAACGCGCCAAAATCGGTTTGGCGCTGTCCATGACCGCATCCGTGAGCAGGAGCCGGGCGTCCGCCACCTCCTTACGAATCAGTCGAAACGCCTCCAGCAGATAAGGCGTACCCTTACGGAGCGAAAGTGAGCCGGTGTTGACGATCGTCAGGGGACGGTTGCGTGGACGTTCCTGAGAAGCGGGCGTGAAGTGCGAGAGATTCACGGGGTAGATGACATCGAGAATCTGTTCGGGCTTGAATCCGCGAGCGAGAAAGGAATCGCGCACATAAGTGCTGGGCGAGAGGATATAGTCCGCGTGTTCCACCGTGCGTCGCGCTCGCTCGTAGTAAAACCGCGCCACGGGCGGGTACCGGCAGTGCCATCGCCGGTGTTCTTCTTCAACGATCTCCCAGAAATTGTCTGGATGGGAGTTGCCGGCGTCGAGGAAGGTTTTTCCTCCGTGTCGGCGAGCCCACGCAAAGCAACTGTTCACGTAGGCGTAGCTGGAGATGATGCAGTCGCCCGGTCGGAGCTGACGGAGAGCCCACTGGTCGTACAATGGGTACAGAGCAAAACGGAAAGCCTCGCTGTAGAACGGCGGCAAGGTGCAGGTGCCGATGTAGGCCAGTAAGCCCAAGGGGGGAAACAGCCGCGTGACCTCCGCTGGAATACCGGCTGTTCCCCGCCGCGTCCATAGCGCATACAGGCGCAGCATCCCCTGGCAGGCCAATATGCGCGCAAAGTCGTCACACGGCGTCCGGAACGGCACGGGGACTACAAAATGTGAACTCGTGATCGCTTGGACCTCACCGGTCTTCGTTGCCATCGGCGGTCGCTGATCCTTTCTGAGCCAGCAGGCTGCGATACAACTCTACATGACGACGTAGCATCCCTTGCCGAGTCATGCCTTTCGCGATGATGGAAGCCCGTCCGCGCCGAGCAAGCTGCCGGCGCAACGCCCGGTCTGTGATCAGTTGGTCGAGGGCCTCGGCTGTTGCTGTGACGTCGTTGGGCGGGACCAGCAAGCCGGTGCGACCGTGCTCGATCAGCTCAGGAATGCCACTCACCGACGTCGCGACACAGGCGCACCCGCGAAACACGGCTTCCTGAACTGAAAGTGGAAGCCCTTCACTGAGTGACGGCAGCACGAAAATGGCCGCGCCGAACATGGCCTCTGCGGTCTCTGTCCGGCTCAACGGCCCGGTGAACTCAAGTCGGTCGCCCAGCCGGCGTGTGGCATCCATCGTCCGAATTTCTTCGAAGTAATCCTTATCGCCCACGTAACCGACGAGCCGCAACGTCCACTCCGGATACCGGGCGGCGAGACAATCAAATGCCTCAATCAAGACTCGCTGGCCTTTTCGACGGGCGATTGTCGCAACCTCCAGGATAACAGGGGGGCGGTCTTCTGCTCTCAATGCTGGCTCAGGCTCGTGCTCGTCGAGGCTGGAATGATACATATGCCCGATCTTACTTCGGAGCGGCCAGAAACTGTCGCGAACGACATTGCGGTTGTGGATTGAGACGGTGAGTTCAAGACGGGCGCTATGCAGCACGCGCAGGCGGCTGCACCATGCGAAGGGGAACATAGCCAGCTTGAACCAAAGGGGACGAGACGCGCGACAATAACCCTCGAGTGGAGGTTGTACCCAATGGTTGGTAATCACCACCGGGATCCCAAGCCGGGCAGTTGCCGGAATCGGGCACTTGTGGGCCGTGCGGCTGTTCCACCCGTACGTGCCGCCGAAATGAAAATGCGCCAGGGCGACGCCGGCCTGTTTGAGGGCCACAGCAAGGCTCTCCGCCTCAGCCGCCCCGCCTTGGCCGGAGCGCCACGGGAAGTGCTCCGCCAGTAGGGGCGCGAGCCCGGCGGCGGCCACTGAGTCTGCGTCGTCGTCGGATACGAGAACGATGCTGAATTCGGAGGCCAGTCCGCGCACCAGTTCGACCACGAGCGCCTCGACTCCGCCCGCTTGGGTGACCGGGTACTCCATGCAGAGCGCGATGCGTGGTCTGGATGTCATGCAGCATTTGATAGTCGCGAATCGGCAGAACATAAAGAGCAAAAACGACTGAGATCTATTGGCGGCAGTCCTCGTCGTCGATGGGCGTCGTCATCTTCTCCATTGCTTGACTCCACCGACCCTGACTTGTATGAGCGTTCGGTTGTGGTATAAGCGTGCCAGCGCGCCATCCGCTGAGTGAGGCGCGCAGCGGTACGCCGCCACGATTGTTGGCCGGCGGTTCGCGAGACTGGATTCAACGGAAGCAGAGAAAGACAGAGGAAGGCCAATCATGTCGCGCATGCGCCGGTTCGTACAAGCACTGGTCTCGAGTTATCTCTCCTTGGCCGCTACCACCGTTTACACAATCGTGTCCGTCCCGCTGGCCCTGCATTTTCTCACTCGTTCCGAGTTTGGTTTGTGGGCGCTGATGGCGCAAATCGGGGGATACTTGGCGTTGATCGACATGGGGATGTCCACTTCCATGGCCCGCTTTCTGATCGATCACAAGGATCACCCGGAACGCGGGGAGTATGGGAGCGTGCTCCAAACCGGACAACTGGTGTTGCTCGTCCAAGGATTGATCGTCGCGCTGGCGGGCTATGTGTTGAGCCCCCTGCTGGCACCATTGTTGGACATCCCACCTGCGCTGCGGCACAGCTTCGTGGTTCTGATGCGCTGGCAATCGGTGCTCCTCGGAGCAACGATGGCAACGAAAACGCTCGTTCACGTGTTGTATGCTCATCAACGTATTTACGTGACGAACTACGCACAACCGCTGGGCGCTGCCGTGATGACAGGCGTGCTCTGGGTTGCCTTCCGTTGCGGGGCGGGCGTGGTTAGCGTGGTTTGGGCCAATGCGGCGGCGTGGTTGGTGGGGATGATCATCCTCGCATGTACCTGCCTGAAGCTTCATCTATTTCCGCCGCCCGGGGCATGGGGGCGGGCGAGTTGGGCACGGTTTAAGGAGTTGTTTGGGTTCAGCAAGGACATGTTCTTGATTGCTCTTGGCCAACAATTGATGTCGGCCAGTCAGACGATCGTCATCACTCGCACCTTGGGACTGGAAAAGGTGGCCATCTGGTCGGTCGGCACGAGGGTCTTCACACTGCTTTGGCTATTGACTCGCCGGATTTTCGACTTCTCCGTGCCCCCCCTTGCCGAGATACTGGTGCGCAAAGAACATGCGCGCTTGCGAGAGCGTTTCAAAGCGGTGACGGTGCTGTCTATCTCAGTTGGCGGCTTGGCTGCTGTGTTGGCGGGGGCCTGCAACGCCTCGTTTGTGACTTTCTGGACCCACGGTCGAATCACTTGGACGGTTGGCTGCGATGTGCTTCTTGGGGTGTGGCTGATTGTTCTCGCTGCGCAATATTGCCATGTCGGTTTTGTTGGTGTGACCAAAGATATTCGGTTTGCGCGGTGGATATTCCTTGTGGAGGGGGTGGTTTTCGTGGTGCTCGCCAGTTTCGTTGCCCGCTGGGCCGGGTTAGCGGGAATCATCGGCTGTTCGGCGGTGTGCACCATCTGCATTAGCGGCGCGTACGGGATGCGGCGCAGTTGTGAGTACTTCGCCATTCCGTGGACCGAACCCGGGTGGAACTGGCTGAAGCCGCTGGGCCGCACCCTGCTCGGTCTCGTCCCATTGGCCGTCGCTGTCTGGTGGTTAACCGAGCCGCTGGCAGAATGGCAGCGGATGCTTCTCCGGGGCGTTCTTCTGGGCAGCCTCGGGAGCTGTCTTCTGCTACGTTACGGACTTCCCATCGAACTCAAGCGAGAGCTTATCCAACGCTTGCCGGAGTCCGTCGGTCGATGGATGCGCCGAGTCATGGGTGACCTCAGCTAGCGGAACTGGTTGCGTGGGCGACGGACTTCGACAGGCAGCCTGAGATTTCCAGCGGCCCGCACTTTCGTCTGTTCCGGTTGCGTGTAGCCGAGATCCTACGGCTTGGTTTCGATGTAGCCTGGATGACGAAACGGGTTCTGGTGCTGCGCCAAGCATGCCTTCAGAAACCCCTTAATGCGGCGAGGCACGATCTTCTTTAGGAGGGAGAGCGCAGTAGAGGAAGCCCGGTTGTCCTGTGGCACGGCCCCCGTAGACCACACTGCTTCGTAGAAGCTTTGCTGAACCTGGAGGCCGGTCGGGTTGTGGGATCTGGTCTTCGTCGCGCGGACGTACAGATTCGTTTGGTGGCGGTTACACAGTTCCACCCGGCGCTTGTTTAGATGGGGCGCAACGATTCTGTACCATTTCCCGCGAGGACGATTCTCCCGGATCAACACTCGATCCAACTCGAAGCCATTGGCTTCCGTAAACACCCCAAAGAAGACATCCGGCGACAACTGATAGAAACCGTGGCCCATGACGTTGTTGGCTGGCGGTGTGCTGAGGAAACACCCCCCGGGTCGGAGCATCATCATACAACTCACGATCGCGACGGGGATGTTGAACACATGCTCCAATGTCCCGCCGTCGATGATGCAGTCATACTGCTCCCAGAAGCTCTGCGGGACTGGTCGGTTGAGATCGAACTGCACCGTGGCGCCCTCGTAGTCCGAAACATCGAGGGAATCCACCTTTGACGCTCCCAGATACTTGAGTAGCTCATCCGCGTATCTGGCGCCATCGTTACCGCGGTGGAGATGGGCCAGCACATCTGGGGCGGGCGAATAGCCATAAGCCCGAAGCAGCCTCGAGAACTGCTCAAACTCAACGTTCAGATACTGCCTGCCCAACTGGAGACATCGACCGCGAATACATCCGTCCCTAGCCGAGGCGAGTACGAATTCCAAAATGTATGGGTCAAAGCCCATGGGCCGAAGATATCTTTAGGTGCAATGGTTGGCCGAATCAAGACCAAAACCGGCGGCGTCATGATCTCGTGGGTCCTCTCAAGACTCCTTCAGCAGAGCGAAATCGCCCAGCACGAGGCAGTCCAAGCCGTTGTCGTAGAAGCAGCGAATCGTGTCACGGGGGTGATTGACCATTTATTCTCCCAAGACACTCCAAGGTTGTTCAGCGACAGGGGCCCATCGTCCTGACGACCCTGGCGGGATTGCCTGCAACGACGGAGTCGGGCAGGATGTCTTTCAGTGTGACAACCGCGCCCGCGCCGATGATGCTGCGGTCGCCGATGGTGACGCCCTTCAGGATGATCGCGTTTACGCCGATCAGGACATCGTCACCAACCACGATGGGAGCAGTTTTGCAGGCTGCAACGTCAGCCATGGCGTCGCGGCGGGAAAGGTGATCCAAAGCGTGGAAGTCATGGTCGTAGATGCGAACGTTCCCGCCAATGTTGGCATTTCCTGCCCCAAAGGATGTGGGGAGATAAAACGGCCCCGGCCCGCCTCTCGTCGGACACTGACACCTGCCCCTGGCTGTTGCGGAGGCGGGGCCGAATGGGTCATCAATTCCTGAACAATCCGCTGCCACTTGAACCATTGAATTTGCCAAAACCAATCCGCCTTACGGCGGATCGGGCATGGCGGCGACATCGATTGGTTCTGTTCTGAAACTTTCCTGATCCAGCGATCAGGCGGTTTGGCTCGGGGGTTCGGATGTGCGCTGGTAGATTCCATCCACC
>Ga0187886_1003256_pt1 | contig 12264 bp, 11 predicted proteins | sample June2016WEW_20_1_FD_133001 | JGI IMG/M metagenome (GOLD analysis project Ga0187886, IMG submission 133001) | Peatland microbial communities from SPRUCE experiment site at the Marcell Experimental Forest, Minnesota, USA - June2016WEW_20_150 | ecosystem: Environmental > Terrestrial > Soil >...
CGATTATTGCTGCTTTGCCCAAGCTAACTTTACCTTTCTTAAATAGACTGACTCCAATCTCCTTTCGCTTAGGTGCAATTCTCTCAAATTCTGTAGACTCTACTCTCATGTCTGGGTATGAGTAATAAATGAAGCCAAGTAGCTCATCTTTGGATAAATCGTTAAGGAATGCTTTTATTTCTGAAACAAACTTGAGAGTGTCTTCGGAAAATGCTGACTTTACTCTCTGTTCAATCTTATGCCCCGATGATGTTAGTTCTTTTTGTTCTTCATCAACAATTCGCTCAATGCGAAGACGGTCTAGCTGGTCATCAGCCAATTCGCTATATGGACCTATAAAATCTGCTTCAAAATCTGCTTCTTCTCCAAGCTCTGGAATACCTTGAGCGACTAAAAACAATTCCTTTTGAAACCATAATTTGCCTTTTATCGGTTCTGAACAGTTAGCGCCAAACAAGAGTATAGTAAATTTTTGTGTTAAAGATAGGTCATCCTCAACATAGTTACGGTTATTCATCTTTGGGCAATCCTTCTTTTTTCATTTCGTTACGTACGAGGACAGTAATGCCATGGCTAATTGAACCGTAATCTTGGTTTTTCACTTTTTTCTGAAGCCACTCTACATATTCTGTCGGCAAGGATACGGTTATGTGGTCCTTGGTCATTTTCATACCTCAATTACACATAGTTGTAGTATTTTTGCGTATGTTATTAATTATTATACCAAACAACACTTTATCATACTTGTTTATAACATTTTCCATGATGAATCTGGGTATCTTGTGGGATCGGTTGGGTCAAATAATTTAACAGTATCCAACTGGGGATTAGCTTATTAAGAGGGTCCTAACAAAGTAAATCGTGAAATTACAATTATCTTGATCATAGGGGGAAATACAATCGTCTTATAACAGCCCTTTTCGACATGTTGGGGTGAAAGGTTCTCAGTCCGGCGATATTGAATCACTGTTTAAAGACCTAAGAAACAGGTCTCCAAAGATACGAGATCTATTTTCTGCTCAAGCAGACGTGCTAAGAGACTATCAAACTAATCACCTGAAATCTGCAGACGTCAGTATTGAACTCCCCACTGGTTCTGGAAAAACGCTTGTTGGTCTTCTGATTGCCGAATATCGACGCAAAATCCTTGGAGAGAGAATTGTTTACGTTTGTCCCACCAAACAACTGGCACATCAAGTTGGAAATAAATCAAAAGAGTATGCAATCCCTACAAGAGTACTGGTAGGTTCGAAACGGGACTTTAATCGTCAAGATGTTTATTCGTATCGTTCAGCACGAATAACCGCAGTCTCAACATACAGCGGCCTTTTTAATACCAATCCAGAATTTAACGATGCGCAAACGATTATTTTAGATGATTCCCACGGCGGGGAGAGTTACATTTCTTCATTGTGGTCGATTACAGTTATCAGAGATGAGACTCCGGAGATCTATACGAAGATTCTTTCTCTCTATGAGAAGGATTTGCCCTCGTATTTTGTTTCAGTTTTGCACAGCTCCTCTAGACCACAGAATACACCAAAACCCGAGAAAATACCATTTGGCGCATTCTCCAAAAACATTGAAAAACTAAGGGAAATCTTGGATGCTTCATTAACCAGCCCAGAAATCTCTAATCTCTACTTCTCATGGCAGTGGGTCCGTAACGGATTACAGGCTTGCCATGCGTATGTCTCACGGGACCAAATTCTAATCCGTCCTTATATTGCTCCAACACTAACTCACAAGCCTTTCGCCGAAGCCAATCAGCGCATCTATATGTCCGCGACACTAGGCAGAGGTGGCGAACTAGAAAGGATAACCGGGATTGGGCACATTAAACGAATCCAAACTCCAAAGACTTACCTCAAGCGCGGGATTGGCCGTAGATTGTTTCTTTTCCCTGATTTAGTGGACGATCCTTCTGGGTACGAATCGTGGCTCGTCAAGAAGATTAACTCAGCAGAAAGAACTTTGGTGCTCTGTCCAACAGGAGAAAGTCTACAGACTCTGAAAAGAATTCTAGCGCAGAGCTCAGTTCCTCTCAAGATCTTGGGGGCTTCGGATATCGAGAATTCGCTGAAACCCTTTTCGGACATCAAATCTGTTGTCTTGGCACTTGCAAATCGTTATGACGGCATTGACATACCGAGTGAGGATTGCCGCCTTCTTATAATATACGGACTACCTACGGGAACAAACCTCCAAGAAGCGTTCTTGGAAGATAAGCTGGGTCTTGATGTACTGCTGAGAGAAAGAGTGAAGACGAGAATATCGCAGGGAGCAGGTCGATGCACTCGTACCGACACGGACAACGCTGCGGTGATCATGATAGGGAGGCGATTACTCAACTTCTGCATGAAACACGAAAATCAAAGGCTATTCAACACTGAACTGCGTGCAGAGATTCGGTATTCGCTAGAGCAGGAGATAGGAAATCTTACAAATATGGACGCGATGTTGAAAGCGTTCTTCGATAAAGATGAGTATTGGACTACGGCTGAGCAAAATATTGTTGAGTTACGCGATTCAGAGGATCTGCCTGACTCAGCAATAACTGATATTCTGGCGAACGTCGTAGTAGATGAAATCAACTTTTCATATTGTCTTTGGTCCGGCAGCTATAAAGACGCAGTAAAACACGGAAATGCGGTAACAGACAAACTAACTGATTCAAGACTTTCCTCCTACAGAGCATTATGGTTCTACTTCACTGCATGTGCGGCATACGCTGCTTCAAAGGATGACAGCGATTATGCTAAGGTTGCCGAGAAACAAATGAGTCGGGCAATTCACACCTGCAAAACAGTATCTTGGTTTGCCAGCGCCCTAAGATCGATGCTTCCCCCCGATAAGCTTCGGTCCGTCGCAAGCGAACTCGAAACGATTGCGACAGAAGGAATCGCTGATGTGCTTCAGGATATGGGCTCAAGCGGACCAGGATTCGTGAAAAAAATGGAAGAAGTCGATGGGTTGCTTGGGCAAAAAAATCACTCTAAATTCGATCGGGGAATGATGGAGCTGGGTCATCTGTTAGGATTCACTTCATGGCAACCAGTTTCACAAGCAGCTCCAGATTGCGTTTGGCAGCTTGGGAATGAAGTTGCATACCTATTAGAAGGCAAGTCGGAAGCCTCTCCGGACGGCCCAGTTTCTGTTGATGACTTCAGACAGTCAAGCGGACATTTGAAATGGGCTACCGCGCAACAAGAATTGAAAGATTGCAAACCTATTTTTAGTATAATAGTTACACCGAGAACCGAGATTGATAAAATCGCAGTTCCTCATGCTAAAGACGTGTATCTAATGACACCTGCGGACATGAAGATGCTGTTCGAGCGTACAAAGGCGATGCTTTCCACAATAAGAAGCGCCATGACGGATGAGTTGGACGAGGAATTCAAGGAGAGAATAATGTCAGAACTTGTCAGCACTGACCTTACACCAAATTCCATACAACAGCTTCTGCTTTCTAAACCCGCGACGTCTAAATAACAGAGGCGTTCCTTTACCCGTGCCTCCAAGTCTTTCGAGGTGGCAAATGTCTTATTCGACGTCTACTTCATGCAAGTGCACTTCATCCTCATCTAGGGCGCTCCACCGGCACTCTTTGCCGAGGGGGCTTTGAGTATACTGTTTTCCTTCGAGGCCGTATGCCTTTGCAAGCTCATCTTGTTTACCTGCAACAAGAGAAAACAAAAATTGAAAATAAAGATGTGCTAAAATATGTTTCTTGGATGGAACGACTCGTAGCTTCCGAGTTCTTAACCGATGGTCGTTTTCCTACTTTGGCTAAGAAACTTTTCGCTCCAGAATTGGTTTTGAGATCGGTTGCCGTTTCGAAGAATGAGAGGGTTGAACGGGAGCAAAAGGAGTTGAAAGCTCTCGCTAGAGACTTTCTTGATGGGAAGGTTGTTAAGACATCCGAAGATTGGTTTACACTACCGAATAGAGACGCTGCGCGTTTTCTGTGCGCACCAGGAATAAATGAAAGGTTTGCTTTCTATCTCAACGCTGCTGAAGCACTAGAAGACAAACGTTTGTACGGTTTGGATTTGCTTCCAACCGGAATCCCAACTGAAGTCTTCTTTGCCAATTTTTCTTGTAAGTCCAGTTTCGAAATAAATCTTATTAATTCGGTCTCTCGTCTAGATTTCTCGGAGCAAATCATCTTGGAAGAGAAAGTCTGCATATTTTGCAATACAAAACTGGAGGACCAAACCTCCGAATGCCCATCTTGTGCTTTGTCACAACATCCAAGAACGCTCGTAGATTGGGAAATAGAAGAACTAATTAAAAGAAGAATTATTGTCATCGAACCGATTCTCAATCTTAAAGAGCAAATGAACCCGGGTGGAATTGATTTGAGACTGGATACGCGATTGAAAGAGTTCAAATTTTCTGAAGTGGCGAGTATAGATCCAACGAAAACTGTGCGGGAACACGAATATTATTCAAATAGAGAGCTGGAGTGTTCCAAAAATGAATCCTACATCCTCCATCCAAGGGAGTTTGTGCTTGCCCAATCCTTCGAGTACGTTGCCTTACCCAACTTTGTTTTAGCGGGGCTGGATGGCAGAAGTTCGTTTGGTCGACTAGGTGTAGTTGTTCATTCAACAGCGGGGTCGATAGATCCCGGGTTTTGTGGGCACATTACTTTTGAACTCTCTAATTTGGCTAAAATGCCTATAAAACTTAAACCGCTTACTCGAATTGCCAGACTTTCGTTTCATGTGACCGAGAAATGCAGGGATCCATATTCAGGACCTTACCAATTCCAGTCCAATGTTACATCATCAAGATCATTTTTGGACACAAAGGAATCGTAAAATCTACCGTCTGTCTAACTTCGCATAAGTCCTTTTCAGGTATGATAACCTTATGCTATCCTTTATTAGAGGATCGAAAAATTTTTCTACTTTTTCTTTCTTTTTTGTACTTTTAGCGTTTTCAAGAAGATTTTTCTTTACTTCCCCCGCCACATTTAACAGAGATTTCATATCGTCAGTATAAGGGATGAATTTTGTAAGTGCTTCTCTTGACCTGTTGATATTATTTTCATTTGTTTTGTAAATCGCGTCTTCTCTTTCGAGTAATCCTCGCGTTTGCATTAGAATCTGATTAAGAAATTCAAGCGAGTCTTTTGGTATCATTGAAGGACCAGTTGAAATGCTGCTCGATTTGTTTTTTAGATTTTCAGCAGCCCCCTGCAACCCCATAGTTCTCAGCACTTCTACCAATGCTCTTATTCTTTCTTCCCATGAAGGATGGGTGGGATGTATGAAAACTTCTTTAGTGAAGTAATTGTCTACCAGTTGGTTTGGAAATACGGGACCAAAAAAAGTTGTCGCAAAGTAGTCGGCCTGAAACTCCTTGGAATAACGGTATTTCAGCGCTTCTATACTATACGTTATGCGAGTTGAGACTGGCCCGAACTCGGGCCTTGAATAAAAGCTTTCAACAATTTTGAGTTTTTCATTTTCTATCATGTGCCCGATTTCATGTACGCAAAGAGGCCAATTGATAGGATTCTTAAGCAGAGACTGCGGTATAAACAAAATACAGAAAGAAGGAAATTCATTTGCAAGCGTGTCAGACGCCAATGGAAATATTCCTGAAAACAACTTTTTCAAGCTCTCAGAGAGACTTGTTTCAGAAAGTTCCCACCCTGACAAGAGTAGATAGTCCATGTCTTTAAAGTCCAGATCTTCAAGAATTTGAGATACAAACTGATGCATTTCTATGTCAACGGCATTACAATGCCTCAAAATAAGGTCTACCCAATTTAGAAATGCTTCAAGTGACTGATGAATACCCTCGGACAAGGCTGACTTGCCGTCCGGATCTATGTCGACTCGTTTCATCAGTGCTATATTTCTCTGCAATCCTTTCAACAAATCGGCGATAAGTTTTGAAGCTAGCTTCTTGAACCTGCTTTCTCCTGAGCCACGTATCTTGGTTTGCTCAACTTCTTCTTTTGTGGCTTTTAGAAGATGAGAATAGTTCCTGATACGGGAAATTAAAAACTCATTTGGGGCTGAGGTAGCCAAAGTACTGGGACTCCGTTTTACTATAAGTAGCCTTGACCGCCTCAATAAAACTCTTAAGAAATAACTTAGACTTCATAATGTCTTTGGGCTTTTCTTTCTTCTGAATTTGCTGCAATACATTGAGAGTAACATCGAAGTTTTCCTTGTACATTTGCAATCTATTTGTATCCACTTGTTCGCTTTCAGATAGAGCAAGGTCTATGAAGATTTTCGAAAGAAAATTATCTACTGTTGGTTTGTCTTTTTCTTCGACCAGCCTCTTTAATGTGTCTGCAGATTTCTGACAAAAATCTAAAGATTCTGCTAACCATCTCCTTTCGATTTTGGAATCGGCGTCTCGCAGATCTATTGCCATTAGGGCACTTGTTGACAGGTTCCTCACAGCTATTTGATTGTGGTAATCGTCTAGCGTTTCAACGAAAGGAAGACTTTCGGTTTTCTTGTAGACCACGGAATTCTACCTCTTTTTTTGTTGTAACAAGCTCTCTGAAAGATATGGTTTTTCTCGATAATAACTGTTATTTTGAAAAGCGAAGTTTATCGAAGAGCAACTTCCGTTAACCTGAGACCAAAAAATCTGCCCTTTTCAGTTTCCCAAATCGATTCGAACCTCTTCGAAAGCAAAGATGAAAGCTTCAAAATTGCGTCACACTTATCAATTTATGGGGCTACTATGATTATAAATTGACATAAGTTTTGTTCTAACAACTGCCAGCTTTCTTTGACCGTCGAACTGCTATTTGCAGGATAGCTTTGCGCTGTGATTTGCACAGCCTATAGTGTCGGCGTTTTGAAGGATTCGAAAGGTTCTGGTGCGTCTTAGGGTGATGAACCGTTTTCTTCTGCGTGGTGCACATCGGGTGACAAGGTTGATTCTGGTAACTTCATAGGCGAAAAATCTCCCTGTTAAGTGTCGGGTGACATAAAGATACTATACAACCTCGTAGTATCTCTTCTTGATTTTGGTCAATTGTCTTATGTCATGTATCTGAGAGACTACAATAAAAATAAGTAAGCAGGACAGCGCAATAATATCTGCGTAAAAGGGGTTCAATCTAGAAAGAATAAACCATAAAACTGAAATCCCAAATGCTATGCCTAAATTTACTAAAGAAGATGTAAACCTCGATGCTTCCTCACCGTAATCCCATATTGTTAAAGCATCCCATAACAAGTATAATGAATAAAGAACCACAAACCCGAAAAACACAACATTTAGGCTTGAATGATAGGTAACTATTGCTATGTACGTTATCAGCACAATTACATCTATAAAAAAACGATTTGCGTTCTTATGAGCAAATTCCGAGATGCCCTTATGCCAGAAAATAAAACTAGTGATAATTGAGCAATAGATAACAATAAGAGAAAACGTTGACAGGGATATTTTCTGAAATAGGTCATTGGTGTTTTGAAAAATAGTCTCTCCAACAACCACTGCATACAGCACATCTATAAATAGAACATAATTTTTTGAGTCTTTAGCGCTTGACATAGCTTAGAACTTTCTATAAAGCATTCAAATATTTGTATTTTTGGTTCTGTTAAGTTGATGGGGGATTTTTCTCCCTGTTAATTTTCATGGGATAAGTTCCTTTTTCAAAAATAGAGTGTTAACTTTCGTGTGATAAGCCTACTTTTCTAAAATCATAAATACTATTAAAGGCAATAGTCGGGTCTTCACCTATGTCGGCAATTAATCTTTTTTCGATTTGCAGTTTTGCGTCAGTCATAGCTTTTTTGCCTTGAGCCACAGACTCTCTAGATTTGCTGATTAAATTCCCTATTTCGTCTTGATAATCCTGTGATGGAACAACAACTTTCAGATTCTCGATTATTGGAATTGTCAAATTAGTCTGAAGAGCACCTGTATGAGTTTGCCTAACTTGAATTTTTCCAAAATAACTATTCAAAAACAGCGCTAGATAATCCGTGTTAATTCTTGTTTTTGGTCTAATTCTAATCAAAAAAGAACCGAAAACGCTATTCTCCAAATTCTTCCTTATAGGCACCGTCAACCCTAATGTCCCAGTGCGAGATACCAGCAAATCTCCTTCCCTAACTTTTGCATACCCCCGCTCTGGCAACATCATTATCTGATAGTCTATGCAGAGTTTCCTCATCAAAATCCATATTTTTCATGTCAGATATTCTTAGAAAAGGTATTCCTTTGTCCAAATAAACGAAATCCTCTGATGTACCATACCTTAAAGGCTCGCTCAGGTCTCTAACGGACTTGATTTGCCATCCGTTAGTTTCTGCAACTTCGCTAACTTTATTCCAAATCTGTTCGTATTCAGGACGGTAAAACTCAGGGTCGATTCGGTGATTATTCAAGCAATTTATCAGATTTGCCAAATACGATAATCTGAAATGCTTAGGCATTTCTTCAAACCTAAACGTATCCAAAATCTTGCGTTCCGCTTGCTCCCGAAATATTTTTGATTGTTGACGAAAGGCAATAGATTTGTTAACTAAATCGGTAATGCTAATTTGAAAACTATGTAACATTAAAGGTATAATTATGGCTCTAATTTCTTGATGATTCACGTTAAATTGCCCAGTCGGTCTTGCAAATCGACTAACTTGAATGCGACCAAATTTCGAGAAGAGAAAAGCAAAAACATACTCTGGCAAAAACTCATTTGAGCTAATTCTAATCAAAGCCATTGCTTGAGTAATATTTGCTCTTGGAAATTCTTGCGGAACAATGACAACTCTTCCAATGACTTCTAATGTTGCCCCAACAATATTCAACAAAATGTCTTTAGGCTTAAGTCGGGTTGACTTTAGTTGCTCATCGAGTCTTTCATCAATGTAAAACACATCATTAGATAAGTCAATGAAACCATCTTGGATGTTTTGCGTCTTCAGAAGAATTACGCCTTCTTTAAGAGATTCATCCCTATCAGGTGGGGTACTCCCGCTTGTTACTAAGTTCCTTGAACCTAATTCAGCGTGTGGGATTCTTCTTAATGCTCGGATGGTTCCTAAGTATCTTGGCAAATAAAAATCCGCGTCAATTCTCTCTCTTTCAAGGTCACTTTTGAGTAATATTGAAAATTGTCCCATTTAATCTCTCCAGAAACTAAGATTTTCGGACTTTGCAAATTCAACAAAATTGGTTGCTATCTCTTCGAGGTCATGGTCATATATGAGATGACCGTGTGAGTCTCTCTCATAGGTTCCATCAGTCTTTGTTCTGTAAACGTAGTCACCTGAATTGTCTTTGCCCGATTTTTGCGAAAATGCAAAGAAAATTGGATAGTCGTTCTTGAACGGACACAGTGAACCAGCTTCAGGGTCATTATTCCATTTTTGAAGAAACAGTAAGCTTGTTTTGGTTCCAGTATGTGGCTTGAAACTATTTCCATCAAGACTTACAACGGCAAGGATTCTAGCTCTTTCCATGACAAAATTTCGTATGTATTCATCACTGGAGTTGTTGAATCTTCCTTGAGGTAAGACTATAGCCATTCTTCCCCCTGCTCTTAGAGAATTAAGGCATCTCTCTATGAACAAAATGTCTCTTCCAACTTCGGTCTTCATTTTTCCGTCTTTGTTTTCAGCTAACTTGTACTCTCTCAAAATCTGTCGTTCCGATATGTCACCAGCAAAAGGGGGGTTAGTCATTAAAACATCAAAATTGAAGTACTTGAATTTTCGCTGGTTCTCTTCGTCTTTTTGTTTGTCTTCAAATCTTGTTAAGAAGTGTCCGAATACGCCTTTTCCTTCGTCATCCCATGTACTTGGGTCAAGAGAGTTAAGCTTGTACACATTGGTCTTGCCATCACCAGCAATAAGATTAACTGCCTTGGCAATTTTGACAGCTTTGTCGTCAAAGTCAATGGCATACACCATTTCTGATGCATAGTCTTTCATCCATCCTTGTGGTGGTTCTCCAGTGATTTGCTTTCCCCAAACCCAAAATATTGAGTGTACGGTAAATCCACATGAACCTGATGCTGGGTCAATCATATATTCATTAGGCTTTGGGTTCAGCATTTTTGCTGCCATATCGATAACGTATCTTGGAGTAAAATACTGCCCTTTTGACCCTTTGGCAACCTGAGTAATTAGGTATTCAAAAGCTTCGTCTATTACCTGAAGATTTGAGTTGAAGAGTCGAACTTTCTGAAGAAAAGAAACACAAGACATAAGGTGACTGGGTTTAAGGTCAATTTTGTCAAATGGTCTGAAAACACCTTTCCATTTTTCCGATGCTTTGTTGAAGAGACCATTTATTTTTATGTACAGTTCACTTGGTGATTCTCCAGCAATTCTGAAGGTTACTGTTCTGTCTGCCTTCTGTCTTGCTTGCAATTCATCATAAAGCTTAGCATAGATTAGTTTGAATACTTCTTCAAAAGCATCTACCCCAGCATTGGCTAAAACTAAATCTTCGAGGTTCAGTATGATTTCCTTAAGTGGTGCATCAGGTTCTAAGTCATCAAGAGTCTTCTTTTCACCTATAATATCGCTCAACGACTGAGTGACACTCGGTATATCATCAATAGCTATGAAGGTATTGGGTTCTTCTCTGTGCAGAACAAGAATATCTTTGCCATTAGTCCACACTCCAACTGGTGAACCTTCAGCGTTGCAGTAACTTTTTAGTTGTTGTTCACCATCACGTCGTCCAGGTTTTTTGACTTCCACGATTATGTAAGGCGATTCTAGGTCTTTGTGGAAAACTACAATATCTGCTCTTTTTTCGCCTACACCTGAACCAAACCAAACATCTTTCTCGATGACAATTCTGTCCAGCGGATAATCGTATTGAGTGACTATTTTGTTCAGGTAAAGTTGCCTAACGATTTCTTCAGGGGTCGCTTTTATCCAGCGCTCCCTTTTCATGCAGAAAAGGAATATGTTGCCGTCTTCTTTCTTGAAGCGTAATCTCTCTATGTCTTCTGCCTTGAATAAGTCTAAACTATATTTTACGTTTGGGTCTTTGAAAATTGCATCCAAATCGTCTTGAATTGTCAGTGACTATCCGCTCCTTGTTCGTAATTTTCCTTTTTTGCTGTCACGATTAGTTGACCTTCTTTGACTTCAAGACTAAGTTCTTGCCCACCTTTCCAGCATAATTCATTAACTGCCTCTTCAGGTACCACAATAACGTGTTTGAACTGCTCTTTTCCTTTGCGTTTGTAAGCGAGTTGTTTTTGGAGTTTAGCTTTCACTCTTTGTTTTCCCTCTTTTCCCAACAATCGAAAAGGCAGTCTATGGCATCGTTTTGCGAGTGTGTTTCGCCATCACTTGCCAGCTTCCCCGCCAAGGTGTTAATGCGTTTTCGGTTTCTCTCCGTTACCTTGATGGTCTTATCGGCAGGTTCGTTGGGTACAGTCTCTCCGTTATCCACGTTATCTACCTTAGCTACCTTCTCTACCTTCTCTCTATGGTACCATGAGTTTATAATACTTGTGGTGCCGCATGTTTTATGGTACCATAATACTCATATTATTGTGGTACCATAATAGTTAGTGGTAATAAGCATGACCCAAATAATGACTGAACGAGAAAGTCGGGGCTTACAAATTGCTCAAGCAAAAGAAAGTCAAGTTAACCGTGTAGAAGAGAACTTTTTCACAGTTAAGTCTCAGAGTGGAAATGGTGATTATGCTGTTTTCATGGTTGATGGTGAATGGCATTGTGAATGTCCAGACCATACCTACCGACATGTAAAATGCAAGCATCTTTACGCTTTAGAGTTCAGCCAAAAGATGAAAGAGCAAGTACGACAAAGCGTAGTTATTCAACAACTGAGCACAGCTAACTGTGTTTTCTGTAGCTCAGATAACATCGTGAAAGATGCCATACGACACAACAAACGCGGTGACATCCAGCGTTACCTCTGCAAGTCATGTGGAAAACGCTTCTCAGTAAATATCGGCTTCGAGAAAATGAAAGCTACACCACAAGTGATAACGTCAGCGATGCAACTGTACTTCACAGGCGAATCATTTAGGAATGTTCAGAAGTTCTTTAAGTTGCAAGGCGTGACTGTTGACCACTCAACCGTTCTCCGATGGGTGAAAAAATACGTTCGCTTAATGCAAAGTTACGTTGAAAAAATAAAACCTAACGTTTCTGACACTTGGCGTGCCGATGAACTATACATCAAAGTAAAAGGCGACATGAAATATTTGTTTGCGATGATGGATGATGAAACACGGTTCCTAATCGCTCAAGAAGTAGCAGAAACAAAAGA
>Ga0187886_1003257_pt1 | contig 12259 bp, 10 predicted proteins | sample June2016WEW_20_1_FD_133001 | JGI IMG/M metagenome (GOLD analysis project Ga0187886, IMG submission 133001) | Peatland microbial communities from SPRUCE experiment site at the Marcell Experimental Forest, Minnesota, USA - June2016WEW_20_150 | ecosystem: Environmental > Terrestrial > Soil >...
GCGGCGCCTCCTTACTTTATCGGCCTGATACACCCCCCAACCTTAAATCCACCTGATGCCAACAGTCCCGTCTGCGGCTGATAAATCCACATAGACCGGCAAAATACGACTGCGGATGAGAGGAGTCGAACCTCCACGGGTTTAAACCCATAGGTACCTGAAACCTACGCGTCTGCCAGTTCCGCCACATCCGCTTATTTTTGGTGATGATACTGGATATTGAAATTTTCGTCAATGGCGGAGCGGCGGGAAATGGCGGAATGTTATCGGGCGTTGCGGGGCGGTTTTGGCGAGGGGAGGCGGTTGCGAAAATAACGGGTTTTTGAGGGGATTTTGGCGGAGAGATTATGGGCGCGGAGGGGGGATGTGCCTTCAAATTGCGGGAAGGTCTCGGAAGCCGAGACTCCGCTGCGCTACGCGTCAAATTTTGACAAAAAGGTTGAGTAATCCGGCCAATGCGCATATATACATTATAAGAAATAAGTTGAAACCAACTAAAAAAGGGCAAACCAATAATAAAGGAGAAAACAAATGAGAAACGGGACGGTGATTTCAGTAGTGATAACGGCCATTATTATGAGTCAGTATTGTTTTGGGGCTGAAAAGATGAGACCGATTGCACCCTCGACTACGGCAATCGAGGGTGGGCCGGGAGTGGGGTTGACGATTTATAACGATAATTTCGCGGTGGTGCGGGAGAGCAGGAAAATGAAATTCGAGAAGGGGCGAAACACGGTGAAATTTACGGACGTTGCGTCGGCGATAGACCCGACAAGCGTCAAGTTTTCGTGTCTGTCATCCCCCGGGGCGGTAACGGTTTTAGAGCAGAATTATGAGTATGACTTAGTCAATGCCGACAGTTTGCTCAAGCGATATATCGATAAAAATATTACGCTGAAATTAAAGGGGAGCGGGGCGGATGCGGGCAGGGAAGCGAAGGGGATTTTAATGGCGGCGATTGGGGGCGATTTGATTATCAAGGGTGAGGACGGGGAAATGCACATTGTCGATAAGGCGGGAGTCGAGGAGGTATCGCTAAAGGAAGCCTCCGCCAAAGAAGGCGAGACCTCGCAAGGCCGGCCTGAGGATTCCGCCACGGCGGACAAGTTGGTTACTAAGCCGACATTGGTGTGGTTGGCGAATGCGGAAAAGGGCGGGGAGCAGTTGTGCGAGGTGACATATACGACTGAGCAGATTAACTGGAAGGCGGATTATTCGGCGGTATTGAACGGGGACGATACGGCACTGGATTTTTCAGGATGGGTAACGATTGATAATAAAAGCGGGGCGGGATACAGGGACGCGGCGCTGAAATTGATTGCGGGGAACGTGAGGAGGGTGCAGCCAGCAATGGCACCAAGAATGTATATGGCGAAATCAGGAATGGCGGATATGGCGGAAGCCGCAGGGGGATTCCAGGAAAAATCGTTTATGGAATATCATATGTATACCCTTGGGAGGAAAAGCACGATAAATAATAACCAGGTGAAGCAGATTGAGTTTATTGAGCCGGCGACGGGAGTGACGGCGAAAAAGATTTTTGTATATGACCTGGGGGACCAGTGGTTCGTTGAGCAGAGCCAGGGCAAAGGCAAGGTCAAGGTTAAGATTGAGTTCGAGAACAAGAAGGAAAATAAATTAGGGATAGCGCTGCCGAAGGGGAAGGTGCGGGTGTTTAAGAAAGATTCGGCGGACAACAGTTTGCAGTTTGTGGGGGAGGACGAGATTGACCATACGCCGAAGGATGAGAAGGTGTCGCTGTATATCGGGGACGCGTTCGATATTGTGGCGGAGCATACGCTTTTGGACAGTAAGCACGAGACGCGGATGGCCAGAGAGACGCACAAGGTGGAACTGCGCAACCGCAAGGCCGAGGCGGTTACGGTTTTCGTGGATGAGCATATACCTGCCTGGGTGAACTGGACGATTGAGCCGGCTACGCATAAATTTATCAAGAAGGATGCGAACACGGCGCGGTTCGAGGTCGCGGTTGACCCGAACGCGACGGCGACGGTGCAGTGGACGGTTACGCAGACGTGGTAGATTTTTCACCACGAAGGTCACGAAGGAACACGAAGGCAGAATAGTTTTGAGTTTCCGAAGCGGGTTTTGCCCCTGCAACATTTTTTATCGAAGCGATAAAAAATACGACGCAGGGGTCTTCGCTGCGCTACGATGTTGAGTTTTGAGTTGCGGATGGGGATTTTTTTACCGCAAAGGGCCGCGAAGGGTTGTTGACAGGTTGGTTGCGGGAAAATAAGGTGAGAAGGTGTGAAGAGTGCAAAAGGTGTGAATGGGGGAAGACTGATTTCCTATTTTCGATTTCCAATTGCCGATTTTGGAAAGATTGCTTCGTCCCTAAGGGACTCGCAATGACAAAAAACAGAATGCTGAACATCAAACGTCCAACATTCAACGTTGAAATCATTGGCGAATGAGAAGTAACGTCGAGTTATAGAGAAAGAACAGGGCGAAGAGAAGCATAGCGGCGGCGCAGAGTTTGAGGATTATGGTTTGGGATTTGGGGCCGAGGAGGGAAGTGCCGTGGAAGGCGGCGAAGGACAGCGCGGTAACCCAGAGTAAATCGACGAGCCAGTGGGTGACGGCGAAAAGGACGAAGGCGTGGAGGCCGAACTGGGTTGCGCGTGTGGCCAGCGCCAGGCCGACGGTTGCCCACCAGATAAGGAAGTAGGGGTTGGAGGCGGTGAGGAGGATGCCGGTGAAGACGGCTCGATGCTGGATACTCGATTCTCGATGCTCGATATTCGATACTGGATGCTCGATGTTCGATACTGGATTCTCGATGTTCGATACTGGATGCTCGATGTTCGATACTGGATGCTCGATACTGGATGCTCGATGCTCATTGCTCGTGGTGGAAGAAGAGGATTTGAACATTGAGAAGGCCATATAGATGAGGACGAGGCCGCCGATGAGGCCGATGGTGATTTGGGTGGCGGGTTTCTGGAAGAGTGAGCCGAGGCCGAGGATTATAAGGAGCATAAGGGGGAATTCGATGATGCCGTGGCCTACGGCGAGGAGGACGCCTGCCCAGCGGTTGCGAGCGCCCATAGTTATGGCGGTAGCGGTAACGGGGCCGGGCTGGAGCGCGCCGGAAAGTGAGATTATGAAAACCTGAATCAGGAAAATTACAAGTGCCACGGGTCGGTTGCGTCTCCAGATTATTTTATTCCCTGAACAGCACAGCTTCACGTCCGAACCACCAGGTCGCAAATGCCAGCAGCACCCCGGCAACGATAAAAGTTGAGCCGAGAATGCCTGCGAGAATAAGGTAATCCATAGTTCCTTTGAGAAGCTCTTTAATCGCCAGCGATATATTCATAACCGGCACCATAGCGGTAATCCAGTTCAATTCGATGCCGGGCAGCATAGCAATAACGGCGGGGATAATCACAAACATATTCAGCAGGCCGCAGTAGGCGCCTGCCTCCCGGTAGCTTCTGGCGTAGATAGATATGCACAGTAAAAGGGAGGCGAAGATTGCGGCCGTGGGGATGAGCATCGCGCCAACAAGCGCGAAGTCGATTAAATTTATTGATTGTATTACTTCCTGCATAGCGCCGGCTACTTCTTTGCCTTTGGTGGTGAGGATTACCCCGATACTTGTCAGACAAAGAAGCGCCGCGGTGACACCGGTTGTAAATAAGACGAGGAATTTGCCGAAGACAATCTGAAAGCGCGGCACCGGTGCAAGCAAAAGTGTTTCGAGGGTGCCTCGCTCCTTTTCACCTGCGCCGACATCGATGGCGGCATACATCGCCCCCATAAAAGAAAAGATAATAAATAAATACGGCAGCATTCCGCCGAGACGTTCGCCGAGAATTTCTCTCATATTGGCAGTGCCGTGTTCTTCGATGGTGATAGGATTGAGCAGATTATCGCGGGCCTGGGGGCTGTCGAGGCCCAGTTTGTTGAGCCGTTCGGTTCGCCACTGGTTGCCAAGCTCGTGGATTACTTTGGCGGCCCTGCTGTTGGCCATACTGACAATCGTGGCGTTGTTGTAGTAAAGCAAAATTGTGACCTGGTTGGAATCTTTGAGCTGCTCCTGAACCGACTGCGGGATGACGACGGCAAACTTGATTTTCTCGGAGGCAATGGCCGAGTTGATATCCCCGGGTGCGGGAATACTGATTTTTTCCAATCCCTGTTCATTCTCGAAGGCCCGGCCAAGCTGCGGCAGATACTCACTGCCGAATACGGCATATTTGAGTGTTTCAGTCCGTGCTTTTTGCTCCATATGTATTGAAAATCCTATCAGCAGGTTTATCAGCATAGGAACGATTATCGTCGGCACAAGGAACATAAAAATCAGGGTCCTGCGGTCTCGCAAAACCTCTCTAAGCTCTTTAAGATATACGACAAGCACGTTACGCATTTGCTTGCCCCCCTGAGCCGACCAGTGCCAAAAACGCCTTATCGAGGCGCGTTTGTCCCGTTTTTTCGAGCATTTGCCGAGGCGTTCCCGTGAAGCATATTCTGCCCTGCCTGAGCATTACCACGGTATCACAAAGCCGTTCGACCTCGTGCATATGATGCGTGCAGAACAGCACGGTTTTTCCTTTTTGTTTGCAGGATTCGATAAACAAAAGGATTGCCTCAGATGCCACGACGTCGAGGCCCGTGGTTGGCTCGTCGAACATCACGATTTGGGGGTCGTGGACGAGCGTGCGTGCAATCGAGACCTTCTGTTTCATTCCCGAGGAAAGGGTGTCGTTTCTCTTGTCGATAAAATCTTTCATCGATAGAAGGCCGATTAGTTCGTCGACACGTTTTTTAAGCGAGTGTCTTTCTATACCGTGAAGCATTCCGAAGTATTCAATCATTTCCCTGCCGGTCAGACGCCCGTAAAGCCCTGTGTTGTCGGAGAGAAACCCGATTTTCCTGCGGACTTCGAGCGGATTTTGAAGGACATCGATGCCGTCGAACGACGCGGTCCCGGTTGTCGGTTTCAGCGAGGTAGAGAGAATTCTAAGCAGCGTGGTTTTTCCGGCGCCGTTTTGTCCGAGCAGGCCGAGTATCATTCCGTTTTCGGCGGTGAATGTAACGTCCGTTAGGGCGTGGACAATCGAGCCGCTGGTAGAAGGTTCGGCTTCAAACCTGCTTTTACGCTTTTTACCCCTGCGTTTGAAGGATTTGCTTATGGCCTTGACTTCTATCATAATTTTTGGCGGTAATTCACTCTCCGATGATTTTGACGAGGGCGCGTTTTTTTCGGCGGCCATCGAATTCGCCGTAGAAGATTTGCTCCCAGGGGCCGAAGTCGAGTTTGCCATTGGTTACGGCGACGACGACCTCGCGGCCCATAATGGTGCGTTTGAGGTGTGCGTCGGCGTTGTCTTCGGCGGTGTTGTGATGGTATTGGGAGTAGGGTTTTTCGGGGGCGAGTTTTTCAAGCCAGGTTTCGAAATCCCGGTGCAGGCCTGATTCGTCGTCGTTGATGAAGACCGAGGCGGTGATGTGCATCGCGTTGACTAAGCACAGACCTTCTTTGATGCCGGATTCAGCGAGGGCGGTTTCGATTTGCGGGGTAATATTGATAAAGTCCCTGCGATGGGGGGTGTTGAACACAAGTTGTTTGCGGTAAGATTTCATTGAGCCACAGAGATTTTAGCCACCCCCGCAACATTTTCCGCAAAACGGAAAATACGGCGCGGGGGCTTCGCAGAGGACACGAAGCCCTTGGCGGAGTCTCGCCTTAGCGAGACAGAGTTCACAGAGATAAAAGATTTTTGGCGGGGCAAGCCCCACCCTACAGGAAACAGGGTTATTTTAACGGATTTAAGGAGATAAGGAAATAATTACTTGCAAAGGGGGGCGTATGTAATTATGTTATTGCGGCTTTGGCGGGGGCGCCAAGGAGATGCGGGTGGAACGAAGGGCGTCTAAGCCGGGGCAGGAAATGAGGAAGATATGAAGAAGGACGTAGTATTTTGGGATATGGACACGCAATATGACCTTATGCGGCCTGAGGGCAGGTTGTATGTGCCGGGTGCGGAAGGGATAATCGAGAACGTAAGCAAGGCGAGGCGTTTTGCGCTGGAGAACGGCTACTCGATAATTGCCGTGGCGGACTGGCACAAAGAGGGCAACAAAGAGATTTCAAAAAAACCGGATTTCAAAACCTCTTTTCCTGCGCACTGTATGGCGGGCACGCCGGGAAGCGAGAGGGTGGGGTATTTAGGGGAGCTGCCGATAGATGTCGTGCCTAATGAGAAAATGAGCGAGGATAAGCTGCGGGAACTGTTAGACAGGAAGCAATTTCATATTGTGGTAAGAAAAGAAGAATTAGAGATGTTTTCTAATCCGAATATGGCGGCGATTGTGGAATTTTTACAGCCGAAGAAGGCGGTGGTTTTCGGGGTGGCGCTGGATTTGTGTGTTCAGCAGGCGATAGAAGGATTGAGCGAGGTTGGCAGCATAAAGTTATATTTACTGCGGGACGCCGTGAAGACGCTGGGGTTAAAAGGGGACGAGGCGGTGCTTGAGGAGTTCAGGAAAAAAGGCGTTGAGATTATAACGGTTGCGGATTTGGAGAAGAAGTTTTAAGCGGACAAAGGATTGATTGCCGGGGGCGGTGTTTGTTGAGTTGGGGGGATTTTGGGGGTATAATTGAGCAGTTTTGGCAGCGGTAAGGGTCTGGAAATATATGTCGAAGTTTGAGCTGAACAGTTCGTATAAGCCGGGGGGAGACCAGCCGGAGGCGATTGCACGGCTGACGGAGGGGCTGCGCGCGGGTAAAAAGTATCAGACGCTGATGGGGGTAACTGGGTCGGGCAAGACGTTTACGATGGCAAACGTGATAGCGGCGGCGAACAGGCCTACGCTGGTGATATCGCACAATAAAACGTTAGCGGCGCAGCTTTACGAGGAGTTTAAGGAGCTGTTCCCCAATAACGCGGTTGAGTATTTTGTGAGCTATTACGATTACTATCAGCCGGAGGCGTATATTCCGCAGCGGGATATTTATATCGAGAAGGACGCGTCGAAAAACGCGGACTTGGACCGATTGCGACTATCGACAACGACGAGCTTATCGACGCGGGAGGATTGTATTATCGTGGCGTCGGTGTCGTGCATATTCGGATTGGGCTCGCCTGAGGAATATAAGGCCAGCGTCGTTGGGGCGAGGGTCGGCGATACCGTCGACCGCAATGAGCTATTGGGGAGATTGGCGGACATTCAATATAATCGCAACGATATTGAGTTTCAGAGGGGGATGTTCCGGGTGCGGGGCGACGTGGTGGAATTGTATCCCTCGTATGAGTCGTTTGCGATACGCTTTGAGTTTTTCGGAAACCAGATTGAAAAGATTAGTTATATAAACCCGGCGAGCGGGGAAATTCTGGCACAGGAGGAACAGGTTTTCATTTACCCGGCGCAGCATTACGTGCCAGGGGAAGCGAGTATCGCAAGGGCGATTGAGGGGATAAGGGCGGAATTGAAGCAGCGATTATCGGAGTTGCGAAGCCAGGGGAAATTATTAGAGGCGCAGCGACTGGAAGCGAGGACCAAGTATGATATCGAAATGATGCAGGAGGTGGGGTATTGCAGCGGGATTGAGAATTACAGCAGGCACCTGGCGGGGTTGGCGGCGGGGGCGAGGCCTTATACGCTGATAGATTATTTCCCGAAGGATTTCCTGCTGTTTATAGATGAGTCGCACGTAACGATACCGCAGATAAGGGGGATGTGGGCGGGCGACAGGAGCAGGAAGGAAGTATTGGTCGAGCACGGGTTCCGGCTGCCAAGCGCTCTGGACAACCGGCCCTTGCGGTTCGAGGAGTTCGCGGAGAGGTGGAGCGAGGTGGTATTTGTTTCGGCGACACCCGGGCCTTACGAGCTTGAGAAAAGCGAGCATGAGGTGGTGGAGCAGATAATCAGGCCTACGGGGTTGATAGACCCGGAAATTTTTGTTCAGCCGGCAAGAGACCAGGTGGTGCATTTGTTAGGCGAGATTGAAAAGAGAATAGAGGCAGGAGAAAGGGTGCTGGTAACGACGCTGACCAAGAAATTAGCGGAGGATTTGTCGGGGTTTATCGCGAAAAAGGGAATCAAGTGCCGGTATCTGCACAGCGAGATTGAGACATTAGAACGGGTCGAGATATTGCGGGAACTGAGGCAGGGGAAATTTGACGTGCTGGTAGGGATAAATTTGCTGCGGGAAGGGCTGGATTTGCCGGAGGTTTCGCTTGTGGCGATTATGGACGCGGACAAGGAAGGGTTCCTGCGGAGTGAGACATCGCTGATACAGACGATAGGGAGAACCGCCAGAAACGTCAACGCGAAGGTGCTTTTGTATGCCGATACCGTTACGGAGTCGATGAAGAAAGCTATTGACGAGACGGACAGGCGCCGTAAAATACAGCTTCAATACAATAAAGAGCACAACATCACTCCCGAAACGATACGCAAGGAAATACGCTCAGGGCTGGCACTTGAGCTGCGGGCGGGCAAGACCGCTCGCGAGGCGGTGCGGTTCGAGCCGGACGAGTTCGAGAAGGTCGAGTTAGCGGGGCAAATCGAGAAGGAGATGCTTGAGGCGGCGGAGGCGCTTGATTTCGAGCGGGCCGCATATTTGCGTGACCGGCTGAAGGAATTGAAGGATTTGCCGGAGCTTGTGCTTTTAGAATCGAAAAAGAAAAAACGTGATTTTATTGTTGCGAAGCGATTAAAATTTAAAACAAAAGGCGATAAGAAAGAATAAAACGAACTTCGAGCCCCGATAGAATCGGGGAACATTCAACATTGAACGTTGAAATTGCAGAAAAAGTTGGTGTGCAGAGCACACCCTACAAAAGGGACAAAATGAGATTGTTGAAGATTGAAGAAATCAGGCCGTTGTTGAAACTGGCGATTGAGGAGGACCTCGGACTGGGCGATATGACCAGCGAGCTGTTGTTCGATGACAGCGTCAGGGACAAGGCGGACATTATTTCCCGCGAGGAGATAGTTGTTTGCGGAATGCCTATAGTGAAAGAGCTATTGCGGATGTATGACAAGAGAATCAAGCTGAAGGTCCTTATCAAAGACGGGGAGCACGCATACGTCGGGGGCAAGCTGGCGGCGATGTCGGGGCCTTTGCGGTCGATACTTACGGCTGAGCGGGTGGTGCTGAATTTCCTGCAGCGATTGTGCGGGATAGCGACCACGGCGCGCAAATACGTTCGGGCGGTGCAGGGGACAAAGGCGAGGATTTACGATACGCGAAAGACGATGCCGGGCTGGCGAGCGCTGGAGAAATACGCGGTGCGGTGCGGCGGGGGATACAATCACCGCTTAGGACTTTACGACGGGATACTGATAAAGGACAATCACCTTGCGCAGTTAGGGAGGGATTTTCAGCCGAAACTCAAAAAGGTAATCGAGAAGGCGCGAAAGATAAAGCACGCCAAATTTGTGGCAGTCGAGGTTGACTACGTCGATGACCAGCTTAATTACGTTCTGGAAATACCGGGGATTGATATTGTGCTTTTAGACAATATGGGGCAGTGGCAGTTGAAGCACGCTGTAGAGATGAGAGACAAGATGTGCGGGAAGAACAGGAAGCCATTGCTTGAGGCGTCGGGCAACGTTACGCTTGCCAACGTCTCGGCGATTGCGCAGTGCGGGGTTGACAGGATAGCGGTCGGCGCGATAACGCACTCGGCGACGGCGGTGGATATTGGAGTGGACAGATAAAAGATTTTTTATTTTCTATTTTCAATTTTTTATTTGAAAGAGAATCGGCAAAGATTTTGCTGTTGAATAGAAAATAGAAAATAACAAATAGAAAATTAAGATGTTAGACCCTGATAAGATAAGAGCGAATCTAAAGACAAGATATATCGGCAGGAAAATTGTTGTTTACGCCAGCACGGCCAGCACGAATGACGTGGCCGGGGAATACGCAAGGAACAAAGCCAACGACGGGCTGGTGGTATTGGCTGAGGAGCAGCGCGGCGGACGAGGCAGAGGGGGCAATAAATGGGTCAGCGGGTTTGGTCAAAGCGTGTTGTGCTCGATTCTATTGACCGAATCAGGATTAAACGCGGAGCTATTGCCGTTGGTAATCGCCGTGGCGACGGCTGAAGCAATAGGCAAATGCGCAAAGGCGGAGGCGAAAATCAAATGGCCAAACGACATTATCCTGAACAATAAAAAAGTCGCGGGGATACTCGTCGAATCGAGGAAACACGGTAAATATACCGCCAATGTTATCGGTATCGGTATAAACTGCCATCAGCAAAAGACGGATTTCCCCGCTGAATTGCGAAAGACGGCGACGAGTATTGATATCGAGACCGGAGCGGGTATCGACAGGATTTCGCTAATAAGGCGATTGCTTGTTTCGGTCGAGCACTGGCTCGACACAGGCGAAAAGAGGCCGCAGAAAGCGATTGAACGCTGGCAGAAATTGAGCACGCAATTGCATCATCGCATCACGGTTATATATAACAGGAGGCGGTTTACGGGCAATTGTATCGGGGTTGACCCGCAGCAGGGACTGATTTTACAGCTTGATACCGGCGGGCTCAGAATGTTTCACGCAGCTCATACAACGATAGCGAAAGATTGATTATGCCGGAAACACAAGAGCGCAAGAGCACAAGTGCACCCCTGCTTACGACATGCAGGGGCAGGCAAGAGCACAAGGCCGAGTCAATCCAGATACAGGATTGTAAATTGGCGGGTTTTCGCGAGGTACTGGAATTGCAGCAGCAATTGGTTGAGCAGAGGAGGCGGGGTGAAATCGGCGACACGGTTTTGATTGTCGAGCATCAGCCGGCGATTACATTAGGGGTAAGGCAAAGCGCAAATAAGCTACTGAGCGAGAGGGAAAAGCTCACTGCAAAAGGAATCGACGTGGTTGAAATACGCAGGGGAGGAGGCGCGACGGCCCACAATCCGGGACAGATTGTGTTTTACCCGATTTTGAACCTGCAGGAATTATGCTTAGGCGTCAGCGAATATATAAGGACGCTCGAACAGATTGGTATTGAGCTGTTTGACCTGCTTGGCGTTAAGAGTGAACGGCGAAAGGGTTTCCCGGGGCTATGGGTTAAAAATCGGAAAATCGCGTCGATTGGCGTGCGGGTATCGAGGCAGATTACGCATCACGGGATGGCGATAAATATAAACAATGATTTGGGTATTTTTGATTATATCGTTCCCTGCGGCCTGGAAGGCGTTGAAATGACGTCGGCTTTCAACGAAACAGGCAAAAAATACTCGCTACAGCAAGTAAAAAGTTATTTGTCGCGGATACTAAACCGTAATTTCAAAGCAAAAAGCAAAAAGCAAAAAGCAAAAATAAGACACCTTCCCGACTGGCTGCGAAGGCCGATGCCGACTGGCGGGGAATATAATAAGACCAGCGATATTGTTAATACGCTAGGTCTTGAGACGATATGTATGAGCGCAAACTGCCCGAACAGGGGGCAGTGCTGGTCTAAGGGCACGGCAACGGTATTGATTTTAGGCAAGATTTGCACGCGGGGGTGCAGGTTTTGCTCGGTGGCGAAAGGTAAGCCGAAACCGGTAGATGCGACTGAGCCGGCCAGAATTGCGGAATTGGCGAAAAAGCTGAATTTGCATTACTTGGTAATCACAAGCGTCAACCGCGATGACCTGGCTGACGGCGGCGCGGGGCATTTTCGCGACTGCATTCGGGAGGTTCGCAAACAGCGCCCCGATGTGAAATTTGAAATTCTGACGCCTGATTTTTGGGATTGCCAGGAACAAGCGATTGCTGTTTTGGAGGAAGTGCAGCCATTTGTATTTGCACATAATGTTGAGACAGTGCCGGGGTTATACAAAAAAGCACGCGCGGGGGGCGATTATCAGCGGTCGTTGAATTTGCTGAGGATTGCCAAAGAAACGTTCGGCAATACACCTGTAAAATCGTCGATTATGTTAGGGTTAGGGGAAAGCAATGAGGAGGTTGAGCAGGTATTGAGGGATTTGCGGGCGGTCGGCTGTGAGCGGCTTACAATCGGGCAATACCTCAAGCCATCGAAGGATTCGCTTGAGGTTGTGGAATACATCAGGCCTGAAAAGTTTGAATGGTGGAAACAAAAGGCGACTGAGCTTGGTTTTAAGTGGGTCATATCAGCGCCATTTGCCCGAAGTTCGTATCTCGCGGAAATGAGGACTACGTAACCGCACCGTTGCCGGCGAGTGTTTTCAGCAGCGATTCAAGCTCCTGTTGGCGAGGAGCCAGACCCTTTCGCACGGCATATTGATTAAGCCAATACACTCC
>Ga0187886_1003258_pt1 | contig 12252 bp, 7 predicted proteins | sample June2016WEW_20_1_FD_133001 | JGI IMG/M metagenome (GOLD analysis project Ga0187886, IMG submission 133001) | Peatland microbial communities from SPRUCE experiment site at the Marcell Experimental Forest, Minnesota, USA - June2016WEW_20_150 | ecosystem: Environmental > Terrestrial > Soil >...
CAGTGTTTAGTCAAATCACCTCGGCTTATGTTGAGCGAAACCAGATACTCGTCAAGCCGGGCAAAATGGTTTTAGAGGTATTCCCGCCGGTCGAGTGGAACAAGGGAAAAGCCGTGCAATGGCTTTTAAAAAACGCGGCAGTCAAAAATACTAAAATCGTGCCCATTTATATCGGCGACGATGTTACCGATGAGGACGCGTTCAAGTTCTTGAAAAACCGGGGCCTGAGTATTTACGTGGGAAAGCCGGGTAAATCCCGCGCCCGCTATTACGTTAAAGACATAAACGAGGTCCACGATTTCCTTTCATTGATAGCAAAATTAAAATAAGACCGCCTGCAAAATCAGAACCTTGATTTATCGGGAAATTTAATGCAAAATTACATAACACCCGCGACATTAGACGAAAGAAAAAGCTATGGCTAAAAGGGAATATTCACAATTTCAGAAAAACGTAATAAACAACTATTACGGCAACCTCGACACCATAATGTTAGGCAAGCTCGGCGAGCTGGTCAGCGAGCTTTACCTGGCAGAAACCGATACCAAGCGAGACCGGCTGTGGGAACGCGTCCACAAGGCGATGCTCAACCTCAAAATACCACCCGACATTATCAGCCATATAATGGCCAAAAAAGACGTCAAAATTCTGGCCCAGAACCTCAATGACTGGATTGCCTCCCCCGCCCACAATCGCGGGGCAAAACCCCGAAACAATCCTGAAAACCGCTAAAAACCCCTGATTTATCAGCCCTAATCATATTAACCCATATTTAGCTTTTCCTGCCCCGTTTTTTTGTCGATACACACCCAGCGGTAATAGTGCGCAAGGGTATCTTGGGTTTGGAAACCGCAATTACGGAATTTATACTTTAATAAGTCCGCCAATCTGTAAGGAGTCGAAAAATGGCTGTGCAATACGAAGCGACCAAACGCGTTTATCCCACCGAAGACAGGGGACAGTTGAGCATTCAGAATATGCTCGGTTATTTCGAGGAGATGGGTGCAATGCGGGTCTCGGACCTGCATATTAAGGTCGGCGCCCCGCCAACTTATCGCGTTGACGGCGACCTCAAAAAGCTCAACGGCCCCATACTGACACAGGATATGGCCGAACAATTGATTCTGCCTTTACTCAGCGAAAACTCGCTTGAAAAACTGCGCGAGCTGCACAGCGTTGACTGCTCATACCGGCTGACCGCGACACATTTCCGCATCAATGTTTTCAAGGAAAACGACGGTATTTGCGCGGCCATTCGCGCGCTGTCCGTGGACATACCGACAGTCGAGAGAATCGGTTTTCCCAACGACATCTGGAAGGACATCATCAATCGCAAACACGGGCTTGTCCTGATAACCGGCGTTACCGGCTCAGGCAAATCCACCACTATCGCATCATTGATTAACCGTATCACCGAGGAGCGGGCAGGCAGGATAATCACTATCGAAGACCCCATTGAGTACATATACGAGCAGAAACGCTCGCTTGTCTCACAGAGGGAAATAGGAAAAGACGTGTATTCCTTTATCGACGGGCTTCGCTCGATGCTTCGTGAAGACCCGGATGTCATAGTCGTAGGCGAAATGCGCGACGCCGAGACAATCGCTATGACCCTTATGGCCGCAGAAACCGGCCACCTTGTATTCTCAACTCTGCACACAAGGGACACCGCCGGCACAATCACCCGAATACTCGATTACTTCCCGCCCGGCAGGCAAAACGAAGTCCGAAATCAGCTTTCATTAGGCCTGGCTTATATCGTCAGCCAGAAGCTTGTCCCGCAAAGTAACAGCAAAGGCAGAATCGCGGCTATGGAAATCCTCAACAACAATTACGCCATCGCCAACCTGATTCGAACAGGCAAAATGGAACAGATATATTCGCAGCTCCAGACAAAAACGCAGAACCGCTACGACGAAAAAATGGTTACTATGGAAAGACATCTTGCCCACTTGGTCAGGGAAGAAAAAATCGACCTCGTCGAGGCACAGAAATGGGCCAACAACCTCAGCACCTTCAACGAGGCGATTAAGTCGGAATAAGCCGGCTGCTTGCGGATTTTCTATTTTTTATTTTCAATTTTCTATTTAATAAGAAACGGCCTATCGGGGAAAACTGCCCCTTTTTTCAAATAGAAAATAGAAAATTAAGTCCTTTTGACGTTCCTCCCTTAAAAATCTATAATAATCCCGTTCAATTAAGGGATTTATTATGGAAACCGTTCTGCTGGTAATATTGATTGTCCTGGTGGCGATTGTTATGGTTCTTTTGTTTCATACAAGCGCCGCCAGCAGGGATAAGCTGATTCAGCAGCAAACTGCCGTAACAACCCTTCAGCAGCAGCTCGATTCAATCCTCAAATCGACCGATTCCACCAGGAACGCTCTTGCCGACTCTCTTCAAAAAGGCCAAACCGCGCTTATCCAGGGTCAGCAATCTACTTCTGATACCCTCAGCAAACTTAATAATCAAATTGGCCAGGTCATAACCGCAAGCGCCCAGATGCAAAAAGTCGGCGACGAGGTCCGGCGCCTGCAGGAAATCCTCGCCAGCCCCAAGCTTCGCGGCAATCTCGGCGAATGGTCCTTAGACAACCTGCTTTCGCAGATTCTCCCGCAGGCGAGCTACCTGACTCAATACGATTTCAAAGACGGCCAAAAAGTTGACGCTCTCGTCAAGCTCGCCGATTACGCCGTGCCAATCGACGCTAAATTCCCACTTTCCAGTTTTGAGCTTTTGCTAAAGGCCGAATCGGATGACGAAAAAGCAAAACTGCGAAGGCAGTTTCACAACGACGTTATCAAACATATAGACAAAATAGCGGTTTCCTACATCAGGCCTTCCGAAGGCACCGTCGATTTTGCGATTATGTTTATCCCCGCCGAAAACGTCTATTACGAGGCGATTATCCAATACCCCGACGACTCAAAAAATATCCTCCAGTATGCCCTTGATAAAAAGGTCATAACCGTCTCACCCAATTTGCTTTACGCCTACCTGATGACGGTAGCTATGGGTCTTCACGGCTTGCAAATCGAAAAACAGGCAGCCGAAATCCGCCAGAACCTCAAAACCCTCACCGGCTCACTGGCCGACTTCGCCAACACCTGGGAAGTCCTCGGCAAGCACCTCCGCAACGCCTATTCCCAATACGACGACGGCCAGAAAAAATTAGACCGTTTCTCGCTTCAACTTACTCACATACAACAGGAAGACAACAAATGAAATTATTTAACAAAGGAACGCACCGACAAATATGCGTCCTGTTATTTCTCGCATCATTTGTTTTTGCATCAATTACGCGAGCCGATGACCTGTATGATAGTTTCAAGAACCCGCCTGCTGCCGCGAGGCCCGTTGTTCACTGGGACTGGCCCGCCAAATTGCCGGCGGATAAGGAAATAATTAAACAACTGGAAACGTTCAAAAATTCCGGCTTTGGCGGCGTTGAAATCACCCCTGCCGAAATAACCCTGACAGCCGCCAAATCGCTTAAGTTCGCCGCCGACGAGGCGAAAAAACGCGATATGCTTGTCGATTTGGTCCTGCCCTGGCCGCCGACCGCACCATCTTTGCAGCCGGATGAATGCGCCAAGACAATATCGCTCGACAAAAAATTTCTCAAAGGCCCGATACAATTTCACACCGACATCAATGACCTTAATTCAAAACTCAAAACCCAAAACTCAAAACTGATGTTCCTCCGCCTGATTCCGCTTGACCAAAAACAATTTGACCCAGGCGACGAATTTATAAATAAAATCCAACCAAATGGCGATGCCGATTTCAACATCCCCGACGGCAATTATGTTTTCTACACCGGCATCTTAAATTTTACCCGCCGAAGCGACCGCGAAGGCGGGCAGCAGTCAGCAATTGACCCTCTTAACAAGCGGGCCGTCGAAAAATATTTCAATAACCTGTCCGCGGCGCTTGCCCCGGCGTTCGGCGGTAATCTCGGCGACACCCTTCACGCGATTTCCTTCGACCTCGTCATTGCGAGCGACCTGTCCTCCGTAGCGATAGCGAAGGGGGAAGCGAAGCAATCTCAATTCCTTGCCGGGGCTAACTGGACGAGTGATTTCGAGCAGGAGTTCGTCAAACGCCGCGGTTACGACCTCATCGCCTGCCTGCCCGTAATTCTCGACGACGACATCGCCGACGACAAAACTTATTTTTACCAAACCGTCCGCCGAACCCGCTACGATTTCTACAAGACACTCGCCGAATTGCTTAATGAGCGTTTTCTTACGGCTTTTAACGATTTCTGTCGGGGTAACGGCGTCCTTGCCCGATTAGAGCTTCCCGAAAACCCCTTATCCCCAGGATTTTCTGACGCAAACCTGCCTTTCGATATCCCGCAAAGTAAAATAGCGCATAACCCGCAGGCCTGGAATCTTATCGCGTCGTCGGCAGCTCATTTTGCAGATAAACCGCTAACTTGCTGCCGGTTTTCAGACGACCCGTGTTTCTTCGAAAATCAGCAAGATTCTTTCAGAATTCACGACCTCGCGTTTGTGTCGGGCATAAATCAGTTTATTTGCACCGAGCGAAATTCAGGTCCCAAAAGTCGCATCGACCGAAACGCCCGTCTTTCTGCCGTTTTCCGCAATTCGCAGCTCAATCTAAATCCGGTGGTTAAAATCTCGCCTGCAAACCCTAACCTCTTTTTTATAAATTACTTTACCAGCGACCGGGATATTTTCTTCTTTACCAACGTTGACCGCACCTCGTCTTTGTCTTTCAACGCCCAATTCGAAACCGGCGACAAAATCCCCTGGCTGTGGGATCCCGAAACCGGCAACCGCAACTTGTTCCATTACGGCAGCAGTAAAAACTCCCTCGATATCGAGTTTGACCCCCTCGATTCGGTTTTGCTCGTCTTTGAACCAGACATGTCTGATAAAAATGTAGTAGAAAAGTAATGCAAATATTAAAAATTAAAATGTAAAATTACGGAAAAAGAGCAATTTGATTTGGTCTGCCTCATCAATTTTGCGTTTTACATTTTGCTTTTTAATTTTTTAGTGTCTTAGTGGCAAAAAAATGATTTACGAAGACCTCAAAGGTAAAAAAGTTTTAGTTACCGGCTCAAGCTCCGGCATCGGCGCCGCCACAGCCGTTATGTTCGCTCAGCAGGGTTGCTTCGTCGGCGTTCATTATTTCAGAACAAAGCAGGGAGGCATCGACACTCTCCAACAGGTCAAAAAATTCAGCGATGGCATTCTCCTCAAAGCCGACGTCCGCAATCAGTCGCAGGTCAATAAAATGGTCTCGTCTTTTGCCGGGGCAGCAGGGGGGCTTGATATTCTCATCAACAACGCCGGCGACCTCATCGACAGGCAGCCCTTCGAAACCGCCTCCGTAGAATACCACGACGACATTTATCGGACAAACGTCCGCTCAATCTTTTTCGTTACCCAGGCCGCGCTACCATATCTGAAAAAATCCGTCGGATGCATCGTCAACGTCGGCTCAATCGCCGGCCATCACGGCGGTGCTACCGGCTCAGGAATCTACGCCGGCGCAAAAGCCGCCGTCGCGGTCGAGACCATTGCTATGGCAAAAGAGTTCGCAAAATACGGCATCCGCGTCAACTCCGTAATCCCCGGCCTCATCGAAACCCGCTTCCATCAGCGATACAGCTCGGCACAACGCCGGGCACAGGTTGCACAGGAAACGCCGCTTGGCAGAAACGGCTCCCCCGAAGACGTCGCAAAAGCAATCCTCTTTCTCGCAAGCTCCCAGGCCGCCGGCTTCATCACGGGCGAATACATCGCCGTCAATGGCGGCCTCTATATGCGAGCGTAAACCTCCGGACAATACACAGGGTAATCGCGTGTAAAAAGGGATTGAATTTCATCGCTTTGTATGTTAAAAGGTATTTGCTATGAAGGATTATATTGTGAATATCTCCGGACCGTCTTCAGCGAGGGCTCGCCAGGGGCGGACAAACCCAAAAACGTTACTTGTAAGACAAGCAGCAAAGGGAGCTATCATTATGCGGCAAAAAATTGGGTTTTACACGACATCATTTATGGGAATAGTAATAATGATTCTGGCCGGGTTAATGACGGGGTGCGAACAGCCGGCCAAAACAGAGATGCCGCCTGCTCCGGCAAAAAGCGTTTCGTCAAGCCATGACGCAATCCCGCAGGGGAAGCAGGACACAAATAATATAGAGCCAAAATTGGAAACGACAAGCTTGAAATCCGCAGAGACGGATAAACCTCAGCCCAAAGCCCAGGAAACAGCGAAAGTCATCGAACAGCGATTGATGGCGCCGGAAGATACAACAGCTTTCAAAAAATTGCATATAGCAGAGATAATCTGCATGTCGCGTCCTGACGCCAAAAGAGCCCCGAATGCTCCTGAGCCGAATATAAATGGTGACTGGTATGTCAGAATAGACGGTCAGTCAGGCCCCAGACACGATGGTATCGGTGAGATAGCATTTACCTCCGAAGCAGACCACATTGCATACGCGGCCAAAGATAACTCAAAGTTTCATTTGGTTGCCGATGCTAATATTGTCAGCCCTGAATACGATGATATCGAAAACATCACATTCAGTCCTGACGGCAAACGGCTTGCTTATGGAGCACAGATTAACGATAAATGGTTCGCGGTGGTGGATGGGAATGCCGGGCCCAGGTACGATTTTATCAGTTATTTTGCATTCAGTCCCGACGGCGGGCGTTTCACGTATGCGGCCGGAAAACAAAACGGCAAAAAACAAACGGTTGTCCTCGAGGGCGTCGAAATTGGTCCTGCTTACGATGCGACCTGGATGCCGGTTTTCAGTAATGATTCGAAACGAATAGCATTTTTGGCCCAGGACAATTTGAAAAAGTTTATGGTGGCGGACGGCAAACCGAATGGGATATATGATACTATTGGCAAGCTGGTTTTCAGCTCCGATAGTCAGCATTACGCGTATTTTGCAGGAAAAGGCAATTACAGGTTCTTGGTTTTCGATGGTAATGCTCTCACGCCTTTTGAATTTTTGCCAGAACGGGATATACCTATTTTCGGCCCAAATGATAACCGTGTAGCGTATAGAGCGCGAATTGAAGACAACTGGTTTGTTGTTGTCAATGACCAGATAGGTCCCTTTTTCGACGGTATCGGTAACAGGAGCATAGTCCTGAGTCCCGATGGCAAAAGCCACGCCTACGCGGCTCAAAAAGGTGAACAGTGGTGTGTTGTCGTCAATGACCAGGCCGGGCCGCTTTACGAGGGGATAGCCGCGTATGGTCCTGTTTTCAGCCCCGATGGTAATCACCTCGCCTATGGCGCTATAAATCACAGCAAATATTTCGTAGTGGTAGATGGTCAGCCGATGCCGGGGTATGACAACTACCTTGACATTAGTAACAACTCCATCTCATTTAGCCCGGATGGCAGGCATCTTATTTATAAAGTCCTGAAAGGTCTGAAATGGTATATGGCAGTGGATGGCCGACTTGGGCCGGCATATGATAAGCTCCAGTTTAAACCGACTTTCACCGGGAACGCGGTAGAATACCTGGCCCAGCGCGACGGGTGGATTTTCCGCTGTAAAAGGTCTCTTGAACAACCAGTTGATGAAAAAACGGTTACAGTCGATGAACAGCGATTAATGCCGCTTGAGGATATACAAAACCGTCAAAGAATTGCATACCTCAGCGACAATCTAATGGTTACTGTCAGAGTTTGTCCGCAGGAAAAACCCGATAACTTGGTATTTGTCTTAGGCGGGACTTTTAAAAACACGGAGTCCAACTACTATGGGAAAAGTGTAGCCAGTTTTTATATCGACAAATTCGAGGTAACGCAAAAAGAGTGGATTGAGGTAATGGGAAGTAATCCATCAAAATTCAAAGGCGATAATTTGCCGGTAGAAATGGTAAGCTGGTATGACTGTGTGGAGTACTGTAATAAAAGGAGTATAAAAGGGGGTTTAAAGCCGTATTACAATATAGACAAAAATAAAAAAGACCCAAATAACAGGAACGATACCAATGATATAAAATGGACGGTAACGGTCAATGCGGGAGCCAATGGTTACCGACTGCCCACAGAAGCGGAGTGGGAATATGCTGCAGGCGGAGGTCTGAACAGCGGGAATTACACATACAGCGGAAGCGATAGTTTAGATGAAGTAGCGTGGTACTGGAAAAACTCCGGAGACAAATACCTGACGGGATTTTGGTTCCGGAGCGTGATAGAAAATAACAATAATCAAACAAAACCCGTCGGTGGCAAGGAATCCAATGAGTTAGGACTTTACGATATGTCAGGTAATGTAAGGGAGTGGTGCTGGGACTGGCACCAGAGCAGCGGACCTGATGACCCTCAAGGACGCGTCTGGAAGGGCGGCGGCTGGCTCGGCGTAGAATTCCCCTGCGAGCCGTCTTTTCGCGCCACCTGGGAAGCGAATAGCAAGAGCAGCGATACGGGTTTTCGTGTGTGTCGCAGCAGGTAAAACTTTCAGAACAAAAAAATGATGAAAAATTTAACTGCCCGCAAAAAATCAAAGAAAATACGTTTGACTTTTCTAAAAAATAAGCAAGATACAATCCTTCCTGTTATTATCGTTTTTTGCCTGCCAGTATTGCTTTACCTGCAAACTCTTACCTTTGGCTTTACCGGTTTCGTTGATACCGACTTAACCACAGGCAACATTGCTTTTTTAAGCGATTTCAGAAATGCTCCCCGGGCATTTCTTACAGACGCCTTTCTTATAAAGAGCAGCCACTTTTACCGTCCTATGCTGACATTATCATACATGGCTGATATATACTTATCGGGGGGAGATAATGTATGGATGTATCACCTCACTAATATACTACTTTACGGGTTAATAGCCGGCCTGCTGTTTATTTTATTAAGGAAGTTTTTAATACCATTAAAGTTAGCGTTATTAAGCACATTGATTTATTGTGCGCATCCGCTTTTCATCTCTTTTACGGCGTGGATATCCGCAAGAGCGGATTTGCTGCTTTTATTTTTCTCCTTATTATCGTTTTTGTTTTTTATAGAATATTTTCAAAAGAAAAAGGGGAGCTACTTATTTTTAAACTGGCTTGCCTTTACAATTGCCTTGTTTTGTAAAGAGCCCGCGGCGTTTCTGCCTTTTATTTTCATTATATATTACTTTATTTTTGCATATAAAAAAAACTCCGTCAGCTATCGAGATAAAATAATATATTTTTTAACTCTTTTGCTTTATGCAATTTCAGGAATATCATGGCTTTGGCTGCGTTTGATTGCCTTTAAAAATTCTTCGGATGTGAATAAGTATGGATTAGTACCGCTCATATCAAATCTGCCGATGATACCTGAATCTTTAGCCAGACCTTTTTTACTTTTTGATATTTCCCTGATTTCATATTTTTCTCTTTTTAAAACCTTAGCCGGCTTAGGAATAATAATTCTGATTATCGTAATATTTTTCAAAAATAGCGAAAGAACAAACAGGGAAAAAGTATTTTGTTTGTCATGGTTTTTATTGTTTCTGCTGCCGAATATGTTATATAAAACGCAAGATATAAATTATTTAAGTCATCGTTTGTTTCTTCCCCTGATAGGCATACTGTTATTTATATTATTCAGCTTTCCAAAGAAATGGATTGAAATAAAAGGCATTACAATTTCGGGGGCAATGATTGCTCTTTTTGTTCTGCTATCTTCCATAACATTCGTAAAGAGCCGTGCATATTGCGACCCGATTGCTTTTTATAACTCTTCAATTTCCCAAAACCCGGATAAAGCTATAATGTTCACCAACAGAGGAGCCGTAAAAATTAATATGGGTGATTTACAGGGAGCAATTAACGATTTTACAAAAGCGATTGAGTTAAGCCCTGAAGATGCTGCTGCCTATAGCAACCGGGGAATGGCTTATTCATCTACAGGCCGCCTTGAAAGGGCAATCGAAGATTATGATAAAGCCGTAGAGCTGAATCCAAATTATGCAGGAGTTTATAATAACTGGGGATATACTGAGCAGGCCAAAGGCGACCTTGATAAGGCCGTCAAAAAATATGATAAAGCCATAGAGCTGAAGCCCGATTTCGCTGATGCTTATAACAACCGGGGAAATGCTTACCAGGCCAAAGGCGACCTTGCTCAGGCCGTCAATGACTATAATAAAGCAATAGAACTAAATCCAAATTATGATGATGCGTATTATAACCGTGGCCAAACTCTCGTCGGTCTGGGCCGATACGATAAGGCATTGGAGTCATTCAATCGGGCAATTAAAATTAACCCTCATTTTGCAGAGGCGCATTATAAAATCGGTTTTGTCTATAGCAAGTTAGGCCGCATTCAGGAAGAAATTGACTCATATAAGCAGGCCATTAGAATTAAGCCCGATTATGCCGACGCATACTATAATCTTGGTATTGCCTGCGGCGTTCTTGGCCTCCATCAGGATGCAATAAATTCCTTTAAGCAGGCCATCCGTATTAAGCCCGCTTACGCCGACGCACATTATAATCTCGGTATTACTTATTTAATAATCGGCGATAAGGATTCGGCCGTCCAGGAATATAAAATCTTAAAAAACCTTGGCGCCAAACATACAGACCAGTTGTATAACTTGATTAATAGGTAAGTACGTCTGAACCAAGCGCAGCAATTTCGCAAGATACAAAATTAACAGAAAAGAACTTACCTGAAGATGAGCAATACGCAATGCGCTATAAATATGCCTGACTTAGTCAAGAGAAACACTGTCGTTTTTGTTTACTCTGCTTTAATTTTGAGCACACTGCTGGTTTTCTGGCAGGTACGCAATTTCGACTTTGTCAACTATGATGACAAGGTTTATATTTGCGAAAATCCACACGTTTCCAACGGCCTGACCCCAAGCGGAGTCATCTGGGCATTTACAACCTGCTACATGGGATATTGGCAGCCCCTTACGTGGCTGTCGCTGATGATGAATTCTCAGTTGTTTGGCCCAGGCCCCGGCTGGTTTCATCTGGTAAACGTCTTTTTGCATCTTGCGAATACCTTACTGCTGTTTGCGGTGCTCAGGAAAATGACCGCCGCATTATGGCCAAGCGCATTTGTCGCAGCGCTGTTTGCGATTCATCCGATGCACGTCGAATCGGTCGCCTGGATATCCGAGCGCAAAGACGTTCTCAGCACGCTGTTCTGGCTTTTAACGATGCGGGCGTATATTCGGTATGCGAGTAACCCCCCAATAAATTGGGGGGCTAAATTTAGGAATTATGGACTCGCGCTGGTATTTTTCGCACTTGGTCTTATGTCAAAGCCGATGCTTGTTACGCTTCCTTTCATCTTACTTCTTCTCGATTATTGGCCGCTTAATCGAATCCGCAATCCGCAATCTAAAATCCGAAATCTGCTTCTGGAAAAGCTCCCTTTCTTCATACTTGCCGCTGTCTCAAGCGTTGTAACTTTTCTGACGCAAAAGGCCGGCTCTATCATCGTTGATACAAAAACTGTTCCGCTGACCGACAGAGCCGCTAACGCCTTTTTATCTTACGCGATGTATATATGGAAACTGTTTTGGCCGCAAAATCTGGCGGTATTTTATCCTTACGATGCCGGAAGTATTGTTTTCTGGCAGGTGGCGATATGTCTTGTGTTACTGATTGTTATATCCGTTCTTGTGATTTATTTTGGACGAAATAGAAAGTATCTGCCGGTGGGCTGGTTTTGGTTTATCGGGACTCTTGTCCCCGTCATTGGGCTTGTTACGTTCACAGGGTCGTCATACGCCGACCGGTTTACTTATATACCCTATATAGGCCTTTTCATAATAATTGCGTGGGGTCTGCCAGAACTGCTTTCAGGATGGCCTTATCGAAAAATTGTCCTCGGTGTGGCAGCATCAATGATGCTTATAGCTCTGGGAACAGTTGCTTATCGGCAGGTTGGTTTCTGGAAAGACAGCATTACACTGTTTTCCCACGCTCTCGAAGTCACACAAAACAACGCTGTTGTGCACAATTATCTTGGCAATTCCTATTTCGACCTTAAACGCTACCATGATGCGATGGAATCCTGCAGGCAGGCCGTTGAAATAATGCCAGATTATGCCGAGGCGCACTATTATCTTGGCAATGCCTACAGCAAGCTTGGCCGCGAGCAGGATGCGGCCCAATCTTTTAAGCAAGCCATCAAAATCAAACCGGATTATGCCGAGGCATACAATAATCTTGGTAATGCCTGCGTCAGTTTGGGCCGCTTTCAGGAAGCGGCAGAGGCCTTTAAGCAGGCCATTAACATCAA
>Ga0187886_1003259_pt1 | contig 12251 bp, 21 predicted proteins | sample June2016WEW_20_1_FD_133001 | JGI IMG/M metagenome (GOLD analysis project Ga0187886, IMG submission 133001) | Peatland microbial communities from SPRUCE experiment site at the Marcell Experimental Forest, Minnesota, USA - June2016WEW_20_150 | ecosystem: Environmental > Terrestrial > Soil >...
GGAAAACCGGGCACCGGGTCAGAAATTTATTTAGTCATTGCCTTCAGTGACTTCAACGATCTTAGCAATTCATTTATACGTTTGTCACGGTCAAGCTGTATTTGTATTTCTTCTTTCAGGTCTTCGAGTGTTTCAAACCCCCACTGTCTACAGTCTTCGTTATACTTGCTGTATTCCAAGGCAACCATTTTACCGGTTGCAGTGGGGGCGTGTTTCCATTCAGTTTTCCGATAGTCCCACAGTTTGAAGACAAGCCATCCGGGAACCTTTCGGGCTTCTTTCAACTGGTTTATCAGTTCTGACGTCTCGAAGATTTCAAGAGATACTTCTGGGTCATAAGTGGGCACCTGTTCCGGGTTTGGGTCTTCTATCGGTTTCACCCAGCCTGAAGGGGTGATTATCCCATCGTAAAGCTTATAGTTTAGCTTACGTTGAGTTATCTCGGTAAAATAGGGTAGTTTGCTGTTTGACTTTGCCATGCCCCTGATACTATTGAACCTATCGAATTGAAAGGTATCAGGTGCAACTTCGATTGACCGTTCCGGTATCCCTTTCCTTGTCCAGTGGGAACCAAACCTATATGTTTTAGGTACCATCAGGGTCAAACTATCGGTAGTATCTTCAAGCTTCAGCTTTCCCAGTTCGTTATTATCCAAATAAGGCTGAAGATTTGCATACCCTTCTTTATCCACGAACAGACTATCCGTGTCGCAGTAGTAAACATGTTCTAATCCGGCTGATAATCTGAGTGTATGAAGGTACATTCTTACGGTTGCGGTAACATGACTGGCAATAGCTGGAATACTGTTATAGCTTTCCCCCTTTTGTCTTTCTACCCATAGATCGTTACCAAACCTATACAGCATTATCTTTTCACCCGTCTTAGTATCGAGTATATCAATGTTCCCGTCGATAATGTCATCGACATGCCCGTAGTATTCAAACTTTGACGCAGTTTGCCCAAACTTACCATACAGCCCGTTGAGCATCAGCTTGACCATGTAGAAGAAAGTCTTATTTCCTTGCTGTTTATAGTCACGCTTCAGTCCGTAGAAGTAAGTCACGTATTCATTGAAACATTCTTCAGCGTGGTAGATAGAAGCTTGATACACTTCCCTTATCCAGCCTTTATCAAGTGCGTAAGCTAATTCAGGGGTTGATAAAACTGTTCTGAATGTCCCCACTGGGTAAATATTATGTCCTTCGAATTCGACCGGGTAAGGATTTTCATTTGTCACAAGTTTTACGTCAGCAATGACACAGTTCTTTGCCATATACTTTGACAGGCTCGCAAGCGTTACCCGGTCGCTATAGAATAGTAGTTCAGTGGGTTGCTTATGTCCTTTCATGCCCCATGGGTAAGCGGAGTTTATATCCAGCTTATAGATAGTTCGATCGGTCAGCGTCCCAGAGTAGAAAACTGACGTTCTGCCTCCATGGTAGCTTGCCCTTTCTAGGTTGATTGCCTCGGGTGTGTTATGAACCAGTAAAGGCACGAACATAAAGCGATGACGGTACGCATGGAAACCTTGAGACGGAATAGTGTACCCCCACTTTCCAAGGTCGTGAGTGTCACAAAAGTCATACCATTGCAACCATGCCCGGTATATAATCTCAACGTCGTTCTTACAGTATTCCGATAGAAGGTCTTTCGTAACGTTTTCAAAGTCTACTTCCCCTTTCTCTAGTCCTATGGCCTTCCCTAATTCACGGAGGGAAGTTTTGAACCAGTTTCCATTATCCAGCACGATTATTTTAGATTTCGCCTTATGGAACCTGATAATAGCGGTCATCCCCTTAGTATAAAGACTGTCAAGCGTCCATCCCCGACTATCAAGCTGTTCAAACCCCTTCAGTACCGACAGGTCAAAGTTTATATTATGTGCCACTAGGTAAAGTGTGTTGCGCGGATAGGTGTTTTCTTCAACGATGTCCCAGTAGGTATCAGGGGCTTCAAAGTAATACCAGTGTAACGTGTCTCTATCGGTAGGTTCCCGTCTGTTCCAGAACAGGCACCATCCAAGGTATAACCGCTGTTCCGTCTTCTTATCGTCAAGCGGGTAGGGTTTTGTTTCCGTATCAAAGAACAGGTGCCTTGACGGTTTTGACTTGTCTTCGTTTGGTGTTAGATAATGAGCCCTACGGGTTGTTACCATGCTGCCCCCTTATGATGATATATAGCGGTAAAATCATAAGACGTTACTTGTCCGATTAGTTCAGGGTATTCAGCGGGTGCACCCCTAGAGACTGCATCGTCAATGTCTTCAAGTGTCATAGGACTATCCGAGTTTACCAACCATGCGCGGGTTTTATCTTCACCTGTCAGCGGGTCAACGTAGTTCATTTGCACCTTATACCCGTAACCCGGAATATAGTCTGACTGGGTCGAGCCGTACCATCCACGGGGTATAGTTGCAGTGTCAGGGTACTTTGCCAAGCTATCAATCCATTGATAACTATAGTGAAATTCATTCCAAACGTCTCTTGCCACTGCCCTAGTAATTTGCTGATCGTTATCTTGTAGCCAAGCATAATACTTATCCCCTGAAGTAATCCCCTCTTGGGAGAAAGCATCGCCTACCCACTGTTCAGCGACGTTATATTGAGTGTCACTGTCCCAAGGCATAGAAGCATCCTACCTTTCAAGGTTAGCGCCGCCAAACCATAAGGTGTTCTGGGTCATACCCCCATGCTTCTTCAGCAATCCTAAATAATACTTTCTGTACAGCGTCAAGGGTTGCTATTGACACATTCAGCCCGTCAACCATGCTAGGGTGACTGTCCCCGAAAGCAATTCCCACATTAGCGATGTTATCAATAGCCATCTGCATTTCAAAGATTGCTTCAGCCATGTCTCTTTTTATAAGGTTACGCACTGTTTTAGGCATATTTACATCCTTTCTGAGAAAGTAACAGACGGGGGGCGTCCCCGTCTGTTTATGAAATTATTTACAGGGGTTTGGTTACTCGAAGATGATAGTTCGCCCCCTGAGCCTGAAGGTGACATCCACCGGGAAAGCTTCAGCGGCAAGGGCACCTTTCAAAGCGTCAACCACGAACTGACCCCCACAGGTAAGCTTAGCAACTTCGCCTGTTTTGAAGGCAATATCCATGAAAGCGAATTCCCCATTAGCGCCTTTCGCTATGCGGGCACCTATGATGGTAATGGGTTTACCCACAACGTCAACGATGTGTAAGGGCACATCTGACATATTCTGGGAACTGTAGGCACCTAAAGATTTGTGTTCCTGCTTTTGTTCAGCCATGCTATTACTTGTCCTTTCTTACTTTCTAACTAGGGTTTGTTTGGCGGGTTCAGTCTTCCTTGACTTTTACCCGAATATCATAGATAGTATCAGCTACATTTCGAGCATAAGCGGTTGCTAAGCTGATTAGCATCTTCAGAACGGAAAAATCGTCAATCCGCATAAGTTCAGCGTTACCGCTAAACTTCAATGTCCGCTGAAGTTCGGCTGAAAGGGTGCCCGCTTCAATGAGCAACCCTAAGACCTGTTCTGACTTGGAAAGGCACGCTAGTGATTTGTCCGGGTGATTGACTTTATCATTCATACCCTTATACCCACCCCTTCGCCTATTGATACTACCTTTTGGCACCATTCCTTGAAGAAAGCAAGCTGATCGTATGCCAAGAACTCTTCAATTTGTTGCGGGGTTGCGGGCACAAGGTCAATAGTCCCTATTTCACGCTTATATTCATAAGCGTTCTTTAGCACAGTAATCAGCCTGGATACTTGTTGCTTTCTAAGGTCAAGTTCGTAAGCGGTAATCACTGGCAACTCAAGCAAAGCTGTGACACAAGCTTTCAGGAATAGGGTTTGAATGTCAAGAAGTTGCTGAATTTCCAAATAATCAGCCTGAAGCAACTTTACCGGGTCAATCTTATCTACAGGTGTTTGGTTCATACAATCCCCTTTACTCTTGACTTATGGACATACAGGATAACCGCTTGAAAGTCACCTACCGTACCCAGATAGTCAAAGGTTTCTTCACCCGGCATGGTACCGTACACATCCATGTTTGTTAGATCGGGTTTGAAATGAATATTACTACCCGCTAAGGTTGTAAGCTTTTGGGGGTTAGGGGGCACGACTGGCATAGGGGGAACCGGGGGTGCATCTACAGTGTGAATGATAATTGCCCGGTTTGGTGCATCATAGGTGACTGTTTGAAAGTCTATAGTTGCTGGAAAACGTACATCCTGAATTGACATTATTTCGGCCATTCTACGGTGTGGGTTGTACCGTCTTTATAAACTAGGGTTACGTCGCTAGCTTCAGCTATTACTTTCGCTAGATCGTCCGGGGTGTGCCCGCTTTCCGTGATTGCGTTCATGACCCATTCCGGCCATGCTTCGACGTCTTCAGGTTCAGGTTTAGGTTTAGTCATGGTTTTACACTCCTTTCTTATGGAATTCCAAAGCTGTTTAGCAAGCTTACGGGTGAAAGCGTTCATACCTATCATTGTATACGTAAAACGTACACCTGTCAATAAGCAAATTATCTGCCCTTCTGAGGAACATAGGGTAGCTTTGCAATCTTTATTGACGTTGACAGCTGCGCAACTGCATTATTTGTTGACGTTATCCGCTTTAGGTGTCGTTTTACTAGCACTTGGCGGAGTGTACCGGAAAGTGGTTGCGGGGTTTGGTGTCTGAACTTGTTCATTTGCTTTTGCCTTAGCTATTTCTTCCGGTGACAGGTACGGGGAACCTGTCAGCTTATTGAAAGCGGAAACTACCGCTAGAATTTTATTGGATGTATCGGTCATGGTAAGCTTTCCTTTCTAAGCTATTTGGATAGGTTGAGGTGACGGGGGCGGTGTGGGCGCTATTCTTACGCTTTTAGGGGGTGGAGGTGCATCCAAAAGCATAAGCAGGTCAACATCATAATCGGAATACCCTAAAGCGGTAATATCAGCCCGGAATTCATCTTCAGTGATGTAGCCAAGTTTCCATGCTTTAGCGTATTCGGTTTCTGTCAGCCTTCTAGCGTTGAATTGCAAATCTAGGTCAAGGTCGTCAATGATTTGTGCCTGTTGAATACCCGTAACTTCGAGCTTTCCCAGTTCAGCGATAAGGTCAACTTTTGAAATAGTGCGGTTTGAATAAGCGGTTGAAAGTATCTTGATTTGCTTATTTCTTTCGCTTTCTTCAAGGTTGTAATCTTGTGACTTTATAATGAAGTCTATTTCAGCAGGCACATAACCCGCCGCATTGAGTGTTGACCGGGCTGTCGGTTCGTCAAGTATCCCAGAACTATATGACCTTTCAACTAGTGACTTTATTTCGGTTTGATATTCAGTGATGTAGTCGGGTGCCTGATTGACATGCTTCTTTAGATCAGCCACACTCACGATAAGGTCAATTTCGTCAGCCGGGTAGTTTATCTTTAGAAGCTGAGCTTTATACTCTTCAAGTCCGATAAGGTTCTTTACGTAAGCTGTTTCAAGCAACCCCGCCGTCAGTTCCCTGTACTTTGCGGGTTTGGTATCAGGGTCAGGAAATTCTATCTTATCGGTAAATTTCGCCATAAGTGAGGCGTCTTCAGCGGTATAACCTAGCTTGATATACCCCTTCGTAACCTGATCGAGTGTTAGAAAGCCCTCCTTATACATCCTACGTATGTCAATTCGGCTGAAATTATTATAACTTGCCTGTTGAAGCTTTGTTCTGAAGTATGGGGGTATCTCATTCAATTGTAGAAGGGTTGTGTAGTCGGTTTGACTGATAATCCCCTTTTGAAGCATGTCAGCCGCCACACTTGCTGAGGGCATGTTCCAGTGTGCCCGCCAGTATCGTTTTGCATAATCCGGGCCGAAACCCATTTTCACAAACACATCAGCTAAGAAGCTAGGTAATTCGCCATCCAGCCCGTAGCGGTTTGACAGGGTATCGCTAAAGACATCGAAGACCCCTAGTTTTACCCCGTCCCCTATTGACGGGGTAGAAGGTGAAAAAGCGGCAAGCTTGAAAGCGTCAGCCTGATTGTATCCTAGAAGCTTCAAGCGGGCTTGTGCATCGTCCAAACTGATTTGTCCCCGTGTGTAAAATTGAAGGATTTCGTTTGTGCTTGCCAAGTGTTCTGAAAGCTTGACGTACATTCCAGCATCGTTCAATAGAAAGCCATGCTTTTCAAGTTCAGCTATTACTTCAGTGCTGGTAGTGAAACCCCGTCGCATTGCTTCAAGCAGGGTTGATACATCGGGTCGAGCCGTATATAAAGCAGCAAACCCATTGAGTAGGTTATCGTCATACCCTAAGTCATGACCCCACTTCCTAAAGGTCGGGCCGTCAAGGTATCCCCGCATCATCATTGCCCAAATAGTTTGTATATCGGGCCTTTCGTTCTGAAACCTTGACGCAATCCACCTGTCCAGCGGACGACCTAAAGATTGGAACAGGCTGTCGGGTGCCGCTTTAGCAACCCCGTCCGCAATGCCCGCCAAGATACCTAGTTCAGCCTCATGCTTAGGGGTTTTTAGTCCGGTAAGAAAAGCTTTCATTTCAGACGATAGATCGGGTGCCCCAAGAAGCATGTCAAGGAAGGGGTTTACAATTTCGACAAGCGATGGCTCGACACGTTCCATAAACCTTATCGCAACCCCGCCAAGGAATTCGCCTATACCATCGCCCATGACCCCTAGAATAGAGTATATAAGGTGTGTCAGGCTGAATTCAACTGCACCGCCAAGGTTATTAGCGAACATATTCCGGGTAGGCTCGTTTAGGGTGACAGACTGGGAACCAGTTACATTCAGTTTTATAGCCATTAGAACACCCCTTCCCAAAGCAAGCGTAGGAACCTTTCAGCCAGTGGGTAAAGCTTATCTTTATAAGAAGCGGCGTGCACCTGAAGTTCTGAGATAAAGTACCCGATTACAAAACCGCCGGGGTTTGTGAGTAAGTCACCCGGTAATTGCGGAATACCGGGGATGAGTGACTTTATATAATTTACCGGGTCTGAAAACAGTTTGCCAAGGTTGTAATCCTTCTTATAAGCCATGTTTACCAGGAATGTGCTTTCGTCGTAAAACAAGTTGTAAGCTGATTGACTTGTCTTTTGAATGAAGGCACGTAGCTTGCTTTCCGTATTAATCAGCCAGTTCCAAACGTCGCTTGAATAATCCCAAATACGGGAAACTATCCAGCCGCCCGGATTGTATAGAAAACTGTCAGCGTCTTTGATAAGTGCTTTTACGTACCCCGTGACCCAACTCAGCGGGTAGTGAATGAAGTATATAAAATCACTCCAAATGTTATTGATAGCTGTATCCAGGTTGAAGTAAGCTAAGGCATTATCCAGGTACCTGATAAATGTATCAGCCTGAAGCCCGAAAGAATACATGTCAAGCCAAGCGTCATTGAACAGGATATACAAATTATAGAACGGGCTGGAAAGCCAGGTTCCCAGAATAGGCACATTTCGGGTTGTGTTCCATAGGGTATAAAACCATTGCCCTACATTTGACAGCCCGGTTGCGATCGCCCAAATGGGGGTTGTTACATCGGAGGGTTTTATATAAAGCATGTTATCACCTGAAGCTTGAAAGTCTTAGGGGGTAGGGTAAGAAAGGGCGAAGTAACCCTACCCCCTTCAAAACTGCCCCTAGTGAGCAGGTAACATTGGCACGACAGACAATTCAACGGTTGCACCCGGAATATCTTTTATCAGATCGTCGACCTTTGCATGGAGTTTTGTTGCGTCGTCGGTTGTAATCTGTTGAATGTCAATTCTAATCATAACCCGATAGACTTTCGGGGGTGTGGGAGTTTTATCAGCCATGATATTTATAGTCCTTTCATTGCATTAGAATTGATTTGCTGTTGTGACTTTTGCCCAAACCAAAAGCCCACGACAGTTCCTAAGATCGTCAAGAATTCAGGGGATACTATCCGTCCGGTTGAAACCATGATACAAAAGGTTACAACCAAACAGAGTGTAACCAGTCCTTGAATAAGAGTGCTTGATTTTAGCAAATCCCAAAGTTGAGACATCATCTTTATACTTCCTTTCTATCGAAGATTATGGTTCGTTCTGAGTAAGTATAGCACCATTGCAAAGTACATCCGAGTTAGCATTAGCGTTCGTGTTTGTAGAGATAAGGACAGACATACTATTCCCAAGTCCGCTTGCTGATACTTTAGGGGTATAAGCGGAAAGGTCATATACATGGTCATCGAATAGTAACCGCTTATAGGCGCCTCCTAGCAGGTCAACCACTAATTTTACTGAATGAAATAACGTAGGGGTAGAATAAACACTAGCCAAAGTAGAGATAAGTTGATAAGCACCTGTATTGATAAGAACATACAGCTTTCGGGTTGCGTATTCATACCTAAAAGTATAAATAGACAGACTTCCGCCGTTATAGAAATTCAAGGTTACTTCGAAGTAAGTCATGGTTGAGGCAAGGGTAAATGCGGTTTCAATGCCTATTGAACTGATAGCAGGGTAATAATGATAATGAATGAAGCCCGCATAATCGCCTGACACGTTACCCGTATGAAAATTGATTGCTATTCTGTTTGTGGCTGAATGATTGACTACCGGGTAAATAGTACCGCCGTCAGCGTCCCCGGCATAAGCGACATCTGGCAAGCCATGGGCGGTATCCACGAACCAAAGCACGTTACCCCGTCTGTCGAAGATATTGATAGAACCTAGTCGAACCGCAAGTTCCGCCTGATCGTTGCTTGCGTAGGTTGTGCTGGTAGGGGTTTGTCCCCAGTAATCCGGCGTCCCGTGTGGCATAATAACCTAGGGTAACTGAACAACCCAAACACGAACCAAGGCTGAATGAGGATAAGCGTCGTCTTCATTCCAGCCTTGAATAGTGAGTTTATAAATGCCAGCGGGGACAGGCACATCATATTCAGTATTGAATTGAACCACTTCATTATCTCCTGTAAAATATTGATTGACGTTACCCGGCCAAAGTTTACTTGCTCCATTCCAGATAGAAGTATGAAGCAACCCGGCTGAACCTGAAGGGAACTTAATACTTACCGCTGATACAAACCCTTTTACCAAGATTATATCTTGACTAACCGGGGCACCCACTAGGGTGTTAGCGGGGACTGTAATCTTTTGCTCGAAGGGGGTTGCGCCCCCTGTTCCTGAAAAGCGCTGAACAGCGTTCCAAGGTTGATAATCTGGGCTCCCACGGGTCATAGTTTTATCCGTCCTTTCTTATAGAACTGTCAAGCGGCAAATTCAGCAATAAAGGTTGCGATTTGAAATGTCCTGTTTGCGGCATCTGTACTATTTGTATAAACCAGAACAGTATCTCCAGCCATAAGTAAGATTTGACATGCCATGGTTATATTTCGCTTTAGCACGTCAAACCCGTTTGGGAATGTAACACTTATGAATGAAAACCCGACCACCTGTATTTGGCATCCAACCACAAACCCAGCCGCAGGGTCATCCATGTATATTCTGACATGCTGTAAGATAGAACGCTTAGCGCTAGGAACCGTATAAGTATATCGAATGGTATTTCCATGAGCGGGCACGTTCACATTGACTAGATTTGCTACATTGGTCATTGCCCGGTCGATCGGAAAAGAAGTGCGTAAGTTTGGCAACCCGTCAGCCGCTTTATCTTGCTGGAAAGCGTGAAAGTCTGTCCCGTCTGTTCCTATGGGGGAATTGATATTGGGCATGGTTGAAGGGGTGATAATTCCGGTCATGGTTATGCCACCTTTTGAAGTGACTTGATAAAATCCAGCAAAGATGTATCCGGGGTGCCTTCAGACATTGAAACACCTACCCATAAGGCATGACTATAATTTGTGTCAAGGTTCCATGTCAGGATTGACAAGCGGAAAGGCTCAACTACTACGGGGTAGTCGAATATAAGGTTATACACGAAGTTATCAAAAGCTATGCTTTCGCCAAGTGTCCATGGAACCAAAGACCATCCTTTATCAAGGATACGGCAATGTAGAAGACCTTGCGGGCCGGGGGGAAAACCTACTAACACGTTGTGAATAGTGCCAAGGGTGATAACAAGTTCAGTGTCCAAGGCATTAGATTCTAGCGTGTTTGCGGGTGTGATAATAGACGATTGATAATACATGGTTAGTCCAGAATAGTCCCAAACACAAACAAGTGTAAAAGGTTCCCTGCCCCGCCTCCGGTACATCTGACATACGGCAAGCTTTCGCCGGGTACTAAAGCCTGGGTAAAGTTTGAACTGAAGGTATATTGAGCCTGGGCACCGGAACCGGCCAAAGCGTATTGAATGTTATTCAATGTAACTCCCAGCTGAACGACTGTTAAAGCAGCATTTTCGTCATAGAACTTTATATTGCTTATAGCGACGTCATGCCCTCGTGCAAGTGCGTTTCCTTGGAACAGTTCGTCTCCTGCACCTGCCTTGATAAATATATAGTGTTCTAAGATTATTTGGCTTGACATGGTAATGTCCTTTGAGCGTAACCGGGTACCCTGTGAATGAACAGGTACCCGGTTACGTTAGGTTATAAAGATTTTGAAAGCGTCCTTAGTTTAGTAAGGGCGAAGTTGTGTTAGGGCGATTGAAGCGGGTGCAACCTGATGACCCCTAATTTCTGAACGAACAGACTTATACAGGGTCGGATTGAACCAAGTATTCGGGTCGCTGTCTTCCCCAAAGTTGTAATGAATACAACTGAAGGGCGCTGTTCCAGTGATACCTGCCCCGCAGTTCGTATGAGCCCCAAAAGCCACACCTGCACGGAAGACACGTACAGCACCTTCACCCATTCCAAAGTTGTTATACTGGTACACAACGTCAGTCAAGTCTTCAGACTGAAGAGCTACACTTTCCTCGTATTTCAGGACTGGGTAAATGGTCATGGTGTCGCCCACATGGAAGACGTGACGATAGTGGAAGGATTGGCCGTCATTGCGTAAGCGGAACAGGGAATGAAGCACAAGTTCGTCAATAGGAACATACTTATTATTGTCGCAATCAATCTTCCAGCGGTCGATGACATCGTCGAGGGTATGCCCGGTAAGGTATGCTTGAACGGTCATTGAGCGGTAAGGGTAGTCAACAGGAAGCGGGGTGTACTGGGTTGCACCTACAGCAGTAACCCATGTTTGCCAAACCTTAGACATAAGCATCCCAACAGGTGCCGCAATGCCTTCGAGCAATTCAGCGATCAAGGAAACACGCATCGAACCAGTTACAAACCCGGTTGCTCCAACTGCCCGAACCGCCGCTAAGTTCCAGCGAATTCGCACCTGTGGATTTGAAAAGTGGGTAGGGTCGAAAGCTAAGCTTTCGTCATCCAGCCACCGGCCAAAGTAAAGGGGAATGTTCAGTTCCCAAGGGTTGCCCGGTAATTCAGTAAAACCCTGATAGGGAAACTCACGCTTTTGGTAAGCGGCGAGGGCGAGCGCCATGTCACCCGGTAAAGAATACAAAACTTCAGACCCGTCAATCAGTTCAATAGCTTGAATACACTGAGCCAGGTTATTCGCCACATTTGAAGTTGCTCCGTTTGTTGCTTCAAACAGGCACCAGATTGAAGTGATAGGGGTATTGACGTTGACATCGAATACCTGTACCCCGCTATCCAGTAAAACCGCCCGGTCAGCGATATAAGAGACACGTTTCATAGTCATAGTACACATCCTTTCAAGAGTAATCGGTTATGACTGAGAAAAACACATAGCGGGTTATTTGCGCTGAAACTTTGACATTTCGCGCATCCAGGTAGAAGCCCGGTTGATACTGTCTTCAAGGGTAAGGTCAGGCATCTTGTCAAGCTTAGTCTTGACAGTTGCTTCAAACGAAAGCAACTGAGTACCGAAAGCGACCATCTTGGCATTGGCACCGTCGATACCGGAGGCAATGCGCCCCAAGCCCTTATTGATTGCGGCAGCTTTCCAGTCTTCCAGGGATACTGACTTTAGGCGAGCCGCCCACTTACCGGATTGAATTGCCGCAGTTACGTTTTGGAGCATCTTTGCCTGTTTATCCGCAGCCTTGGCTGTCGGGCTATCTGTGACACGTTCAATCCCGGTTTGGATGTCCTGAACTGAGGCCTTCAGCCTACGAGCATGTTTATCGGCAAATTCCTGTGGGGTTATTTTGATTTGTCCTGCCATGATACACCGTCCTTTATTCTGAGATTATAACCAAACTAAAAAAGTTTGATTGAGTATTGCCTACCCTACCCCATAACACGCTGAAGACTTGGAAAGGATAAGCAAGATGATTATGAGAATGAATAGAGA
>Ga0187886_1003260_pt1 | contig 12251 bp, 9 predicted proteins | sample June2016WEW_20_1_FD_133001 | JGI IMG/M metagenome (GOLD analysis project Ga0187886, IMG submission 133001) | Peatland microbial communities from SPRUCE experiment site at the Marcell Experimental Forest, Minnesota, USA - June2016WEW_20_150 | ecosystem: Environmental > Terrestrial > Soil >...
AATGGATGAAGCAAGTGAACTTTTCCAGCAGAGGGTCCGAAAGCTGGAGGCATTGAAAAGGGAAGGCATTGATCCCTACCCCAACCATTTCAGGGTCACCCATACTTCCAAGGATATTCATGAGGCTCTTGATTCCCTGTCAGATGAGCAACTCAAATCGATCGAAGAAACCTTCTGCCTGGCGGGCAGGATCTTAGCGATCCGTGACTTCGGCAAGGCCAGCTTCGTTCATATTCAAGATCGAAAGGGAAGAATCCAGGCATACTTTCAGAAAAATATTCTCGGCGATCAGGCCTTTCAACTCTTTAAAACATTGGATATTGGCGACTTCGTGGGATTGAAGGGCAAGATCTTCCGAACAAAAACGGGGGAACTGACCCTCCAGATTCAGAACTTTCAGCTCCTCGTTAAGTCACTCCGTCCCCTTCCTGAGAAGTGGCATGGCCTCACCGATGTTGAAATCCGTTATCGGCACCGTTACTTAGACCTCATCGCAAATCCCAGGGTGAAGGAGATCTTCCTCACACGAATCCAAGCTATTCAGATGATCCGAGAATTCTTTACCCGTAGGGGTTTCATGGAGGTGGAAACCCCGATGCTCCATCCCATTCCTGGAGGAGCGACGGCCAAACCTTTTAAGACCTATCACAACGCCCTCAACATGGACCTCTACTTGAGAGTCGCTCCTGAGCTCTTTCTGAAACGATTGGTGATCGGAGGGCTTGAAAGAATCTTTGAAATCAATCGCAGTTTTCGAAACGAAGGGATTTCAACCCAACATAATCCCGAATTCACCATGCTCGAATTCTACCAAAGCTATGCGACCTACGAAGATATGATGGAGATGACGGAGGAACTTCTCTGCTCGATGGCCAAAGAAATTCGTGGCGGGCTTCGCCTCACCTATGGAGGGAAGGAGATCGATTTTACTCCTCCCTGGAGGAGGATACATTTCAAGGAGTCTCTTTTAGAAAGTGGAAGGTTTGATCCTGCCATCCTGAAAGATCCCTCAAAAGCTAAAGAGGCAGCCAAGGAACTCGGCCTCGAACTCAGAAAGGGCGCATCTCATGGAAGGGTTTTAGCCGATCTCTTCAAGGAGGTAGTCGAGCCTCATCTGATTCAACCGACCTTCGTCACCCACTACCCTACGGAGGTCTCTCCCCTCTCCCGTCGAAATGGCGATGATTCAGAGGTCGTCGATCGGTTTGAACTCTTCATCGCTGGCCGGGAGATCGCCAATGGCTTTTCTGAACTGAACGACCCTATCGAACAACGGGAGCGCTTCCTCCAACAGCTGAAGGAAAGGGACGATGAGGCTGACGCTTTTCTTCGCCTCGATGAGGATTTTCTTCATGCCCTCGAATTCGGGATGCCTCCAACAGCTGGGGAGGGGATTGGTATCGATCGTTGGATCATGATCCTCACCGATGCGCCCTCCATCCGAGATGTCATCTTCTTCCCTTTACTTCGAATGGAGAAGTAGTATTCGATGAAATACGAGTGGTTTATCGGACTGAGATATCTCAAGGCAAAGCGCAAGCAGTCCTTTGTCTCCATCATCACTGTCATCTCAATCGCCGGTGTCACTGTGGGCGTAATGGCCTTGATCATCGTTTTGGCGGTGATGAGCGGTTTCGAAAAGAATCTGAAGGAGAAGTTTTTAGGCACTCAGGCGCACATCCATCTCCTGAAGGCTACTCAAGAAGGAATAGACCATTATGAGGAAGTGATAAAGGAGGTTGAAGAGGTGAAAGGTGTAGTCTCGGCAGCCCCTTTCATTATCAGCCAAGTAATGCTTTCTTCCGAATCGAATGTTTTTGGTGTGGTTCTCAACGGGATCGATCCGGATCGGGTTGGGAAAGTGACCGATTTGGCCCGCAATATGAAAGCGGGTAGCCTCCGGAACCTAAAGGAGATAGGGGAGGGAAGTCTCCCGGGAATCATCCTGGGAGTCGAGCTAGCGAAACGCCTTTCCGTCTCCGTCAACGACATCATTCAGGTGATCTCCCCTCTTGGCACCATGACACCTATGGGCATGATGCCCAAGATGAAGCGGTTCCGTGTCGCGGGGATCTTTTATTCGGGTATGTATGAGTTCGACAATACACTCGCCTATATCTCTATTGAAAGCGCACAGAGATTCTTCAATATGGATTCTCGTGTGACAGGAATCGAAATCAAGACCAACGATATCTATAAGGCGAAGGAGATTGGAAAAGAGATCCGGCGTCGGTTGGGATTCACTTTTTGGTCCCAGGATTGGATGGAGATGAACAGAAACCTCTTCAGTGCCCTTAAGTTGGAGAAGATCGCCATGTTTATCATCCTCGTCTTAATTGTCTTGGTGGCGGCTTTCAATATCATCTCCACGCTCATTATGGTGGTGATGGAGAAGAATAAGGATATCGCCATTCTGAAATCGATGGGCGCCCCCTCCAAGGGGATCTTGCAGATATTCATCATCGAAGGATTGGTCGTAGGGGTCTTGGGAACTCTCTTTGGGACGATCTTGGGCTTAGGCGCTGCCTTTAATTTAGAAAAGATCACAGGGTTTGTAGAGGGTCTCTTTGGATTCAAAATTCTTGCGAGCGATGTTTATTATATTGATAAACTTCCCTCGCAGGTGAATCCACTCGATGTTGTGCTCATTGTCATCACCGCTATCCTCATCAGTCTCTTAGCCACTCTTTACCCTTCTTGGAGAGCATCGAAGCTCGACCCGGCTGAGGCATTACGATATGAATAACCAGTCGATAAGACCCGACCACGGGAAGAGGTCATTTAAAGAGGAAGCTCATCAAGCTCTCTCCCAAGGGCATTGGAGGAAGGCCCTCGACTATTTTCAAAAACATTGTTCTCAAGAGCCGGAGGATCTTCGTTCTCAATTGAAAGTTGCCGAGCTGTTGGAGCGATTGGGCCAGAAGAAAGAGGCAGTTCAGGTATATCGACAGGTGGCGGAAGACTATGCCCAGGATGGCTTTCTGCTTCAAGCCATCTCCATCAATAAGTTGATTTTAAGGATCGATCCATACTCCAAAGATATCAATGATCGGCTGGCACAACTTTACACAAAAAAGACCCTTGAGACAAGACCCCTTCGACCTTATCCTCACATCCCGCTCTTCTCCGAACTCAATGAACAGGAACTCCAACTCTTCCTCAGGCATCTTCAAATCAAAACCTTTCAGAAGGGGGCCCTCATCTGTTTTGAGGGAGAGACAGGGGATTCCCTTTTCATCATCAGCCGTGGAGAAGTGGCGGTGAACAGGCAAATGCCAAGTGGGAGGGAAGTATGGATTCGAAACCTCAAGGAGGGAGATTTCTTTGGAGAGTTTGGTTTCTTCACCGATCAGAAAAGGCATGCCACAGTCAAGTCATTAACCGAATGCGAGATTTTGGAGATCTCCCGAAATGAACTCAATGGGATGATCAAAACCCATCCCCATATCAAGGAGGTCCTTCAGAACCTTTTTAACCAACGGGTGTTAGATCTCTTCCTCGGCCTCTCCCCGTTATTCTCATCCCTCACCCCGGTCGAAAGAGAAGAGGTATTTAAACGATTCCATCTCCATAAAATCCCTGAGGAAACCCTCCTCTTTAAAGGAGGAGACCCTCCGAAGTCCCTCTACATGGTCAAAAGCGGAGAAGTGGAGTTATTTACGCAAAACCGCCAGGGAAAGAAGATTGTATTGGCTACGATGCGAAGTGGAAATATTTTTGGCGAGATCGGGCCTCTCTTCAACAAACCCCGGATGGCCTTTGCCAAAACGATCCGACCTTCCGAGTTGCTTGAGTTGACCAAGGAAGATTTGGAGGAATGCATTCACCAATTTCCAAAACTTCGATCCATATTGAAGGAGACTTCCTTTAAGCGTCTCGCCCGGACCAAAGAGATCCTTTCACAAGAAGAGGTTGAAAAGGTGAAGGAGGGCCTGGTGTGAAAGATTTGATTCAAGTCCAACAGCTCTACAAATCCTTTGGAAATGGAGCCAAACAAGTGGACGTCCTCAAGGGGATCGATCTCACCTTCGATCAGGGTGAAAGGGCAGCGATTGTGGGCGTATCCGGTGTTGGAAAGACCACTCTTCTTCACATTCTGGGCACTCTGGATCGACCCACCACCGGTAAGGTGCTCTACCGGGGGAAAGATATCTTCACCCTGAACGAAAGGGAACTGGCACTTTTCCGAAATCGCGAGATCGGCTTCGTCTTTCAATTTCATCATCTGCTCCCCGAGTTTAATGCGTTGGAAAATACGATGATGCCCTGCCTCATTCAAGGGATTTCCAAGAAGGAGGCAGCGTTTCGTGCGGAAACCATCCTCTCCTTAGTCGGTCTAAAAGAGCGCCTTTCCCATAAACCTGGGGAACTCTCTGGTGGAGAACAACAACGGGTGGCTGTGGCCAGAGCTTTAGTGTTGGAACCCAAAGTCCTGCTGGCCGATGAACCCACCGGGAACCTGGATACGAAGACAGGAGAGTCCGTCTTTCATCTTCTTCAAGAACTCAACCAGATCAAGGGTGTCACCCTCATCGTGGTGACGCACAATCTGAAATTGGCCAGCCAGTTGCCCCGTCAGATCAACCTGGCCGATGGAAAAGCACTGGAATAGATAAGGGTCGATTTACCCCGTTAGAAAGCCCGGCCATTTACCCCGTTGGATAGTAAACATCCTACGGGGTTTATAGCGGGGATGATATAATAAATCGCATCAGCTCCTTATAGAAGGCGAGGGGAAAGCCCCGTTCTTTCTAACGGGGTTTACAAAAAGATGTAGATTGGATATGGAAAAAAATTTAATATGCCAATCTCTCTCATGTTAAAATTGAATCGGACGATCCATATTGGCTTCTTCAGGAGGATCGGTGGGAGCAGAAAGATGATTTTGAGACGAATCTGGTTTGTCCTTTTTATCATTTGCCTCCTTATTGGAATATGTGATGGAAGGGAGGACGTGGTTGGAAAAATCACAATCCTTGGAAATGTGAAGGTGGAAGAAGGGGTCATTCGCGGAGCGATTAAGACCCGAGAAGGGGGACCCTTCTCCACCGAACAAGTCCGTGAGGATCTCCGATCCATCTTCGCCTTGGGTTACTTCTCCGATATTCAAGTCGATATCAAATCGACCCCTCAGGGCAAAGAGGTGATCTTTATTGTCGTAGAAAAACCCTCAGTCAGAGAGATCCTGATCACTGGAAATCAAAAGGTGAAATTGGATGCCATCAAGGAGAAAATGACACTCACACCTCGCTCCATCCTTAACCTTGAAAAGGTGAAAGAGAACTCGGAAAATATCCGGAAACTTTACTTTTCCAAAGGTTATTACGGGGTGAATGTGGAATACAGGGTCGATTACCGGGAGACCAATGAGGCCGTTGTGACTTTTAATATTACCGAGGGCTCCAAAGGGCATATCAAAAAAATCATCTTCAAAGGAAATAAAAAGATCAAATCTTCTCAGCTGAAGAAGGTGCTGACGACCAAACAGAGGAATATCTTCTCGATCATCACCAAAACCGGCATTCTCGACGAAGACATCCTTAAAAATGACCTCCAACTCCTGACCGCTTACTATATTGATCACGGTTATCTCGATGCAAAGGTCTCCGAACCCAAGGTCGATTTTCATGATCCAAAGCGGATTCGAATTGAGATTGAGATCGTCGAAGGGCCTCAATATCGCCTGGGGGGGATCGACTTTAAAGGTGATCTCCTCACCACCAAAGAGGACCTCTTTAAGGTTCTTAAAGTCAAGAGGAATGATGTCTATCGTACTTCAGCCATCCGAAAGGAGATCGGTACCCTCACAGAAAAGTTTGCCAATCAAGGCTATGCCAATGTGGAGATCACACCAGAAACCTCTGTGGATCCCAAAAACCTCTTAGTTCACCTCACCTTCGACATTGAAAAGAAGAAACGTGTCTCTTTTGAAAAGATTCAGATCGTCGGAAATACGAAGACCCGCGACAAGTTGATTCGCCGGGAGCTCCGGGTGGCCGAAGGAGAACTATATAGTTCCACTGGACTGAGTAAGAGTCGGGATAGACTGAAGAGAACAGGATACTTCAAGGAGGTTGACTTCTCTACCAGCCAAGGAAGCACCGACGAAAAGATCAATCTTGACCTCAAAGTGGAGGAGGCTCCTACGGGGGCCATCAGCTTTGGAATAGGTTATAGTTCCATAGACGCAGTGGTTGGCTCTGCCGCTATCTCAGATCGCAATCTCTTCGGCTTGGGTTACCAAGGATCCCTGAAGTTCAGCTTAGGAGAGTTGACCCGGGATGTGAGACTCGGTTTTACCGACCCCTATTTTTTAGGATACCCTTACGCTGCGGGCTTTGACCTCTATGACGAACGTCGGGACTTTGATACTTATTCTTATAAAATCATCGGTGGGGATATTCGATTCGGAAAAGAACTGACCGAAATTCTACGTGCCGATATGATGTACAAGCTCGAGAATATCAACGTTTACAATATCTCCGCGGGTGCCACGCAGTTTATTATTCAACAGGAGGGGAAAAAGACGACCAGCGCTTTATCCTTCTCTCTCACTGCGGATACTCGAGACGATTTCTTTGCGCCCTCCCGGGGAGCGCGACACAGTCTCTCCATCCAGAACGCAGGGGGCATCTTAGGAGGGGACAACTACTTTGTGAAGACAACGGGAGAGACCAGTTGGTTCTTTCCTATGCCTTTGAGTACGGTTCTTAACCTTCGTGGAAAAATGGGATTCATCGAATCCTATGGTGGCACACAAGCTCCCATCTATGAAAAATTCTTTGTCGGTGGGCTGGGTACGGTCCGAGGTTTCGAATGGGGTATGGCCGGCCCCTTCGATGAAAATAAAGAGCCCCTGGGTTCGTTGAAGATGGCGGTCTTCAATTCTGAACTGATCTTTCCTCTCGCCCGTGAGATCGGGCTGAGGGGGGCTGTGTTTTGGGATATTGGAAAGGGCTTTAATAAGTTGAGTGATATCACCCCTTTGAAAACAGGCGCGGGTGTCGGAATCCGTTGGTTCTCCCCATTTGGTCCCATCGTTATTGATATCGGCTTCAATCTCAATCCCAAGAAGGGGGAGAAAAGGAGCGCGATCGATTTTACAGCAGGAAGCACCTTTTAGATCAATGTCAAATGACAAAGCTCAAAGTTCACGGTTCGACAAGCTCACCATGATTTCATTTTTCAGCACGTTCAGGACGCCATCCTGAGCCTGCCGAAGGATGACCTTTAGATTTTGAAATTTGGAATTTTTAGTTTGTTCACAAAGTTTACAGAGAGGAGAAATGGAAATGAATGGAAAAAGGCTTTTCACGATCATTGGAATCATTCTTATCCTGGGAGGATGGATTGGATCGCCTTTGGCTGCAGAGCTCAAGATCGGCTGCGTCGATATGCCGAGGGCGATGAATGAATGTAATGCAGGAAAAGAAGCCAAAAAAACAATTGGCAAGGAGATGGAAAAACTTCAACATCTCTTTGCAGAAAGGCAGAAAGAGCTTCAAACCATGAAAGAAACCTTGGAGAAGCAAGCTCCGATGTTGGCCAAAGATGCAAGGGCGACGAAAGAAAAGGAATTCCAAGACAAGGTCCGGGATTACCAGAGGTGGTTGGAAGACAATCAAAAGGAGATTCAACAAAAGGGGCTCGATATGGAGAAAAAAATTTTAGGAGACCTTCAGAAGGTGATTCAAAAAATGGGGACGGACGAAGGTTACACCGTCGTTTTGGAGAAGAATGAGAATATTGTGCTCTTCGCCTCCAAGGCCATCGAGGTCACTGATCGGGTGATCAAAGTCTATGATGCCCAAAAAAAGTAGCATAGAGCAGAGCGCATAGAGCTTAGCGTTAAAACCTTTTGCGCCATGCGCTTTGCGCTATGCGCCTTGCATTGGCGGTAAGGTGAAAAGATGAAAAAACGTCTAAAGGAGCTTGCTGAGTATGTAGGTGGAACGGTCGTCGGAGATGATGAGGTAGAAATCTCTGGAGTGGCGGCTATCGAAGTGGCTCAAACCGGGGAAATCACCTTTATCGCTAACCCCAAGTATCTTCCGAAGCTCGGCGAAACCAACGCCTCTGCGGTCATCGTCTCGAAAGAGATCCCCTCGTCGCAGAAGCCTCTTCTCTGTGTGAACAACCCCTATTTGGCCTTTGCAAAGATCTTTACCCTCTTTTCACAAAAACCTTACCAACCCAAAGGAATCGATCCCAATACCTGGATCAGCTCCACTACCCAGTTAGGCCAAGAGATAACCATCTACCCTTTTGTCTCTATCGGAGACCGTTGCCGTATCGGGGATCGGGTGACCATTTATCCCGGGGTCTACGTAGGTGAGGATTCCTCCATTGGTGAGGAATCGGTCCTTTATCCTAACGTCTCCATCTACCCTGGGACAGTGATTGGCAAAAGGGTCATCCTCCACAGCGGCGTGGTGGTGGGAGCGGATGGATTCGGATATGTGAAGGAGGGTAAAAAAAATGTGAAGATCCCCCAGATGGGAAAGGTTGAAATTGAGGATGATGTCGAGATCGGAGCCAACACTACCATTGATCGAGCCACACTCGGCAAGACGATCATCCGAAGAGGGGTAAAGATTGATAACCTCGTTCAGGTCGCACATAATGTCGTGATCGGTGAGGATTCGATCATCGTCGCCCAAGTTGGGATCGCAGGCTCGACAAAGATCGGTCGCAATGTCACTCTGGGCGGGCAGGTAGGATTGGCAGATCACATCGAAATCGGAGATAATGTCATGGTGGGCGCCCAATCCGGAGTGGCCCATGATCTCCCTGCCAATGGAGCCTACACAGGAAGTCCAACATTGCCCCACCGTGAGTGGCTCCGAGCGGCCACCGCCTTTCCAAAGTTGCCGGAGATGAGGAAGACTCTCATCGAAATCGAGAAGCGTTTAAAGAAGATCGAAGAGGCCCTCTCTTCGGAAGGGAAGGAGAAGTAGATGATCGAGATCAAAGATATTATGAACATACTGCCACACGCCTATCCCTTCTTATTGGTGGATCGCATCGTGGAGATGGAACCGGGGAAACGGATCGTTGGAATCAAGAATGTAACTTATAATGAACCCTTCTTTCAAGGCCATTTCCCCAATCGACCGATCATGCCGGGTGTGCTCATTGTGGAGGCCATGGCTCAGACCGCCGGAGTGCTCGCTTTCAAATCGATGCCGGAGGAGAATCAGAAAAAGCCGGTCTACTTTTTAGGGATAGACCATGTTCGGTTTCGAAAGCCGGTCATCCCTGGAGATCAACTTCGTCTCGAATTGGAGATCACACGGCATCGCCAATCGATTTGGGGGTTTAAAGGAAAGGCCTTTGTCGATGGAAAATTGGCCGCCGAGGCAGACTTTCTGGCCATGTTAGGAGAAGGAGAATGATTCATCCTACTGTTGTCATTGATCCAAAGGCCGAAATTGAAGAAGGCGTTGAAATTGGTCCTTACTCTGTGATTGAAAAGAGTGTCCTCATTGGTCAGGGGACGAAGATTGGGCCCCATGTGGTTATTCGGGAGGGGACCCAAATTGGAAAGAGATGCCAGATCTTTCAATTTGCCTCCATTGGAGAAGCCCCTCAAGCGTTTGCTTATAAAGGAGAGAGGACTTCCCTCCTGATCGGCGATGAGAATATTGTCCGAGAGTTTGTCACCCTCCATCGAGGCACCCCTCATGGGGGCGGGAAAACCATGATTGGGAATGGCAACTACTTCATGGCTTACTCCCATGTCGCCCATGACTGCCAGATCGGAAATCAGGTCATCCTTGCCAATGGAGCCACCTTAGCGGGGCATATCCTGATCGAAGATGATGCCATCATTGGTGGACTCTCCGCTATCCATCAATTTTGCCAGATCGGCACCCATGCCTTTATCAGTGGCCTCACCGGTGTGACCTTAGACATCCCTCCCTACATGCTGGCATCGGGAAGTCGGGCCAAACTTTATGGACTCAACATGGTTGGCCTCAAACGCCACCACTTTTCAGAAGAGACCGTGAAGGCCCTGAAAAAAGCCTACCGCATCATTTTTCGCTCCGGTCTGACATTGGAGAAAGCGATGAAGCGGGTGGAAGAGGATGAGATCTCTCAGATGCCAGAAGTCCAACACCTCCTCCACTTCATTCGGCATTCAAAGAGGGGAATGAGTCGGTAAGTGAAGAAGATCAGGGTAGGTGTGGTCGGTGTCGGTTATTTGGGCCAATTCCATGCAGAAAAATATGCCAACATGGAGGGGGTGGAGTTGGCCGGTGTCGTGGATATCGATGCTCCCCGTGCAAAGGAAATTGCTAAACGATGCCGGGTCCAACCCTTCTTTCACCACTCTCACCTTTTCGGTAAAGTTCAGGCGGTAAGCATCGCCGTCCCTACGCTGTTGCACTATCCCATCACAAAAGACTTTTTCCTCCAAGGGATCGATGTCCTTTTAGAAAAACCCATCTCCCAAACCCTTGAGGAGGCGGATGAACTGATTGGATTGGCAGAATCGAAGGGTCTGATCTTCCAAGTAGGCCACTTAGAACGATTCAACGGAGCCCTTTCCGCATTACAGGGGATGGTTCAATCCCCTTTGTATATCGAATCCCATCGGTTGAGTCCCTTTCCAGGGAGGGGAACCGATGTGAATGTCGTTCTCGATTTAATGATTCACGATATCGATATCCTTTTGAGCTTAGTGAACTCTAAGGTGAAGGAGATCGATGCCGTGGGCATTCCCATCCTCACTCCTCACTCGGATATTGCCAATGCCCGGATTGAGTTCGAAAACGGATGTAGAGCAAATGTGACGGCAAGCCGAGTCTCCAAGGAGAAGATTCGGAGAACTCGAATCTTTCTACCGAACGGTACGCTCTCCATCGATTATTTCACTCAAAAGGTCTCTTTAACTAAAAGAGTTGATGATCCAAGGAAGAATAAGATTCCTGAGATCGTCACAGAAGAGATTCCTGTCAAAAAGGTCGACTCTTTGGAGGTTGAGATTCATTCTTTCCTCCAAAGCGTAAGGGATCGGAAGCGTGCCCGTGTCTCTGGATGGGATGGAAAGCGGGCATTGGAAGTGGCACTCCAGATCATCCAGAAGATTGATGAAGGCGTTGGAATAAGAGAAGGACGATCGGCCGGATGAAATCGAAGAAGATTTTGATGGTTGCCGGAGAAGTTTCAGGAGACCTCCATGGCGCCCACCTGATGGAAGCCATCCTTCGCATCGATCCGGAAGTCCAGTTTTTTGGGGTCGGCGGAGAATATTTAGGAAGAATGGGGATGAAACTCCTCTATCACTCTCAATCCCTTTCTGTCGTGGGAATTACAGAAGTCCTTTTCAAAATAAGATCCATCCTGAAGGCCCTTCGGGGATTGAAGCAATCCCTCGATCAGGAAAGACCCGATTTAATCATCCTGATCGATTTCCCTGACTTCAATCTTCGTCTGGCCAAAATTGTTCATCGTAAGGGTATTCCAATTCTCTATTATATCAGTCCTCAAGTCTGGGCCTGGAGGCCTAAAAGGGTGAAGTTGATCGCTCAATGGGTGAAGAAAATGGTCGTCCTCTTCCCCTTTGAGGTCCCCCTCTATGAGGCGGCAGGTGTCGATGTTGAATGGGTAGGTCATCCCCTACTCGATATCGTGAAGCCGACCCTCTCCAAAGAGGTTGCCTTCCAACGATTCGGTCTCGATCCCAAACGGAAGACCATTGCCTTGCTCCCCGGGAGCCGAACGCATGAGGTGAAAAGGCTTCTCCCCCCGCTTCTGGCCTCAGCTCAACTCCTTGGAAAGGAGATCCCAGATCTTCAGTTCATCATCCCTTTGGCTCCTGGAATCCACCAGAAGACTTTATCACCCTGGATGAGAAATATTTTTGTACCTGTAAAAGTGGTCGAAGGTTGGGCCTATGAAGTGATGAACCTCTCTGAACTTCTGATCACAGCGTCAGGAACGGCGACGCTGGAGGCGGCTATCCTCGGAAAGCCAATGGTCATCGTTTATAAAGTCTCCTTCTTCTCCTATTGGATAGGAAGGGCGTTGATTCAAGTAGACCATATCGGCCTGGTCAATTTGGTGGCAGGGAAAGCGATCTCACCGGAGCTGATCCAAAAGGACGTCAATCCACAAAGGATTGCTGAAGAAGCCCTCCGCATTTTAAGGGATCCAATTCTACGCCGAAGGATGACCGAATCGATGGCAGAGGTGCGTCAGAGCCTGGGAGAACCCGGAGCAGCCCAGCGAGCGGCTTGCATTGTTAC
>Ga0187886_1003261_pt1 | contig 12250 bp, 10 predicted proteins | sample June2016WEW_20_1_FD_133001 | JGI IMG/M metagenome (GOLD analysis project Ga0187886, IMG submission 133001) | Peatland microbial communities from SPRUCE experiment site at the Marcell Experimental Forest, Minnesota, USA - June2016WEW_20_150 | ecosystem: Environmental > Terrestrial > Soil >...
ACAGGCCTACCGAGCTGGAGCAGCTTCCTCCAGTTAAGCAGAACCGCCTACAACGCACAGGAGGCCAGGTCGGCGGCTCTCTCCAATACGCCTCAGTTCTGGACCGGTGGCGGCTTAGATTTTCAGCCTGGTTTTGTTTCGGAGTGGATTGTCTGGACTACAGGTCAGACCTGGGTTACCCTAGATCAGAATGGAGGCATATTCAGTGATACGCGGCTTCCAGTCGCCTACGTCAAGCTGATGTTCGCATACAACGCCCTATACGGCACCCCGTACACCACGAACATGCTCACCGCCTACTCCAGCGCACTCCAAACAGCTATCGGCTTCGAGGAGGGCATCTACGCAGACGGCGCGTTGAACAAGAATACTCAAGTCCAGACAAATCAGATCATACTTAGCTCGGCAAGGTACATGAATCCATCACAAATCTCTACCACTTCAACAACGAATGTTGCGTCGTCCTCATCGATAAGCAATAGCGTGAGTCAGACAACAGTAACAGTGGCTGACCAAACGACGATGACGACGGTGACATATGTCTCAGAAACGTCGCTGCTTACTATCCTTATGATGAGCATAATCATTGCATTGATCTTCATCCGAGTCGGCAACCGAAGGATGGTAAAGAGAAGCTGAGCCAATCTAACCCGAGCAGACCCGGTAAATGTCCTTTCCAAGTTTCATAGCAACCACGCCAGTTTCCGAATCCTCATGACTTCGCCTAAGGCTTCGCGAAGACGGCCCAAGACCCCCAGCTCTATGAGGTAGGAGTCTGAGATTATTCTGCGATGCTGAATTCTACTCCTTTTGCTGAGCAGTGGTCTTAGGTTTCGTGAGCACCAGGAGAGCGACCTTACAATTCCGATAATAGCTCGTCCATCTCCAGCCTTCGTCCGGCGCACGCCGTCAAAGAGCACACGCAGTATCCAGAGCAAGAATGCCTCAGGCAGGTAGCGCCTTTCCGCATTTTTCACGAAGGTGGCGAAGGAATTCTTAGCATCATGATAACACTTGAACTCATTGCCGAACCTCTTCGCAGTCCACCGCCACCTATGATAGGCTACCGCGGATGAAACACAAACAACTTTGTGGCCTGACAGCCAAAATCGCCATCCCAGGTCAATGTCCTCGAAATACGCGAAGTATGAGTCATCGAATCCGCCGACCGCCAGAAAATCGCTCTTCCGAATTAGACAAGCTGCTCCGCTGGGCGCTCCGACATAGCCTATTTCGGCCCTCGCTTCATCTGGCATCCCAAGGCCGCGGTGCAAGCCCGCCCCATTCAGGAGTAGAGTATCTCCAAGATCATTAACGGTCTTCGGCCGATCCCTAAAAAGAACTTTTCCTGTCGCGGCTGCGATCTTCGCATCCTTGGACAAAGCGGCAACGACCCTGTCAAACCACTCTGAGCTCAGCTCAACATCATTGTTAACAAGCGCGATAAACTCACCCTTCGATTCTTTTACACCTGAGTTCACCGCCGCCGCGAAACCCTCATTCTCACCTAGTGCTACCAACTTGACCCCATGCTTCCGCCCCAACATCTCTTGCGAGCCATCTGTGGAACCGTTGTCAACGACGATGATTTCGAGTTGGTTGCGATGATAGTGGGCATTCATCAAGGAATTGAGGCATTGCTCAAGTATGTCCCTGCCGTTGAAATTTGGCACGATGACTGAGACAAGCGGCGCGATTTGACCCTCAGGTGACTCTGCGCGATTCATCTTTTGCACTCATGCAGATCGTTGGCTCAGTTTCGCCGATCCTGCAAGACCGGCGAGATCGGAACCGTACAGTTCAAGTTGTTGAAGAGGCTCCTGAGGTAGCAAATAAGTCAATGCCATCAACGGAACCTGTGCAAATCCCTAGCTTTGAGGATAGCATACTGCTTATTGATTGAAAACGTAGACCGCTATTCGACCGCTCGGATTCATAACCTTGAAACCTGGGGGCGGATTTACTAGTCCATACCAACCATAACCGGGGAGCCACCATATCCAGTAAATCCTCACGAAGCCGATCTGCTTTGCATATGAGACCGCTGACATCACATCCCCCAGATGGTAATCTATGATGTTCTTTTGACCGCTCATTGAAATGGATGCGAAACCGTAGAAGGATTCATGGACGAGTAGAACCGATCCTTCACCCATCGTAGCGTTCAGCTGCCCCAAGAGTTTCAATGCATCTACCGAGTCTTGAAGAGGAACAGTGTTGGCTAGCATTGAGGTAGACATGTAGTTAACGAATGGGGAACCGGCGAAATAGGTGAACGGCCTTTCTGGCGGCTGCGTCATATAGCCGCCGCAAATACTCGCGTAAGGGAGCAAAATCGCAATTGCCAGGATTACTTTAAGATGCTTTGATTGAACACTCGACAGAATTCTTGCGAAGCCGCCGAAGGCTAGTATCGAGAGCGGAACTAAAAGCGCGAACGCCCAAAGGTACCACAAACCGAAAGCGAACCGAGGTGAGATTATTGGACTGATCGCCAACACAAGAACCGCCATTGTCCAGACGACTATGAGACTGGGTCGCTGGAGCTTGGCCGGAAGACGGATCCTGTCGACGATCAGTAGGGGGAGTATTGGGGCGATGAGAAAAAGTAGGAAACCAACGATCGTAAGTACGATGTTCGAGTAGGATCCGAATTCAGTTAGGTAGTTGGTGAATGGCGAAATTCCAGCCGAGGAGGTGTCGCTCCAGAAGAACCAGACTCTAACCCCTTGCGCCACAGGAAAGACGTTTTGTGCCTTCTGAAGAACCAGAAAATTCCATGCCAAGAACACTAGCGCGGGTACGGAACTTAACAGCAGCCTGCCAGACCCTGAACTGGGCTTCCGCCGGACTGCAACTTGATAGAACACACAGGGCAATATAGTGAGCAGGACCACTTGATGCGCCAGTCCTGTTAGAACTAGCAAAGAAGCTAACAGAATCGCTCTAGGCGGAGAGTCGACTTTGGGGAGCAACGACAGTGCGAGAATTGCCAACGAGATAGCTAACATCTCAGAAAACATGCCTAGGGATAGTCCCAGAACTGGGAACTGAATTATCACAAAGAAGGCTCCTAGGAGTGCGACCCGATCCGCGGATTGTGCAACATGCTTGAGGTAGTGATAGATCGTTAGGGCAAGGAGCCCGTGCAGGACCGGCGCAAATATGGCTAGTACAGCGTAGGGGTTCAATACTAATGCCGCAGGGATCATTAGCAGGTAGACAAGCGGCGAGAATTGGGGAGGGTAAAAGAGGTCCAGGAATAGGGCGGGTCCCCAATTTCTGAAATGAAAAAGCACGGGAGCATAGTAGGCGATGGTATTGAATCCGAGGGGAACCGGGTAAGCGATCGCGTCGGGAACAGCGCGCACCATGAAACCGGCAATGAAGGCGGCAAAGTAACCTGCTGAGCCCACTTGCGCAATCCGATGATGTGACCGAATTGAGACCATGAAGGACGTCACGCCCATATTCCGTCGAACCGTTATGCCATGTCCACTTTGAGATTGGTGTCACCATTTATAGATGGTTCGCATGGTGTTAATTGTCAGTTCTTGGACAAGTTTACGGTTGCTCCTCTGCATGACGTGAAAGAAGGTCTAGCCCATTGACAGACGCGCTCCATCGAGATTACCAGAACCCTCTTCGGTCCCCACAAATTCATGATGGTGTTCGAAGATCCCATGAGGAGTCAAAGCACTTCTCAGTATCCATCATAGTGGTACACTATGGATCACCGGATGACCTTCAAGAGTGCTTAGATTCACTACTCACCTACTCGCGTGATGCTGAAATTATCGTCGTCGACAATGATGACTTGCCTGCAGAATTCATGAGCGCCTTTCCGGGAGTCAAGTTGTTTCGTTCTCTTGGCAATGTCGGGTTCGGCTCTGCCTGTAATCGTGGGGCAAGATTGTCGAAGGGCTCCGTGCTCGTTTTCATGAACAATGACGTGATAGTTGGGCCCGGCTGGCTACACGAACTATTGGCGCCTCTTTCCGACCCTGCAGTCGGAGCCGCATGTCCTCTGGTTCTGTTCCGCGACCGGCCGAATCTTGTAAATGCAGCTGGAGGAGACAGCGACCTTCTCGCGTTTGCATGGAATCGGAACCTCCTATGGCCCAGAGATTCCTTGAGCCAAGGGCCTCTCTTCTACGCGCCCGGAAGCTGTTTCGCGGTGAAAAATGGTGCCTTTAGAAAGGTCGGCGGATTCGATGAATTCCTTTTTCTGTTCTTAGAGGATGTTGATTTGAGTTGGCGTATGCGCTTGGCGGGCTGGGACATAGCCCTAGCCTCCGAATCGGTCGTTTTTCATAAATGGATGGCTTCGACCTCCAAGTTGACACCTTCTGACATTCAATATCTTTTCAACAGAAATCGCCTGCGGTTGATTCTGAAGAATTACGGTAATACCAAGCTACTTGAGATTGTCCCGATGTATCTTAGTTTGCAGATAGGGTTGCTCCTATGGATTATGACTCGGCGGCAAGGACTAGAATTGCGAGCTGTCCTAGCAGCCTGGCTTTGGAACCTGCGTAACCTGCCGCACACTATCAGAGCCCGACTGCGAGCCCAGCATTTGAGGGCAAAAAGCGACAGTGAAATCATACGCTACATGTATCGCGGAGTGGCGGGAGTCCATCTGGCACTCGGAACGATGAAGCATCCCGTCTTTGAGAGCTACTTCAACCGCTCCAATAGGGAGCCCCGTTAATTAGCCGTTAGATTCTTGCCTCGCCGCAATTACACCCAGACTAGTTGCTCGTCATGGCCAATCGCCGCTTCGGGTGTCTTCGGAGCGTTCTGCACTTATGCGGCCGATTTGATCTCGAAAATGGCGTAACCGTTGTAAGTTTCCGCGAAGTTCGCGCTCCATTCGAAGGAGACCACCAAAACCAGCAGGGGGGCCCCACCATTCCTGATAATTACCGCAAGGGAACTTGCGTTCCAACCGCTATCGCGAAAGGCCCAAGCTGCCACGATCAGGAACCTGTAACCGTTCAGGTCTTCAAGTTGTCTCGGCCACGAGAAATTGGCGTTCGCTAGAAAACCGGGAATCCGACTATCCATGGTTACTATTGGGGCTGAGGATAACTGCGGGTTGGATCGTACGTAGAGCACAGCTTCATACATTGCCCCGAGTACGGCCAATCTCTTTTCGTCGTCGTTTGCTGTCAAATGCGTTAAGGACCATGTCTGGTCAGGACCTGGACCTTTGATCGCTTGAGTTACGGCTCCATAGGTGCTCGGAAGACAAAGAATAATCAACGCTGCTCCCAAGACCAATTTGATTTGCTTCGAATGAACCCTGATCCTTGCCAACCTGTCTAAGGTGACTCTCAACAGCTTTCCCAGAGGTGTAGCTGCTAACGCAGCTGCAACCGGAAGGACAGGGATCAAATATCGAATATCGAAGGAAAGCGTGAAGGACCAAATGATCCACGTGGGGAAGAAGAGTGCTGCTGCGACTCTCCTACTTAGTCCACTGAACGCAATTGTCGCCAAAGAACCCCACAGCACGAGAATCAGGAGAATTGGATTGCCGGAATTCGCAGTCGTGTATAGAGACGTTAGTGCGCGATCTAGGTAGGTCGGGTTAGCGTGGCCCCACCAGAAGGGGTCCGACAAGTATAGTTGCCCTTGACTGGTGAAGGGTTGCACACCCTGTACAAGTATGATCCAAATTGGCCAATGCATCATGCTTCCGATGCCAGTTCCCAAAGCAGCGAGGCTGCGCAGGAGGTATCTCTGCGAGTTCCGATAATTCCAGATCAAGTAGAGAATGATTCCTGCGGCCGGAATTATCGCTGAAAGTCTGAACCAGACCGCGCCCCCTGCCAACAGGCCTGAAAGAAAGAACATGGCTCCCCGAATTCTCTCGGGCTCTGAGTTGAGGTTCTGCGCCTTCATCAGTAGAAACAGTGATCCGCTGACCAGCGCTGCCGCGGGCAGGTCGGAGAATCCTGAATGCAGATTGTATCCGAATTCCGGCAAGGATACCAGTAGAAAGACCGCGAGCCAGGAAGTTGAATGAATCTCATGACCCAGATGCCATAGGAAAACTATCGTCATTACACCGAAGATTGGAGTGAGAAGATGGGCGAGGTGCTCGTTAGGGGTTCCTGCCATGAGGTAGAGCCAAGCGTACGTCGCTGCCAAGCCTTGCGGATATATCCCGAAATCGCCCATTGGGCGAAGTGCCTGTGACTTCCAAAAATCCAACGCCCAGAGATTAAAGGTTCCAATGGCGTCCCATTCAGTGAATGGCATCGAAAACGAATTGACCATATACAAGGAGATTATTACAGTCACATAGACCAGACAGAGAATAGTAGCGACATGTGTATTCCTTTTTGGAAGGGCCTTCGCATGTTTCCTCACAAGAGGGCGATATCTATAACCCAAGCCGCATCCTATCACAATCATTAGAATTGTAGCAGACAAGATGTAAGCTAACTGCACCGTCTTGAGAAGACCTACGTAGAAGATGACGACGCTGTTGAGGACTATGCTCAAACTGACTGCGACTGGCAGTTGCTCTGTCAACGTCAGAACCCTCCGAAAAAGCAGCAAGATTATGGGCAAACCGGGGAGGGTCAGCAATGCAATGAAAGCGAGAAAGCTAATGGAGTAGGCGACGAAAAGGTCCAACGACATTAGATCTCCAACGACAGCCCTAGGCCGTAGATTGTGACTTGACTGTTCTTGAAAAGTATGGAAAGCTCTGTTATTGCTTCATAGACGAGATGATGATTCATTAGGACATTGAGGTCGTCTACGGTTAGATAGATGAAACGCACGTTCGCCTCGGTCAGCATCTTGTACACTTCTGACTTGTTCGTCAATTCATAGAGGGTATCAAGAGAGAAAGTTTGATTCCGAAGCAGGCCACCCATAAGCGTCACCTTTGAGTAGGGATACCCGCCGGGTACCCAAGCCTGATAACCTATCGTAGCAACCACTTCACCTGGCCGAAGCGTGTCGGTCACATACTGGATGGCAGCCAGTTCTTCGGGTGAGAGTTGGTGGCTATTAATCAGCCCGAATCCTGGAGTCTGGTACGGAAGGCCTGGAGTCGGCGGTGCGGACGTCCTGTACGTGAACGTCGTGAACTCAGCGTACAGGATTGTCGACGCAAGGCCGGAAGATACAACAAGACCAATCAAAAACCCCGCTAGGAGAAAACTTCTGACTCTCCCGCGATTCACCACACCTCTCAGCTCAGTCCAAAGGAAGAGTGCAGTCGGCAGCACCAAAGCCAAGGCCAAGTATTTGTTCCACCGGAATTCCTCGATGCCAGCGAACTGAAAGAACTGAGGAAGCATCCAGAGCCTACCTAGCAATAATGCCACGGCCGCAAATCCATAGATCAACCCCAATCCTCGAATTCTGTCCCTCCATACGAGTCCAGCAAAGACAATTGCAGGAATAGCCAGCAGCCCCAATATTCCGAACCGCGTCGGATACATGTACGGAGGAACTGTGCTGGTGCAGGCGGGGCAGTCCCACCAAACGTTATAGATGCTGTAGCCGCTCAAACGCCACAATAAGAACAACGCAACCCACGCCGCAAGTCCAGCGGCTGAGAGTGCAACAGCCAGCCTCAAACGTTGAGGAGGAAACGAGAAAACTCGTTTGGACAGTCTCTGCCTCGCGTAGGCCACTCCAACCGACAAAGCAGCCAATACTAGAGCTACGTAGAAAGCACCTAACGAGATGTAGTACCTATCTGGGAGAACCAATCCAACAGCTCCCGTGACGGCCATCCCCGCCAATGTGGCGAGAGCAACCTTCCAAGCTCCCGCGATCCTACCCGAAATTATGACCGCAAACAGAAGTATCGCGACGAACATGCCTCCCTCTGCCACATGCCCCAGAAACGCCAAAGCCATCAGTAGACCAATCAGCACATAACGTGTCCAACCTTTCAAGTCGCCCCGATTGGTCAAAGTCAACAACATCAACGTCGCCGGCAAAGCCATCACCTGCAGCCCGGTCGTGAGAGTTGGGTGGTCTGAACCGAAGTAGCTGTTCGCAAACAAAATGTCGAAAGTCGATACCGATGCCTGGTCAAATTGCATCAGCACATTTCCTGAAAATGCACCACCACTTCTTAACCACAAATCGTACACCCAACCAAACCCCGAGAACAGAGCTAGAACCAGCGCGAGGACAGCGATTGCTCGGTTCTCTTTTTTGAAAAGAGATACTGCGAGAAGGTAGAGTGCAAGCAGTCCGAAGATGTTGGTGAAGTTGATGAGAGAGTATGTGTTGGTTGACGGAGCGCCCGAGATGGAGAAGAGCGAACCCAAGTAAATGTGGAACCACCGAGGGTAGGTATCGAAGGCACCATATGGCATAAGCTTCGTAGCAAAGACCTGATTTCCAAACGCCTCGTAAAGCCGCGCCACAGCGTGGTGGGGCCACTGGTCAGCCACAATGTAAGGCGGAGTGAGAATGAACCTATAAGAAAGAGCTATGACGAATCCTAACACGCCAGCAAGCGAAATTGCCAAGTAAATCCTCCCAGGGCTTCCAGCAGGAAGAATCGCCCGGAATTCCCGCCTTCTAAATCTCACAATGCCTTGTGAGCCATGCATCATTAATTCGACAAGACGCGATCCAACAAAGGCAAAGAAAAGGAGAAGGTTCAAGCAAACTACAAGAGGGATTTCGAAGACCATTGGCATGAGTCCTGCAGCAGACCCAAGCATGCTCAGTAACGGTACGATGAGCAAGCTCAGAAGGTACCCCAAAACCAAAACTTCCAGGTTGTTGAACTGGCGACCATGATCTAACAGCGAAAGCAGAAAGTACCCAGGCAGAAAGGTTGTGAGAAGGATCGCTCCAAGGATCCGAAGATAATTCACGCCGGGGACAGCAAGCCAATCAGCCCAGATCAGACCGGGCCCCATGGAAGGAATAACATACAGGGCGACGCATGATGCCAGTAGCAAAGAGCCCGCTACTGTGTCCCACCACGAAAAAAGGAACTTGGGAACCTGACTCACGGACAGGGGACGGGCTGCGTCCAGCTCTCGTGTGAGCACTCGGTCACTAGGCTTAGTGCAGATCACGCCAGCCACTCCAAATCCAATAATCGCTGCCAACGCCACGTAGATCGCGCTTGAAGCGAAATTCAGGACAGGTAAAAGGAGAGCAGCTGTGGCCACGGATGCTACTAGTGCTCCGAGGAGGGTTGGATTCCATTCGTTCCTGATTGGAGCTCCCACCTTGATATGAGGACCTTCAAACTATGCTGTTCCGAGCGAGGGTGTCGTGGCGTTGAACCAGACCTGTAACCACGCAGCCCTTCTCTGGGACCCAGTTTCCCAGCCGAATTCAACGCTGTTGCTCGCTGGGTTGTAGACCCAGAGCTCTATGAATATTCTGAAATTTCTGCCACCTTGAGTAATCGGGTTGGGCATTTTGATCGTTGTCCCGTTCACGTTGACCTCAAGTGAGATGGCACTACCTGTTTGATTCTCGCCAACAATCTCCCATGAGAATGGAAATTCCCAAGTCTCGTTTTGAAGCAGAACTCGATCGTACTGAACCAGGATAGGCGCTGAGGAGGGCGTGGCGGTGTTTTCGTTTGGTGCTGGTATGGACGCGTTTCCGAGTTTAAACTCGAGTATAGCGTACTGGGCAGAAGCCATCGAATTCGTGGCACCCACATACCAGCGAACTATGGTATGGGGGCTGATGGTGGAGTTGTCGTTTGGATAGTAATGCTCCAACCTGTGGTCGTCTCCTAGCACGTAGATTTGGAAGAACTCCTCGCTCGGTCGCGGGGTGGTCGCCACGTAGGCCAACGTCGTGAATATGGCAAGCGAGGCTAGGAAGATGGCTAGAAGAGTCTTGCGGTAGTTATTTCTTTCTTGCATTCGGTTTCACTCTGACCCGCATGTTCATCGTTTTTGTGACTCTGTATCGTCGATACGCTTGCCCACCGTAATGGTAGATCAGCACGGTAAGAAGCGCCGTGATTGGCGCTAGCGCGTAGGTCAGCAGCCTTTGCTGTTGGCTCCTTGTCTGTGCTTTTTCTTGGAGGCTGAGAGCCTCGGATTGAACGTTGCTCAGGATTCGCAGGGCTTCTTGTGCGGCGTTCTTGGCGTCTGAAAGCTGGCCTCGCTTCTCTAGGGCATTGGCTGATTCTATCAGTTGCAGTGCCTGATTCAGCTTCTCCACGCTGCCTGAAAGTTCATTATTAGTGGCTCCGGCTAGGTTCGCTGTCTGCACGGCTTTCACTGTTTCCAAGAATTTTGCGCGTGCATCTTGGCTTGGCAATCCTTGTTTCGGGTAAGTTGCCTGGGCCGCGGCGATAACCACGATCAGGAAAAGTATGGTAACCAGTGCAAGCATTATTGAATGAATTTTCAAGTTGTTTCTCGAACGCCTTATTGCTCTCTTCTTCTCTCTTTCGAACCGTTGAGGAGCTTCTGCTTTGCCAAAGCCCCTTCAGGCGTCAAGCTCGCTTCATGAGACTATTATGGATTTGGCAAAAGCGAAGCCGCGCAGCACAGTTCGTGAGCTGTACGAGGGAGCAAGAGCGCTTCAACAAGACTTGGACGAGGAAGAGTTCACTCAGGCAGTTGTTGAACTTGCTGATGATGGAAGAGTGGATTTGGAGGAAAACATTTCTCCCTCAGCCTCCTTCGCGAAGTTTCTGACAACATGGTATCTGAGTCTCTGGTTTTACTGTGTGCTGGTGGTTACGGTCCTGACTTTGGTTGCGGTGTATTTGCTTCCTCAAGCGTACCCACTTGTTGCGATTCGATGGGGTGCAGGTTCCGGCTTTGTCCTGTTTCTGCCAGGTTACGTCACTTTGCGGGCCCTCTTTCCGAAGAGGGAACTCGACAGCGTGGAGAATTTCGCCCTAAGCCTCGGGTTAAGCCTAGCATTAGTTCCGTTGATTGGTCTTGTCCTGAACTATACCGCGTGGGGAATCACGTTGGACGCGATAATCGTCAGCCTCACCTTGTATGTGGTGATAATTGGATGTGCAGCAGCGAGGCGAAGCTTTCAGATCCTTCACGTGAACGCTGAAGCTATCTGATGTTCCTGATGAAGGCAGGTAGGGTTGTCGCATGTGGAAAGCTTAGCTTCAGACCAACACAGTCAATTTGCGCGGCCACGTATCCTCTGGAATGAGATGTTTATCATATTCAGTATGATTCCCGTGAATATAGACAAGCTGCCGACTATCCAGCAGAACATTGCGATCAAAGCTCGCCCCAGCTGAACGAACCTATTCTCTACTACGAAGATGATTATTACCGGCCAAGCGACCACAAAACCCACTGCTATCAATGCGAGCCCAATTCCTCCGAATAAGAGGATTGGACGGTAGTCGATCAACATCTTTAGGCTTGACCAGAAGATAGCTGGCCCTGCAGATACTGGGTTGAGCTTGGTCTCTCCTATCCTTGGTTTGTAGGTTATGCCAACTTCAGCGATCCTCAAATGGGCCTTCGCGGCTTCAGCTATGAGTTCACTGCAAGCCGAGAAACCCTTATCCAATAGAGCCACATTCGTGAGGATACCTCTACTGAATGCCTTCATTCCGCTCTGCGAGTCATTAATGTCAGTATGGAAGAGGGAATTTCCGACTTTTGTAAGGAGACGGTTTCCTACTAAGTTCAGAGAGCGCATCGCGCCATCATGCATGTTTGCAAATCTGTCGCCGTTCACAAAATCGGCTTCGTCCTTCATCAGAGGTTCCAGGAGTTTAGGGATATCGGCGGCGTCATATGTTCCGTCGCCGTCCATCAAGACGATGTAGTCCCCCTTTGACCAGTAGACCCCCTGCATAATCGCTTCACCAAAACCACCCTTACCCACCTGCCTTACTAGTTTCGCCCCGGCTCTGACGACCTCAGCCGGCGTATTATCGCTGGAAGCATCAACCACTACTACTTCTGATTCGGCCCCGTTCAGAACTGTCTTGACTTCTTTTATGACTTGGCCTATCGCACCTTCCTCGTTTTTCGTTGGGATGATTACTGAGATCTTTGGACGCAATAGGTTCACGCATACTCCCTGTAGGCTACTGTCCACCAGTCTTCAATGTAGAGGACATGCTTCAGACTGCCGTAACCTATCTTCAAGGGTGACAAGAATAGGAAACCGCCCATGTTGTTTTAAACATTTCAATTAGACCCGACTGTAATGAGGCAAAAATAACTCGAGGAGAGATAGGATCTGGCCAATTCAGAAGAAACTGTCACCAAGGTGGCTATTCTCGAGT
>Ga0187886_1003263_pt1 | contig 12248 bp, 9 predicted proteins | sample June2016WEW_20_1_FD_133001 | JGI IMG/M metagenome (GOLD analysis project Ga0187886, IMG submission 133001) | Peatland microbial communities from SPRUCE experiment site at the Marcell Experimental Forest, Minnesota, USA - June2016WEW_20_150 | ecosystem: Environmental > Terrestrial > Soil >...
CCTATTTTTGTCCTCTGCATTTCAAGCCAGAGGTCGTTGCCTTCTCTTGTTCTTTCGCCGATGCCCGCGAAGACCGAGTAACCGCCGTGCTTTGTTGCGATTCTTGCGATAAGCTCCTGAATGATGACGGTTTTGCCGACGCCGGCACCGCCGAAGAGGCCGGTTTTACCGCCGCGGACAAAGGGGCAAAGCAGGTCAATGACTTTTATGCCTGTTTCAAACATTTCAGTTTTTGCGGAGAGGTCCATAAGTTTAGGCGGGTCTCTGTGTATGGGTCTTGTCATTGATGCCTGTATGGGGCCTCGCTGGTCGATGGGTTCGCCGAGGAGGTTAAAGACCCTGCCTAAGGTTTCTTTTCCCACCGGGACCATTAAGGGCGCCCCTGTGTCGAGGACCTCCATACCACGTCTTAAGCCCATTGTGCTACCGAGTGAAATTGCGCGGACTCTCCCGCCGCCCAAATGCTGCTGAACCTCGCCGAAGAGTTTTGTCCGGCCTTTGCCGAAATCTCCGGGTATCTGCAGGGCGTTGAAGACAGTCGGGATTTTTTCCGGTTCAAATTTAGCGTCGAAGACGCTTCCGATTACCTGAATTATAGTTCCTTTATTCACGCCTGTTCTCCAATACCGCCAATAATATCGAGTAATTCACTGGTTATCTGGGTTTGCCTGGCACGGTTGTATTCCGTGGTCAGGTCCTTAATCATCTGGTCTGCGTTGTCGGTTGCGTTTCTCATTGCGACCATTCGAGCGAAGTGCTCGCTGAGTGCGGCGTCCATAAAACAGGCCCCTATCCAGGAGCAGATTATCATTCTTGCAAGCTCTTCGACGGTTTTTTGCAGGGGCGGAGAAAAATGGAAGTCCTCGAAGGTCAGCTTCCAGGGCCAAATAGACGCCGACCTCGTTACCAAATCGGCAATCAGGTCCGCAAGTGGCATAATCATCAGTGTCTGCGCCTGCTGGCTCGAGGCCGAGTAATAACGCGTATATACAATTCCAAGGTAGCCAAGCTCGCCTTTTATATATTCATCGATAAAATCGTTTGCGATTTTCTCGACCTGCATATAAGTCGGGATTTCGTCAAGCTCTTCGTAAACTTTTTTGGGTGTGATTCCGGCATGGGCGAGGGAATGAAGCAGCCGGCTTTCAGTTGCGTAAATATCGAGCGGCTTACCCGTTTCTTTGGCCCTTTTTACGTGCACATTTACGAGCTTTAAAATCTCCGAGTTATATGAGCCGCACAATCCGCGAGTCGAGCCGATTGCGAGAATCGCCCCCCTGCCTTCGGGATTTTCTTTGAGCAGCGGATGCGTCAGGGCGGCCTCGGCGGTAACCATCAGGTAGCCGGCGCGGGCAAGGGCATTGTGATACTCGCTGACCGTCTGCCAGAGATTATGATACGACCTGAACTTGGCTGTCGAAATCATCTCCATAGTTCTAGTGATACGGCAGATATTCTGCGCGGCCTTACGCCTCTGAAGTATTTGTCTTATGGCTGCCATTATTACTCAGGACTGCTGTTTTCGGGTTTCCTTGAATTTTTTAATTGCAGTTGTGAGCTTTGCCGCAAGCTCATCACTCAGTTTGCCGGTCGTATTTATTTCGGTTGCATAAGCGGGGTACTGTTTGCCGAGCCATTGTATAAGCGAGGCGACAAATTCACTGACTTGCGCAACGGGAACGTCGTCGAGAAGACCCGTTGAACCGGAGAATATCTCAATGACCTGCTCGCCTACTCTCATAGGGGAAAATTGCGGCTGCTTGAGCAGCTCGACCATCCGTGCGCCCCTGTCTAACTGGGCCTGTGCGGCAGCATCAAGCTCGGTTCCAAGCCGGGCGAAATTCAACAACTCGTTATAGGAGGCCAAGTCAAGGCGCAGTTTTGCGGCGACCCTTTTCATTGCCGCCACCTGAGCATTGCCGCCCACCCGGCTTACGCTGATACCGACGTCGATGGCGGGCCTGATACCGGCGTGAAACAGGTCCTTCTGGAGATAAATCTGGCCATCGGTGATTGAAATGACGTTGGTGGGAATATACGCCGAGACCTGCCCTTCGAGTGTCTCGACCATAGGAAGCGCCGTGAGCGAGCCGCCTCCCCTGTTGTCGGCAAGTTTGGCGCTACGTTCGAGGAGCCGGCTGTGCAGGTAGAATATGTCGCCGGGGTAGGCCTCGCGGCCCGGGGGTCGCCTTAATAACAAGCTCAACTGTCGATACGCGACCGCGTGCTTGCTGAGGTCATCATAAATGCAAAGCGTATCGCGGTTCTTTTCATACATAAAGTACTCGGCTATGGCACAACCCGCATAAGGAGCAATATATTGCATAGGAGCGCTCTCGGCGGCAGCGGCTGCAACGACGATTGTATAATCCATCGCACCGAAACGCCTGAGCGTCTCGACAACCTCGGCGATTGTGGATTCTTTCTGGCCTATGGCGACGTAAATACAAATTACATTCTGACCCTTCTGATTGATTATCGTATCGACGGCGATTGCGGTCTTGCCGGTTTTGCGGTCGCCGATAATCAGCTCTCTTTGCCCCCTGCCGATGGGTATCATAGAATCAATGCTTTTAATGCCCGTCTGCAACGGCTGTTTAACGGGCTGTCTTTCCGAGATATTGGGCGCCTCGGATTCGATGAATCTTCTCGACGTGGTTTTTATGGGGGCTTCGCCGTCTATCGGCTCGCACAACGGGTTTATGACCCTGCCGAGAAGCTCATCGCCGACCGGCACCGACAGCAACTGCCCTGTTCCAAAGACGTCGGAGCCCTCCCTGACGTTTGTGTAGTCGCCGTAGATTACGGCGCCTATCGAGTCCTCTTCGAGGTTGAAGACCTCGCCTCGGACGTCGTTTTCGAAACGCAGCATCTCGCTGGCCATAGCGTTGTCGAGGCCGTAAATCCGGGCGATGCCGTCGCCTACCTCGACAACCCTGCCGACGGCTGAAACGTCGAGCTTGCTTTTGTATTTGGTTATCTCCTGCTTGAGGATACTGCTTATTTCACTGATATCGTATTTCATCTTCTATCCTTGTCAGTTTACAACTGTCAATTATCGTTCGAACTGCGCGATGCAGCCGGGCCTTTATCGAATTGTCAATCACACTTGTGCCGTATCTCAAGACGGCCCCGCCCATAATGTCGGGCTTGACGCTCATTTTCAACTGGGCTTTTTGACCCATTGCATTCGAGATTGATTCGGAAACGTCTTGTAATTCCTCGTCGCTGAAATTTTCGTTAAGCGTCAGCTCAACGATGCTGATTCCGTGATGCGCATCCCACAATTCAGCGAACCTTTCGATTATCCTCGGAAGAAAAATCATTCGATTATGTTCATTGACGGTAAGGATGAAATTCAGGGTCAGGTCGTTAATTTTGCCCTCGAATACGCTGTGCAAAAGCGTCTGCTTATAATCGGCCGAGAACTGAGGCGACGACATCATACGCAGAAAGTCCTTCTCCTGGGCGATTATTTCCGCCAGCAGCTCAAGCTCGTTTTTGACTTCTTCCACTATATCGAACTGCTCGGCAAGCTCATAAATCGCTTTTGAGTAAACGTCAGCAACGTGTAAACCGACATCGGTCCCTGTCATCGCGTCCCATCCGTTTGTTCGCTTTTGAGCTTTTCTATGGCCTGGCAGAGAAGGCGCAGGTTGTCTTCGTGAGTAACGGCCCTTCCGACAATCTCGGAGCTTAGCGACAAAAGCATATCCTCTGCCTCCTGCCACATCTGCTGGCTGGCGGCGATTCTGGCGTATTCTATGTCCGCCTGTGCCCTGCGTTTCATCTGGGTGATTTCGTCGCTGGCCTTGCCTATCATTTCCTTCTCAAGTAATTGTGCCTGCGAGGTCAGCTTATTGACAATTTCTGCGCCCTGCTGTTTGTACTGGTCGAGCAGCTCTTCCGCTTTCTTTCGCGTGATTTCCGCGGCATCGAGCTGCTGCTTAATGTAATCCTGGCGGGCCTGGAGCTGTTTCAGCAGCGGCTTCCAGGCCACTTTGCCCAAAACCACAATCAGCACAACAAAGGCAGCCACCGTCCATAACGAATCGGCAAACGTGCCGCTGAATATGCCTTTTTCCTCAACTGCCGGTTCGCCTTGGGCGGCCATTACGCATACACTGAATAAAAGGACCAGCAACACAATGGCTGTTATTTTTGATTTGAGCATTTATTCGTCCTCTTGTTTAATCATTTCATCCAGAAGATGGCCAGGAAACCGATAATCAGCGCAAAGAAGGTAAGTCCTTCAATCAAAGCCGCGGCGATAATCATTGCCGTCAGGATTCTGCCGCCAATCTGGGGCTGGCGTGCCATAGCTTCGGCTGCCTTGCTGCCGATGAACCCGATGCCCAGTCCTGCGCCAATGATTGCCAGGCCACAGCTAATCGCGGCTCCAAACAGCGCCAGATTGTTGCCGCTACCCTCGCCCGCCGCCAACATACTTCCTGCTAACTCAATCATTTTTTCCAAACCTCCAAAAGCATCCGTCTATCAAACATGTTCGGCTTCTATTGCCAGACTTATGAACAAGGTGGAAAGCAGGGTAAAGATATACGTCTGTATAAAAGCAACAAGTAATTCGAGAAACGACATTGCCACTATCGCCGCGACCGACCCGACGGCGACGCCCCAGCTCTTGAAAATAACTATCAGTCCGATGAAAGTGGCTAATATGATGTGGCCGGCGAGTATGTTGGCGAACAAACGAATCGCCAGGGCAAAGGGGCGGACCAGGGCGCTTACTATCTCCAGCACGTAAATCAAGGGCAGAATCGGCAACGGCACCTTAGGCGCCAGATGCGAGAGATATTTTAACAACCCGTATCTTTTTATTCCGGCAGCGTGGGTAAGAATGAAGGTCACCATCGCCAGGGCGCCTGTAATCCAGATATTGGTTGCGGCGGCGCCGCCAAAGTGGTTCTCCCTGCCCGTTATAAGATAATAAGCCGATTCAGTGGGTACCATACCAAGCAGATTGAGCGTCAGAATGAAGAAGAATATCGTCCAGACAAAAAAGACGAACTGGTCGGTGTTGTCGCCAAGGATTGGGCGGGCAACTTCCTCACGAAGAAATACACATACGCTTTCGATGAGGTTTTGCAGCCCCCTGGGCATTAAACGCTTCTTCCTTGCGCCGAGCGGGATTATTACCAGCAGGATAACCGCGGCAACAGTCACCATCAGCATATGGTTGCTGAATATTATCTCATAGCCGCCTATTGAAAAATGAAACAACGGCGCGGCTATCACCGGTCTAAGCGGGTTCAACTCGGCTAATAAACCATTATATATTGTCTGACACCCCAATTTTGTCGCCCTTTATCGGCCCTTCATAGTGTATTCGGCAAAATATAGGTAAATCCGCCAGTCAATTTCGCCGCCAGTAATAGTTGTTGACCTTTGCGAGACATAGCAGTAATATCTGCTTATATCAAGGCACATACGGGAAAGAAATGTCAGGTTTGAAAGGGAACAAAGATGTGTAACACGTGCGGATGCAGGTCAGGAATGAAAAAGAGCATCAAAAAGACAAAGAAAAGCAAGGCAAAAGGCAAGAAGAAATAACAACCTGACTTCTTTTTGACTGTTTAATTTCCCGATTCCCGCTAACTTATTGAAGTATGTGACTGAGGGTTGCTTCATCGATAGCCGTCTTTGGCTCAAAATGGCTGGAGTTCATATACCGCAACAAGCTGTGCAATAACTGCCGGGCTTCGGGTTTATCCTGTATCGCGGGCAGGTTTATCGAGCAAACCAGCAATTTGCCCTTACCTATCTTAACTTCAAAAACATCCCCCAGTTTCTTCGCACGTTCGCAATTGTCAATAACCTGAACAATCGGCCTATAGCCGGCGGGCATCGCGTCGAGAATCATCGTGCGGGAATTTTGGAGCAGATTGAACCACTGCCAGTTGGAATGAAATTCCGTTGGGAACTCGGCCAAAGCGGGATGATTCGGGTCGCACAGGATACCAAGTGTCCCCGGCGCAACGGGCACTTTCCTTTCCTCAGCCAGTTTTTTGAACATCCCGTAATTCCAGAAATCAGAAGCGAACATACCGGGAAGCGAATTGTTAATGTCATTGGGCCCAGGCATAAGCAAAACGCTTTTGCCCGCCGACAAGGCATTTCGTGTCGCGTCGTCATACTTTCGACTTATAAGCACGCTGCCTGCCGATGTGTCGACCTCGTCAGGATATATCCATATACTATATGAATTGGTGAACTTTGTGCCTTCAATCGCAAGCGTAAGTTTTGCTTTTGCCGGCGAAGCGATGTCCTTAAGCGGGATATTTATGTCACCGAGCGACACAAGCATACCCTGAGATATATTTTGTACGGGGAATTTCCCGGAAGCAAGAGTGTCCCCTCGATAGTTTCGCAAAGTCCAAACGACGGCATTGTTAATATCGGATGAGCCATAATGGGCGACCTGAACTTTTGTGTTAAATGTTTCGCCAGCGGTCCATGTATATTTGCTCATACGGACAAGAGGCACGGTCTCGTAGCAAAACTCACGCCACCTGGCCGGCTCGATTAGGCCCTTGGAATCCATAAAAGCGTCGAGTATGCCTACAAGCGCGGTGCCCTGCCCGGGGAAGTCCTGCAAATCGAGAAGCTGAAAACCGCCGAATCCGCGTGTTCGCAGCGCCGCCTCTATATCTTCTTTGTAGCAGATTACGGCAAGTGCGCCCGACTCACGGAAAAAATCGTCGGCCTGGTCGAGCATGCCATTTTGTTTCAGACGGTCGCGGAAAACCTCAAAATTTCTCGCCCGCACAACACCTGCATATTTCTCGATTTCACGGTAGTCGGGATATACCTGGTATTGGCCTATTTCGGTAGAAATAACCGGTACGGTAACGCCTTTGATTTCGCGGGTGTAATCCTTATCTGTCCCCGGCGGCCCGACCTGGATATGTCCCAGAGGAGTATCGACCGCGGCGTATGACCCGCGGATTTTCTGCCAGCGAACCTGCCAGCTCACCCAGAAGTCGTCGCTGGGGTCAACCATACCAAACCAGTTGTTTGTACCCTGGGCGTAAAGATGACGGCTGTCGAGCTGGCGGAAGTGTCTCACAACCGGCGCCATCAATTCCTGTTTACCCCCCAGCTCATTTCCCAGCGCAAGCATCACAAATGACGGGTGGTTGCCGAATGTTTTCAGCAGCCGTTCGCCTTCCGCCTCACAGAATCTATCGTGGTTTGGTTCGCCGAAATTGGCCCAGTTTGGCAATTCCGGCTCCATATAAATACCGAGCTGGTCAGCAGCTTCAAAGGCCGCCTCAGGCGGGCACCATGTATGAAAACGGTAATGATTTATGCCGTATGATTTCGCGATATTAAAAACCTTAAGCCAGCCCTCGACGGCCATAGGCGGATAACCCGTAAGAGGAAAGACGCAGGCGTCATGCTTGCCGCGAAGGAATGTTGCTTTGCCATTGATATTGAACTGTGTCCCCTTCGCCTTGAAGTCGCGCAAGCCAAAAATAACCTCCCGGCTGTCAGCATATTTCTTATTTGCCGATGAAGCATCGAGCCAAACAACAAGTTTGTAAAGCACGGGAGTAAACTCGTCCCAGCATTGCGCTGTATCGCCAAGTGGATAGTTGACTTCAACTATCGTTGGTTTATCTCCCGCCGGGAAAGGCATTGAAACAGGTTTACCCTGCGGCGTCCCGTCTGTTTTAGACGCGTTAAGCGTCAGAGTGGAATTGGCCAGCAGGCCCGCCGTATTAACTGCTTCGACGCGAACCCTGATTTTTTTCCCGGCGACGTCGGAATAAACCTGAACATCATCGATATATATGGGGTCCGTTGCTGTAAGTCCTATTCGACCTATGACGCCGTTCCAGTTAGTTTGTGTCTGGTCGCTAATCTGGTGAGCATCGCCGATATTCGGATACTCAGAGTTATTGATTCGCAGCGTCAACTGATGTTTACCTGGTGACAAAGGGCCAAGCGAATAAATATGAGGCGTAACGAGCGAATTCTGTGAGCCGAGACCGTTGCCATCAACCCAGACTCTGCTATTTTTTGTGCGTTCGAGAAGCAGCATAATACGTTTGTTTGACCATTCTGCAGGGATGTTTATATCCTGCTGATACCACGCGGAACCGGAAAAAGTATAAATGCGTGTCAAGTGGCTTGTTTCACGGGTGTTATTGAGTTTGCCTTTGTGATTCTCATCAGTTGTGCCGGGCAGCTGAATAGTGTCATCAAGTTTTTTTCCAAACCATTTATCGTTTACACCTGCGTTGTTCGCGTCGAGAGCAAACCGCCACTGCCCCGCCAGATTAAGCCAGTTATCGCCGGCAAACGCGGATGCAGAGCAAATCACCAGTATCAATACAATCAAGATTCTATTCCCTGTTCTCATAACGCGTCCTTTTTATTGGCTGACTGTGAGATTATAATTTTGGTTTGCCTCGGTTTTTAAGGCAACGACATTGGCCTCTGGTCTGGTTACCTCAACAGCCCGTCCCTTTAAGGTAACATTTATCGGCGATGATGTGCGAACACGAACTGGGTTGCCGTTGAGCGATTTTATAGTTGCGCTGTCTAAGCGGCCGTCTTTCCAAACTATATCCACCTCAAATCCGCCTCTCGCCCTTAATCCTTTTACTGAGCCGTTCGGCCAGGCCTTCGGCAATGCAGGCAGCAGGTGAATCTCGCCCAGATGGCTTTGGAGCAGCATCTCACATACGCCGGCCGGTCCGCCGAAACCGCCATCAAGCTGAAACGGCCCGGCGGAAATCATATTCGAATAAATCAGGTCGCTGATTTCCCTGCGAAGCATCTTGTAAGCGAGGTCCCCTTCGAGAAGCCGAGCCCAGAGATTAACTTTCCACGCCGCCGACCACGCCATTCCCTCGCCGCCTTCGCCGCGTGCAGCAAGAGATTTTTTCGCTGCTGCCGCCAAATCCGCCGTCTTAACCGGCGAAATCTGTCTGCCTGGATAAACGGCAAACAAGTGCGAGACGTGCCTGTGTTTGTCATTGGGGTCGTCACGGTCTTCCATCCATTCCTGAAGCTGTCCCCATCGGCCGACTTTGGGGCCGACTAATTTGTCGCGCATCGCAGATACATTGTCACGATATTCTTTGTCAATTCCCAGTGCATCGGCGGCATCGATGTAATTCGTAAACAGGTCCCACACGATTTCCTGGTCGTAAGTCACGCCGTCTTCGGTAGGCCCGTGTTCGGGCGACCAGCCCATCGGCACAACCAGCCGGCCATCCGGCAGCGCCTTCAAACGGTCTTCCCAGAATTCGCAGGTTTCCTTCAAAATCGGATACGCGAAATTCCTCAGATACTCTTTGTCACAGCCGAAGGCGTAATGTTCCCACAGGTGCTGACAATACCAGGCGTTTGCGGGATTATTCCATTTCCACCCTATCCCGCCGAAAATATTGTGTGATGTGCGAACGGCCCAGCCGCGAACGGGACGGGAATCAATTTGAAATTCTTTCGCAGCAGCGGTTGCTTTTTTCCATGGCTCTCTCTGGCTGTTAATCAGGTCAAGAAACGGCATCTGGCATTCGCCGAGATTCGCCGGCTCCGCGGGCCAGTAAGCCATCTGTATATTGATATTCGAATGATAATCGCTATTCCAAGGAGGGTTGTTTTTGTCATTCCACAAGCCCTGAAGATTCGCGGGCAATCCGCCGGGACGGGAACACGAAATCAAAAGATAACGGGCATATTGAAAGAATAATTGCTCTAAGCCCATATCTTTGCCGCCGCCCTTGTATGCCTTCAGTCGTTGGTCGGTCGGTATCGCCTGCTGTGACTGAGATTCCCCCAGATTCAGTTCGACGCGATTGAAAAGCCGCTGGTAATCCTTCACGTGGGCCGACTTCAAATCCGCGTATTTCTTTGTCGAGGCCGTCTGGATTTGCTTTGCAAGGCGCGAATGCGGATTCTCGCCGCGATATTTCTTACTGTAATCCGCCGAGTAATCAGTTCCCGCCGCAAGCAAAATGGTCAAAGCGTTACAGTCATTAAATTCGATTCTGTTTACATCAGCTTTCAGCGTCCCCCTTTCATTTAGCACAAGTATCTGCGATTCGTACCGCAGTCCGTTGCGCAACGAACCGGATGCAATTAGCTGATTTCCCTCGGAAGTAATTGACGCCTTGTGCATATCGGTTAATTCGATACTGCCGGAGTAAGCACCGGGCTTGTCCGCGGTCAGCCGCGCAACCAGGACCTGTGCAGGATTGCTGCAAAAGTATTCTCTAAGGTAATTGACGTCGCCGTTTTGATAACTGACCCTCGCTATGGCCTGGCCTATATTTAATTCTCGCCTATAGCCGGTCGTTTTGTCATGCGTAGGCAAATTTATAAAAACATCGCCAAACGCCTGATACGCCCCCATCGTGTCATAATTTCCGGATGGATTCTCGTTGCCGGTCCACAAACTATCCTCGTTGAACTGGATTCGCTCTTTTGCTGTCCCGCCAAAAATCATTCCCCCCATCCTGCCGTTTCCAATCGGCAGCGCATCTGTCATCCATACCTTCGCCGGCTGATTGTACCACAGCGTCAAATCCTGCGGTAAATCTGCCGAACAGACAGACGTAATCGCAGCCGGAAATAATAATACCGGGATGCTTACTAAAATTTGCCTTAGCATTCTCATTTTAATGTTCCCCTGTCTCCATAAATAACGCCGGAGCAATTATGAACCCATCCGGTTCGGGCCCAAAAATACATTCACTACTTGAATCACAGCCGATTATCTGGCATAATCAATGAAACGGCAAGTAGTAAGAAGCTGGAGCATTGCTTACCTGACGATTATGAACAAGCGAGGCGGGTTCACATTAGTAGAACTGTTAGTCGTTATCGCCATCATCGCTCTGTTGATGGCCATATTACTACCTGCGCTGAACCGGGCAAGAGAGCAGACGAGAATGATTGCTTGTCTCGCGAATCTCAAACAGTGGGGTATTATCGCTTCTCTTTATGCGGACAGTAACAAAAACGTTTATTGGTCTGGTTCTACTGCATCAGGCAGTGAGGGATTCTGGTGGCCGGCCCAACTCGACTGCAAAACTCAGAGCTGGAGACAAAATAAATTATGGTTCTGCCCCAATTCCAGAAAACCGATAAAAGACCAGTTCAACCATGTGACAGGCGAGTTTACTTTCATGGCTGCCTGGGGAATATTCACAAATGACGCACCGGGAGATGCCATAGGGGCTGAATTAGTTTCTAAAGGTATGCGCCGTTTATGTGATAATGAATATGGAATAGCAGGCAGTTACGGCATAAACGGCTATTGCCTGAACATGCGCGGCAATACATTGAGTACAGGGAGCCAAAACTGGAGAACCCCCGATTCTAAAGGGGCAAGTGAAATCCCGTTGTTTCTTGATGCCCTGCGCTTTGACGGCTGGCCGGAGGACAACGAAGGTCCCGCATTAAATGAAGCAGACGCCTGGGTAGGCACCAACGAAATTAAAAGATATGCTATCAACCGGCATAGGGGATATATAGGTTGCGTTTTTGTCGATGGCCACGCGAGGAAAGTAGGAATAAAAGAATTATGGAAGCTAAAGTGGCATAAGAATTTCAACACAAATGGAATCTGGACAAAAGCTGGTCATGTCGTGCCATCTTCTTGGCCGGAGTGGATAAGAGGTTATCCGGACTATTGACGGAAGCCACAAATAAACCCTGCAAAATTCTGCACGTCGAAGAAAAAGCTACTTACTTTGCACGGTAACCTCCGCGGAAGTCAGGCCGTTGCCTTCGGCGATAACGTGAATATCGCCTGCTTGTCCTTCTTTAGTTTTTAGAATCAGCATTGCCTTGCCGAAGAACAGCTTCCTGTAATCCGCCTGGAACGGCTCATAAGAAAGAGGATTGCCATTATCGACGCCTGCGATTTCAGCGGGGCCATCGACTCTGAACTTAATCAGATTATCGGCCAGCGGACATAACGTATCATTGGCATCAAGGGCTTCGACAAGGATGTAACAGAGGTCATCGCCTGAGGCCTTCAACTCTTTTCTATCCGGCGTAAGACGGATTTTCGCCGGCTCGCCCGCCGTGCGCATAACTTCCTGTCCAATCTCTTTGCCGTCCTTATAGGCAACCGCCTTCAGGTCGCCCGGCTCATAATTTACATCGTTGAAGCAAAGGCGGTACTTGTCTATCGCGCCATAGTAACCCGGCCCCGCTTCTTTTGCCTTGGTCCGTTTGCCTAAAGAATTGCCGTTGAGGAACAATTC
>Ga0187886_1003264_pt1 | contig 12245 bp, 4 predicted proteins | sample June2016WEW_20_1_FD_133001 | JGI IMG/M metagenome (GOLD analysis project Ga0187886, IMG submission 133001) | Peatland microbial communities from SPRUCE experiment site at the Marcell Experimental Forest, Minnesota, USA - June2016WEW_20_150 | ecosystem: Environmental > Terrestrial > Soil >...
GATCATCGTGTTGAAGTCAGGCCGCATCATTGAGCGCGGCACGCACGAAGAGCTGATGGCGCTCGACGGCTTGTACGCGCATTTGTGCCGCGTACAATCCACAGCGGTGACGATCGAAGAGCGTTTGGAGGAGATGAACGCAGCCAGTCCGTTGGCCTAAGACGATCAGGTGATAGTGGCAGGCTTGATTGGTACCGCTTCGACCGGTTCTGACAAGCCCAGCAATCTCAGAACCAGGGGCCGCAGGTCGTGGTTGATCTGGGCGGTTGCCACGAAGGCGTCGGCACGGTGGAACTTCTGCGGATCGTCCGTGATGACGATGACCGGGAGCGCATGTGTCGCTGGAGCGGTCTTTAACTGCTGCAAGATGGTGAAGATAGCGGCATTTGCCAGTTTGGCGTCGATGATCACCAAACCGGGGAGCCTGCGCTCCACGGCGGTCATTGCTTCGGCAAGGACGGTGCAGACCGCGCAGAGGAGTTTCGGATGCTGGAGGGCTGCTGAGATTGGCTTGGCCGATTCAGCGCTTGCGGTGATGGTCATGAGTATTTTGAATCCGCATTCGTTGCGGATTTGCGTCACGATGTTTTGGAGCGTTAAGGAACCCTTCGTGAAGAATTCGCGCGCCCCGAGCGAGAACGCGCACTGAACGTCTTCAGCGGACCCTTTGTTGGACAACATGAACACTGGGATGCGGCTGAGTTGGGGATCAGCGCGCAATCGCTTCAGCACTTCGAATCCGTCCAATTTGGGCAGCATGATGTCGAGCAGGATCGCGTCGGGTTGGCAGACCTCAGTCCAGAGGATTCCCTGCTCGCCGTTCTCGGCCGTGGTGACCTTGAAGCCCTCGGCCTGGAGTTTGGCGCTGTAAATGCGCTGGATGTGTTCATTGTCCTCGATGAGCAACACGTGGGGCATGTTATTTCACCTCCAGCAAACCGGCCACTTTTTCGAGGACGGTGTTGACTTTGAAATCCGATTTGGAGATGAATCCTCCGGCATTGGCGCCGAGGGCGGCAGCTTCGTCACTGTTTAGTATGTCGCCACTGATCACGAGCACTTCAACGTCTTTGAGCTCGGGATGCTGCGTGATGTAATGTATCACACCCCAACCGTCGATTTCCGGGATGTTCATGTCGAGCAAGAGAAGATCGGGCTTGCAGGTCGTGAGTTTGTCAATCGCCTGCTTGCCGTTGGCTGCCTCGGAAACCTGGTAGCCCTCCTCGGAGAGTACGGACTTCAAAATTTCACGGAACGTTTCATCGTCATCCACGATGAGCACGTTCTTTTTGCTGGTCGAAGTCGCGGCGCGAATGCTGCGCAGAACTTCGCGCCGATCCAACGGAGACGCCACGGTCAGGGGCGCACCCAAACCGTGGGCGATGTCGTTGCCAAGGAAGATTGTCGGAATGTCCTTGGTTTCGGGTTGAGATTTGAGTTCCTGAAACACCGACCAGAATTCTGACGAAGACGCTTCCGAGTTCAATAAGATGACGAGGGGGCGAAGTTTCCTGGCGAGACTTGTCGCCTCGGTACCGGCGGTCGTCACGCGCACTGTGTAGTCGGCGGAGCTGAGCCCGTCAGACAGGATGCGGGCGATGTCCGGATTGTCGCTAACCACGAGAACCAATCGCTTCCCCTCGCTGCATTCGTCGGAGGCTGTCGCGCCGGCGGCAGCGATCCGTTTACGCAGGCGGTGGATGCCTTCGATTTCTTCGAAATTCATAGGCAGGCTGATCGTGAAGCAAGTGCCTTGGCCAACCGTGCTCTGGACTTCGATCGTCGCGGCGAGCAAATCGAGCAACTGTTTTGTGATGTAGAGTCCGAGTCCCGTGCCTGTATGCGCACGTGCAGCCGATCCGTCCACCTGGTAGAACTTGTCGAAGATTTTGCCGAGTTTGTCGGGCGGAATGCCGACGCCGGTGTCCTGCATGCGGATGAGCAGTCGCTGGTTTTGAGGTGAGGCGGCGGTCGGCTCGATGCTGCTGGGCTCGGAAACGGTGACAGTGATTTTCCCCGAGTCCGTGAATTTCAGGGCGTTGCCGATGAGATTGACAAGAATCTGTTTCAACTTCGTGCGGTCGGTGCGGATCACGGCGTCTTTGGCGAGCACTTTCGAGTCGAGAGCGAGGTGTTTGGCGTTGGCGAGAGCTCTCAGTTGGCCGAAGATCTCGGTGATCAAGCCGCGCAGATCAAACGAACTGAGAATCAGGTCCGTGCGGCCACTTTCGATCTTGGAAATGTCGAGAAGATTGGCGATCAGACCCAACAGGTCGTTGGCGTTGTCGCGGATGTACGTGACCGTCTCTTCTTGTTCGTCAGTCAGGGAACCGTAAATGCCTTCTAGAAGAAGTTCTGTGTAGCCGATGATCGCGTGAACAGGCGTACGAAGCTCGTGGCTGACGTTGGTGACGAGTTCCGCCTGCAGGCGATCGTCTCGTTCCGGGAGCCGATTCCGTTCTTCTACAAGTGCGCTTGCTTTATTGGTGGCCACTATTGATTCACCTGGTTCGCCCAGGCGGAAGCGAAGTCGCATCGTCGCCACGAGGTGTTGCGCCGGCGGCTACGACGACCGCGAGGCTGATTGATTTTCCATCTCTTCCTGCAGGCTCAGCGCGCCATCGAACAACTCGGCGAACCCGCAGATCGCGGCTGCGATCTGCGGCGCTTTTTCCAGGCAGAGCTGGCTGAGCTTTTGGCATTGAGCAGGATTACGCTGGCTCAGTTCCGCCATGGCCATGAGCACGGCGACGTTGTTGTTAATCGCGTGGCGCACGGTACGCAGGTTCTGGTGAAGCGATTCCAACTGTTTGTGCAATTGCTCCAGTTGTTTCTCGCTGTCTTTCATAAGTCCCGGGCCGAGGCCGACTGCTGTTGCTTCCATATCTTTCGTCCCTATTTGATTGTTCCCTGTCTTCCCGCAGCTTTTCGCCACGGCAACAAATGTCTTTAAGCAGCCCCTATGCCAGTGGGTCGTTCTCAATTTGTCTGGGATAAGCACAATTCTCTGCTAAACTGTCAACTTTGAAGTCATCACGGAATTGGCCCTAAACCATGTCCAAAGACGCAATCATCATCGGCGGCGCGCGCGAGCATAATCTGAAGAACATCAGCCTGCGTCTTCCGCGCGAAAGGCTCATTGTCGTCACGGGCCTCAGCGGCTCAGGCAAATCCAGCCTCGCCTTCGACACGATCTATGCCGAGGGCCAACGCAAATACGTCGAGAGCCTTTCGGCCTACGCCCGTCAGTTTTTGGAACAATTGCAGAAGCCTGACGTCGATCACATCGAAGGACTTTCACCCGCCATCGCCATCGAACAACGCACCGCCGCCACCAACCCGCGCTCCACCATCGCCACCACCACGGAGATTTTCGAATACCTTCGGCTGCTCTACGCCAGCATCGGCAGGCCTCACTGCTACCGCTGCGGCCGCCCTATCACCACCCAGACCGTCAGCCAGATCGTCGGCCAGATTTTCGGGTTGGGCGAGGGGACGCAACTCATGTTGCTCGCGCCACTGGTGCGTGGGCGCAAAGGCGAGTTCCGCGACGTTTTCGCCCGCATCCGTAGCGAAGGATTCGTTCGCGCCCGGGTCGATGGCGGGATTGTAGATGTGACGGAACCAGTGAAACTCGATAAGAAGCGCAGTCACGATATCGAGTTGGTCGTTGACCGCATCAAGCTGAGTCAGAAAGGACGCGGTCGCTTGTCGGACTCGGTCGAGACGTCATTGAAATGGGGCGGCGGGTTGTTGCTGGTTCTATACAGATCCGCAACCACGCCCGTCACTGCGCCGTGGTCAGACCGCCTCTTCAGCAGCCTCAACGCCTGTCCTGACTGTGGCATCAGCTATGGCGAGTTCACGCCGCGCCATTTCTCCTTCAACTCGCCGTACGGCGCGTGCAAGACCTGTCTCGGCTTGGGCACGAAGTTGTTTTTCGATCCCGACTTGATTGTGCCCGACCGCAAGAAATCCATCGCCGACGGCGCGATCACCGCATGGCGGCGCGGCGGACGGCGTCTGATCATTTACTACCGCATGTTGCTGCGCGGTCTCGCCAAACACTACAAGGCCGATCTCGATGCGCCGTTCGGGGACTTGCCCGAACGCGTGCAAAACGTGTTGCTCCACGGTTCTGGCGGCGAGGAGATCGAGTTCACCTACTGGCGCAAGGGCGCGTGGCGGAAGATGAACAAGCCATTCGAAGGCGTCCTCCCAAACCTGGAGCGGTTGTACGAAGAAACCGACAGCGAATTTACCAAGGTGCGCCTACAGCAATTCATGGTCGGCATGCCGTGTCCCGATTGCAAAGGCGCCCGGTTGCGACCGGAGAGCTTGGCGGTCATCGTTGGCGGCAGATCCGTCATTGATGTGACCAGGCTGAGCGTTGAGGAGGCCGCGCGGTTTTTCCAGTCGCTGGAGGGCGTGGCTCCAGCCACGCCGACTCCCGGTAGCGCGGGTGGACCCGCGCCCTCCATTCTCACCGCTCACGAGCAACACATCGCTTCTCAGATTCTGAAAGAGATCATTTCGCGGCTGACCTTCTTAAAGAACGTCGGCCTCGGCTACCTCACGCTCGACCGCCAAAGCGACACGCTTTCGGGCGGCGAAGGGCAACGGATTCGACTGGCCACGCAAATCGGCGCTGGCTTGGTCGGCGTGCTCTACGTGCTGGACGAACCGAGCATCGGGCTGCACCAACGCGACAACCGGCGGTTGCTGGAAACGCTGAAAGGCTTGCGCGATCTGGGCAACACCGTGCTCGTCGTCGAACACGACGAAGACACGATTCGCGCTGCCGACTACATCGTCGATCTTGGTCCGGGCGCGGGCGTGCACGGCGGCTATGTCGTGGCGGCTGGTCCGCTGCAGGCGATCCTCGAATCGCCCAAATCGTTGACGGGCGCGTACCTGCGAGGCGAACTGCAAATCCCGGTTCCGAAGGTTCGTCACGCGCCGAAGAAGGGCTGGTTGACAATTCGCGGCGCGCGCGAAAACAATCTCAAGAGCATCGACGTCCGCATTCCGCTGGGCTTGCTCACGTGCGTGACGGGCGTGAGCGGTTCGGGCAAGAGCACGCTGGTGGACGACATCCTGCGCAAGGCGCTGTTCCGAAGATTGTATCGCGCCAAAGATCGGCCGGGCGCTCACGACGCCATTCTCGGCTTGGAAGAACTCGACAAGGTGATCGTCATCGACCAATCGCCAATCGGCCGCACGCCGCGCTCGAACCCGGCAACGTACACGGGCATGTTCAATCACATCCGCACGCTGTTCGCGCAACTCCCCAACGCCCGCGTGCGCGGCTACGGGCCGGGGCGGTTCAGCTTCAATGTCAAAGGCGGCCGCTGCGAGACGTGCAAAGGCGACGGCATCATCCGCATTGAGATGCATTTTTTGCCAGACGTGTACGTTACCTGCGAACAATGCGGGGGACGCCGTTACAGCCGCGAGACACTGGAGATCACGTACAAAGGCCGCAACATCGCCGACGTGCTCGACATGACCGTCGACGAGGCCGAGGAATTTTTCCGGGCCGCACCGAAGCTGCGCGACATTCTGCAGACCTTGCAGGACGTCGGCCTCGGCTACGTCAAACTAGGCCAGCAAGCGACGACGCTCTCCGGCGGCGAAGCGCAACGCATCAAACTCTCCGCCGAGTTGGCCAAGAAAGCCACGGGCCGCACCCTTTACATCTTGGATGAACCCACCAGCGGGCTGCACTTCGCCGACATCGCCAAGCTGCTCGAAGTGTTGACCAAACTGCGCGACGCCGGCAACACCGTGATGGTCATCGAACACAACCTCGACGTGATCAAGTGCGCCGACTGGATCATCGACCTCGGCCCCGATGGCGGCGACGCCGGCGGCCGCATCGTCGCCGAAGGCACGCCCGAACGAATCGCCGTGACTGATTCATCTTACACCGGCCAATTCTTGCGCCGTCTTCTCGACGCGAAGACCGGCTCCACGTTAACCGCTTGAGCAGACAACATCGCCGAGTTCTTCCTGTCAGCGAAGGAGGCGAGAGACAGTATTATTCGCTTGTCAACGACGGCGTTTTATGGTAACTATCCCCGCAGATTGAGGTGAGGTGGGTGCACCTCTGTAGGAGAAGCGTGGATGGCATTGGCGAGTGGAATGGGGGTAGACCGTGTGACGGCACGGCACTGTTTCGCGTCGGCTGTGTTCGCGATCTCGCGCTTCCCGCGCATCGTTTTGACGTGGGAGTAGGTGTGAACCTCCAGGCTTGGACCTGAAACGATGGAGACAACTGTGAACGCGAAACTGTTCGCCAGGTATCGTTACGCTTTTCCTGTCGCACTATTCCTCCTGATGGGGCTGCCTTCATATGCGCTCCGACCCGATGAGAAGACCGGCCTTGAGAAACGTGTGGCCCAAGCTGAACAGAAAGCCGCTACCATTCGGGAGGTGTCCGCCGAGCAACTCGATGTGGCCCAACTGGCAGAGCAGTCCGGCATCAAGGTGGAGTGGCATCCGCGCCTCGGCACGCCTCTCTCGATCCGTGGGGCAAATCTGGGGCAGCGGCGGTCTTACTCCGGCGGAAAAGGGCTTTCTCTGAAAGGCGGGGGGTTGTACGGGCAGGATGCCATCGCCGTGCTGGATAACCTCGCTCGGTTCTACCGTGTTCGAGACGCGGCGCAGGAATTTGCGGTGAAACAGACGGAGGAAGACTCGCTGGGGTTTCATCATGTCCGGCTGACGCAGGTTCACCAAGGGATCCGGGTTTTCGGCGCCGATTTGATCGTGCATTTCGACAAAGGCGGCCAGGCCTATCAGGTCAGCGGCCAATATGTTCCCGACATTCAGGCTGAAGTTGTCCCCAAGATTGATGCTGGCGAAGCGGTGCGCATCGCTCAGCAGAATCTGACCGTGATGGGCAACCCGGAAGGAACGCTACGGGAAGGGCCGACGCTTGTGATTTTCGCTCGGGATGTGGAACCGCAACTGGCCTATGAACTGATGCTTTCCTACGACGACCCCAAGGCCGGGCCCGGGCGCTGGCGGTACTGGATTGATGCTCTTGGCGGCCAGATTCTGCTCCGCTACAACGATGTCGAGAAGGTTGCTGCCCCCACAACCAATGGAACGAATGCCACCATCACCGGCAGCATCCTGTCGGGTGAAGGGGGTCAGTCCCTCAGCGTCACCAGTTGGCATGAGAACACAGGCTATTTTTATCTCTATAACACGAACCGCTTCTGGTACGTTTACAACGTCGCGAGCAGCGGTTACCCGGACTACAACACTTACGCCTATCGCTCCACCAACGACTGGGGCGCCTCCGACCGCGCGGAGATGTCCGCCGCCAGAAACTTCGACATCGTTCAGCGTTACTACCGCGAGGTGCATGGCCGCAACAGCTTCAACAACTCCGGCGTCTACGCCCGGGCCAACGCTCACGAGGGCGTCAACTACGTCAACGCCTTCTGGGACGGCACGGATTTCCATTTCGGCGATGGGAACGGGACGACGGCCAATTCTCTGGCGGTCCTGGACGTCTGCGGCCACGAGTTTACCCATGCCGTGGACGAGTACAGCGCCAACTTGATCTACTCGGGCGAGTCGGGCGCGCTCAATGAATCGTTTTCCGACATCTTCGGCGCGTGCATCGAGTTCTATGCCGAACCCGATGGGCGGGCGTTGTATCCGAACAAGTCGCCGGGCACTGCGGACTGGCTCTGCGGCGAGGACTGCTGGCTTTCCTCCGTGGCGCTTCGCGACCTGCGCAATCCGAGCAACGTTGCGACGGTCGGCGCTGGCAATCAACAGCCCAGCCGTTACAAGGGCACTTACTGGAATCCCGGCGGGGAAGTGCACCAGAACGATGGGGTCCAAAACTTTTTTTTCTATCTTCTCTGTGAAGGCGGCAGCGGCACCAACGACGGCATCATTTACAGCGTGACCGGCATCGGGGTCACCAACGGCGAGAAGGTGGCCTACCGCGCACTGACTGTTTACTGCACGCCGAGCACCGATTATCCATCAGTGCGCAGCGCCTGGATCTCGGCGGCCATGGATCTGAATACGAACTGGGCCAGCAGTGTTGAGGCCGCTTGGGCCGCTTGCGGAATCACCGTCACGCCGCCCCGCGTTTACTTCTTCCCCTTGGACACCGACCCGGGCTGGTCGAGACAAGGACAATGGGCCTTCGGCAAGCCGGCTGGTTTGGGAGGTACCAGTTATGGACATCCTGACCCTACCAGCGGGGCCACCGGTACGAATGTGTTCGGGGTCAACTTGAACGGCGACTATTCCACTGCCGTCGGCGGGCCGTACTATCTGACCGCCGGGCCACTGAATTTTGGCGGGTACACCGGCACGAAACTGCAATTCCAGCGCTGGCTCAATACCGATTATCCGCCCTTCGTGTACGCCACGATCGAGGTCTCCAGCAATGGCACAAGTTGGACGCAGATCTTCAGCAACGTGTCCGGGGTCGAGATCGCCGACTCGGCTTGGGGCAAATACATGTACGATATTTCGGCCGTTGCAGACAATCGGACCAACGTCTATGTCCGCTGGGGCCACCGGGTCGGCAGCAGCGGCGCGTGGGCCTATTCGGGATGGAACATCGACGACATTGAGTTTCTCGCCAATCCTTCGAGATCGTTGAAGGTGGAAGTCCCCGCCGCGGCCACGGAAGGCGACGGCGTGCTCGCGGGCACCGGACAGGTATGGCTGTCGGCCGCGGCGACCACCAATCTGACGGTGGCACTTTCCTCCAGTGACACAACGGAAGTGACCGTTCCGGCGAGCGCCACGATTCCCGCCGGCCAAACCAACGTGCTGTTCGACGTCACGGTGGTGGATGACGCGGAATTGGATGGAACTCAGACCGCCGCGATCACGGCCTCAGCGTCGGGTTATACATCGGCCAGCGCAAACATTGCGGTTTACGACAACGAAACGGCGGCCTTGCAGGTGGTGTTGCCGGCCACGGCGACCGAAGGGCAGGGGACAGTGTCAGGGGCAGTGCAAGTCGGCGCCGTGCCTGCGGCCAACATTACAGTGGGCCTTTCTTCCAGCGACACAACCGAAATTCAAGTGCCGGCGTCGGTGATTATTCCGTCGGGACAGACTTCAGCCGTGTTCACGGCTACGGTGGTTGATGACAACCAGATTGATGGTCCGCAGACCGCCACGGTCACCGCCCATGTGCAAAACTGGACGGATGGTTCAGCCACCATCACCGTGCTCGACAATGAGAGCTTGAACCTGACGGTGACTCTGCCCGGCAGCGCCTGGGAAAATGCGGGTGTGCTGACCAACGCGGGCTCGGTTCACATCTCCGGTACCTTGCCGACGGACCTTGTGGTTTCGCTGGTGTCGAGCAACACCGACAAGCTGATCGTTCCGTCCACCGTGACCATTGCTACCGGCCAGGTCACCGGCACGTTCAACCTTACGCTCGTGGACAACTCGATCAACGATGGCGACCAAACGGTCGCCGTAACAGCCAGCGCGCCCGGCTTCACCGACGGACTGGCCTCGATGCTGGTCGTGGATGACGACACGCCGCCGGCCATCGTTACGCAACCGGCCAGCCAGGCGGTGTACGTGAGCAACAGCGTCACTTTCGTGGTGGTGGCGAATGGCAAACCGCCGTTGAGTTACCAGTGGAGTTTCAACGGGACGAATCTTGATGGGATGACGAGCGCTTCACTGACGCTAACCAATGTGCAATTCAGCCAGGCGGGCAATTACGCGGTGCTGGTGACCAATGCGTTCGGCTCGGTTATCAGTTCCAATGCCGTCCTTACGGTAAATCCTCCACCGCCATGTGTTCCGCCGCCTTCGGGTTTAGTCAGTTGGTGGGCGGCCGAGAGTAATGCCTTGGATAGCATCGGCGGCAACAATGGCACGTTAATGAATGGCGTGGACTTCATGCCGGGCAAAGTGGGGGCTGCCTTTCAATTTAACGGGGTAAACAGCAGGGTGGATTTGGGCGATCCGGAAAATCTGAAATTCACCAACTCCTTCTCGATTGAAGCCTGGATCTGGATTAATACATTGCCTTCTTTGCACGGGCAAATCTTTTTCCGCGGCGATCCGCGTAGTTGCCTGGACCCTTACACCATCTGTGTGCAGCCCAGCGGCGCCTTTCTGTTCCACATCGAAGATGATCTGGGAACCGTGCCGTGTGGGGTGGATCTCACCACGGCTGCGGTGGCGACACAACAGTGGAAGCATGTGGCCGCGGTCTTTGATGCCAGCACGGGGACCATGCAGGCGTACATTGATGGCCAACTGGCTGCGCAAACGAACACCATTGTCCGGCCGTTCCGGAATCTGGTGGGAGGCGGAGTGGCGATTGGCAATCACAGTTTGGGCTCCTACGCGCAGCCGTTCAACGGGTTGATAGATGAATTGGCGGTGTATAACCGGGCGCTATCGGCCAGTGAAATACAGGCGATCTACGCCGCTGGCATCACCGGCAAATGCCCGGTGCCGCCAACGATCACCACGCAGCCGACCAACCAGACGGTGGTGGCAGGGGGCACGGCGGCATTCAGTGTGCTGGCAGACGGCACACCGCCCTTGAGTTATCAATGGAGTTTCAACGGGACGAATCTGACTGGAGCGACGAGTGGCTCGCTGACGCTGACCAATGTTCAATTAACGCAAGCAGGGACCTACGCCGTGCAGGTAGCCAATACGGCTGGTTCGACCACCAGTTCCAATGCGATGCTGACAGTGAATCCGGGCGTTGGCGTGCTGGGGGTCGTGTCCGGCACCAACATCTGCAAAGCACTGCCCGGGAATGCCTCTGGAGGAGTCTCATTTGCCGATATGGTGGCAGGACAGACTTACGCTCATCAGGCTTCGGGGTGCGTAGCCTACAATTTGGATGGGGCGTTTTCCGATCCCGACGGCAAGACCTACACCAACAGTTGCGCGAACTACACGGGCACAGGCGCGGTGGCGACGGCGAACTTTTCGTGTCCTGGGCTAAAAGCTTGGTCTCTTGTAGGGAAAATCAGCGGCGGGCCATGCATCCAATTGGGAAGCAGCGGCAGTTTTGTAGCTCCTGCGTCAGGCAATCTGGTCTTGTACTTCAACGACGACATCTACGGAGACAACAGCGGCTCATGGAACGCCTGCATCACCATTCCTTCAGATTTGGCTGCCAGCGGGCCGGCAGGCGGGCCGTTCAGCCCGTCCAGCCAGGTGTACACGTTGACCAACAGCGGAACGGCAGCGTTGGATTGGTCCGCCAGTAACAGCCAGAACTGGGTGAGCCTGTCTGGCACGGGTGGTACATTGGCCGCAGGCGCCAGCACGAACGTCACGGTCACGATCAACTCCAACGCGAACAGTTTGGCTGCCGGTGTCTATTCCAACACGGTCACGTTCATCAACCTGACCAATGGCAACGGGACGACCACGCGCGTCGTGACGCTCACCGTCATCGCGCCGGCCAATCTTGCGGTCACGCCCATCAGTGGGTTGACTGCGAGTGGCCCACAAGGCGGACCGTTCTCGCCCTCCAGCCAGAGCTATACGCTGAGCAACACCGGCGGCAGCCCACTGAACTGGAACGCCAGCCAGAGCGCCAGTTGGGTGACCCCCTCCGCCACCAGCGGCTCACTGGCGGCGGGCAGTAACACGACCGTGACGGTCTCCATCAATGCCAACGCCAACAGTTTGGCCTCCGGCAGTTATGCTGACAACGTCACGTTCACCAACACGACCAATGGCGCGGGGAGCACCACGCGCAGCGTGAGTCTGACCGTCAATGCAATCGGAATTCTCTCAGTCGCACCGGCAGCCGGCTTGACGTCCAGCGGACCGGCAGGCGGGCCGTTCAGCCCGGCCAGCCAGGTGTACACGTTGGCCAACAGCGGCGGCGCTGCGTTGAGTTGGTCGGGCTCGAACACGACCACATGGGTGAGTTTGTCGGCCACAGGCGGAACGTTGGCCGCAGGGGCCGGCACCAACGTGATGGTCTCAATCAACTCCAACGCGAACAGCTTGGCCGTCGGTGTCTATTCCAACACGGTCACGTTCGCCAACCTCAGCAGCGGCAGCGGAACGACTACGCGCGTCGTGGCCCTTACGGTCACACTGCCGGGCGTGCTGGGGGTCGTGTCCGGCACCAACATCTGCAAAGCACTGCCCGGGAATGCCTCTGGAGGAGTCTCATTTGCCGATGTGGTGGCAGGACAGACTTACGCTCATCAGGCTTCGGGGTGCGTAGCCTACAATTTGGATGGGGC
>Ga0187886_1003266_pt1 | contig 12240 bp, 13 predicted proteins | sample June2016WEW_20_1_FD_133001 | JGI IMG/M metagenome (GOLD analysis project Ga0187886, IMG submission 133001) | Peatland microbial communities from SPRUCE experiment site at the Marcell Experimental Forest, Minnesota, USA - June2016WEW_20_150 | ecosystem: Environmental > Terrestrial > Soil >...
TGGAGTGCTATGAAACGGAAGTATTGCCCCCCTGCCCGGACAACTGCACCAAGTGCATCGACGCCTGTCCGACCGGCGCTTTGCGCGGTCCGTACGAGATGAACGCCGTAGAGTGCATGACTTTCCTCACCTGTTGGGTAAAAGATTCGGCGCCGGAGCATTTAAGAGATAAGATGGGTACATGGTTGTACGGATGCGATGCCTGCCAGGATGCCTGCCCCATGAACAAAGACAAGTGGGATGAGGAAGAGGATTATCCGAATCTTGATGAACTGGTCAACTATATAGGTATAGAAAAAATGTTCCAGATGGACGAGGAGACGTTTTCAAAGCATATTCAGCCCAAGTTCTGGTATATCAACCAGGACCGGGCCTGGTTGTGGAAGTGCAATGCCATCAGGGCCATGGCCAACAGCTATGAGGCCAAATACGGTGACTATATCAAGCAAGCCTGCCATGACAGCAACGAGAATGTCAGGGAAATGGCTGTCTGGGCGTGTGAGAAGCTGGGATTGTAAAGAGCCGGAAGATCGTAAAATACGTCAAGATTGCGATATTACACTATACTGCCTCAAGCGCTAGAGGGTTGCCATGAAAATAGACGCCCACGTTCACATCCTGTCGCCGGAGTTTATCCAGGAGATCAAGCAGAACATGGAGCGGGACGCTCACTTTAAAATGCTGCACGAAAGCCCTAAATCGAAGTTTGCAACCGCCGAAACCTTGCTTGAGAACATGGACAAGACTGGAATCGACAAATCAGTGGTGTTCGGCTTTCCCTACCTCGATCTGGGAATGTGCCGTGAAAGCAATGATTACATCATTGATGCAATAAGGCACTACCCGGACCGTCTGATCGGTTTCGCCGTGGTTCCTCCCCTGGACCCGGGCATGGAACAGGAACTGGTCCGCTGCAGCGAGGCTGGCCTCAAAGGGGCGGGAGAGATCATCCCTGCCGCGGTGCACATTGACATTGCCGACCAGAGCCAGGTGGGGCGTTTCACTGTCCTCTGCCGGGAACTGAACTTTCCCATCCTGATGCATACCAATGAACTGGTTGGCCGTTATTACCCCGGTAAAGGTAAGATGAGGCCTGAGCAGGCTTATCTGTTCGCGACTCAGAACCCGTATAACAAGATTATCTTCGCCCACTGGGGCGGCGGATTGTTCTTCTACGAACTGATGTCCGAGCTACGCACACCGCTACGCCACGTCTATTACGACACGGCAGCCTCGCCGTTTCTCTTCCGCCCCGACATCTACCGAGTCGCCCGGGTGGCGGGAGCGCTCGATAAAGTGCTGCTGGGCAGCGATTTCCCACTACTCTCCCTCGCCCGCTACTACAAAGAATGGGCAGCCGCTAACATCACCGAAGAGGAAAAGGTCGGCATCTGGGGCAACAATGCTGCCCGGTTTGGGTTGTAAAACCTTATTCGCGCTTATAAAGGGTGCCTATCTGACAGTTGGTGCTCATAATAATTAGATGAAATTCTCAATAAAATTCCCCTTTCAATTAACAATATAGTCAGGAACTTCCACCCCCTGAAATATGATCGCATCTATATCAACGCATACGAGACGCCCAGAGATCTGAGAGGTATACTGAACGAATACAGGGAGGCCTATAATACCTTCCGGCCGCACTCTTCGCTGGCTGGGGCCTGCCCCGCAAACTACTATCTGAAGAGCAAGCTCACTGAAGCTGCTTGATACAACAAATAACAATTTTCAAATCCAAGGAGAGACGATATTGTCTGAGAATCACGAATATCCAGTACCTTATTTCCCTGATCGGATTCGCCGCAATCTACGAGCCGACTGCGAAAACTGTTTTGGCTTGTGCTGTGTCGCACTGAACTTTTCAGCTTCGGAAGGCTTCCCCCTCGACAAAGATGCGGGTCAGCCTTGCCCCAACCTGCAATCAGATTTTCGCTGCAGTGTTCACAAAACTCTCTGGAAAAAGGGCCTTAAAGGTTGCACTGCTTATGACTGTTTAGGAGCAGGCCAAAAAGTTGCCCAAGTAACCTTCGGCGGACACGACTGGCAGCAAGCTCCAGGATTCGCAAAGCAAATGTGCGAGGTATTCCTGATTATGCGGCAACTACATGAACTGCTCTGGTATCTAACCGAAGCGCTGACATTGCAACCAACTCATCCGATCCACGGTGCGCTCAGCTCCATGCTTGACGAGACTGAACGCCTTACTCACCTCAGTCTTGACTCTTTCGTAAAATTGGACGTAGCGGCACACCGAGCAGATGTTAATGCACTGCTCCTACAGACTAGCGAACTCGTACGAGCCGAAGTCCGTCGTGGGCAGAATACATATCCAGAACATCAGAAGACCCTCGGCCGAGGAGCTGATCTGATTGCGGCTGACCTCAGAAAAGCCAACCTCAGAGGCGCAAACTTGAGAGGGGCCTACCTGATTGCGGCTGACCTCAGAGGAGCCGACCTGAGTGGGACAGATCTCATTGGAGCTGATTTCCGAAATGCTGACCTCAGAGGAGCAGACCTGACCAAGAGTATCTTTCTCACTCAATCCCAGATCAACGTGGCGAAGGGCAATGCCAGTACAAAGTTGCCGTCGCCAATCACCCGCCCAACTCACTGGTCCAACTTCAAAGCATAAAGCCGTTGACCGCGGGAGGAATCTCACTAAAGCTGCTTGATACAACATATAACGCGGAAGGGTCTCTCCGTACCGCCCTCGTGCACAGCCTGTTAGGCATCGTTTGCCGCCGCCCGCAATGCGATATCGAACAACTGCAGCACGGGATGAACACCCGCCTGCCTGAGCATGGATTGCAACTAGACTATGGCAATCGCGATCTTTCAACACCAGTGAAAGGGGGAGCGGATCAGGATGAGCAATGCTGTACCCAGCACGCTTAACGCCCGGCAAGTCAAGGAAGCGGCATTCTCCCCCGGGGCAGACCTCTGCGGCATCTCCTCAACTGAAAGGTTTGCCGGAGCGCCGGAGGGCTTCAGACCAACAGACATTTTCCCAAAATGCAGGTCGGTCATCGTGTTTGCCAGGAGGATACCTGCCGGAACTATCTTTGCGGCAAGCCTGGTTCCTTACACCCAGGTCAAAGACCTGTCCGTAAAAGAACTGGATGGCATCGGGATGCGCCTCAGCCTATTCTTGGAGGAGAGAGGGGTCCTGGCGGTGCCCGTGCCCTCCGATGACCCCTACGAGTACTGGGAACCCGATCGGTTGTACGGGCGCGGCATCCTGTCGATGAGGCATGCAGGCTATCTCGCCGGGCTGGGGATATTGGGAAAGAACACCCTGCTGCTGAATGAAGACTATGGCAACATGATCCACATCGGGGCAGTCCTGGCAAGCGCCGAACTGGAGCAGGACCCGCTATCTACCCTCAAGAACTGCCCGGACAAATGCACCATCTGCATCGAGGCCTGCCCCCAGAAGGCCCTGGACGGCATTACCGTCGAACAGAAGTTGTGCCGTCCAACCTCTTTTTACACGAACAAGAAAGGCTACGGGCTTTTTAGCTGCAACCTGTGCCGGAGATCGTGCCCGAGAGCGCTGGGGAAAAAACGGAAACAGCTTCAAAAGCAGATCTGATCGGGATCAGACCACTGCCGGGAAAAATCGATCAATCGTTGCCTGCACTTCCTCCAGCCATTGCAGTCGCTGCTCTAAGGTGCTGGTGACGATCACCCCGAACATCTGCCGGTAAAATTGCCTGACTCCGCAGAGACCGAAGATGCAGTGGCGCCAGATAGCGTCCAGGGGATCCCCAAACACTTGCGATTCTCTCTCTTCCTGAGTGTTCGAGGTATTGAACACGATTGCCGTGGCTGTTTTCAGCAAACCGATCGGCACCCCTTCACCGCCGTCGCCCTCAAGAAACTCATAGGCAATTCCCGGGCGCAAGACCCTGTCCACCCAGCCCTTCAAAACAGCCGGCGGCATCCCCCACCAGTTGGGGTGAATGATCACGATGCCATCTGCCGCCGCTATCTCAGCGCAGTGCCTCTCTATATCCGGTTCCAGCACCGCCCCCCTGGGAATCTCCTCGCACGGCAGGATCGGGCCGAACCGCTCTTGATACAGGTCGTGATAGATCACTTCGTGCCCGTTCCCCCGTAGTGCCTGGATACATTGATCCGCTATTGCATGGTTGAAACTTTCAGTGCTCGGATGGCCAAGGATGACTGATATTTTCAATCCCCCACCTCCCCTATGATAATTTGTAAAGCCTTTCCCCTTCCGGCTCTGCTAGATGAGCCCATAACCGCTGGACTGCAGCATCTTCGTGATGAACCAGCCCTTTTGCCGTTGACAGTGAACTGCTCCACAACGAATCTTTCTGTTGCCGTCGGGTTAGGCGGTGCTGAGGTTATTTCGGGAAAAATTACCGTAAATTCGGTGGCTGTTTCGCTGAGCTTCTTTTCCTCCTGTACCGTGATCGGCCCGACCCAGGGGCTGGAACCTCCGGTCACCCAACCCGCTTCACGGATGCGCTGGTCCGCCTGTTGGCGCAGCTCCGGCGACAGAACCGTATATTGCATGGAACCGCAGCGAGTCTGCTCGCCCCGGCCCCATAACTGCATCGCTTCCTCCGGTGTGGTCGGAATCAGAGCATCCTCGATCGCATGAAATAATCATAGGTTCTCAGGGTAATTCTGCCTATTTGAAGGCTCTGAACAGCACAGCGGCCGCCTCGGCACGGCTGACTGGCTGCTCCGGTTTGAGCAGGGAGCCCTCCTCCTTGATGATGCCCAGGCCCCAGGCCAGGGCCACGTAGCCGGCAGCATCCGGTGATATGGCAGCGGCATCGTCAAACGGTAGTCGATAGATCCCCCTCGCCTCGGCAGCCCGTTCCAGGCCCAGCATCCGCACCACGATCCTGCACAACTCCTCCCTGGCCACCCTGCCTTCCGGCGGCAGATCCTCCCTGAGCCAACCCCTATCCCGGGCCTGCTTCATCAGATCCTGGCCGGACATCTGTGCATAATTACCGGGGCCTTCATGCAGTTGCAGCATGGCCCGCAGGAGCGCTGCTGCCGTGATTGGCTCGTTCGGGTGAAAGGCATCTCCATACTCGCCGAACAGGCCGGCCTGCCCCAGCAGTTCGATCTCCCTAGCTTGGGGGACACCGGCGAGATCAGTAAAACGGCGCGGTGCAGTAAGAGGAGCCGCCATACGGCCATTGCCATCGAGCGGCGCTCCGGTCCTGGCATCCAACAGGCCGGTCGCCGGCATCCCGGGCTGGGCCTGGGGCTGGTAAACCAGGCTGATGATGCCGGTCTGATCGTTTCGGACATATATGAGGGCCTGTGGCTGATTCTTGAGAAAGGCATCGTACGCCTGCTTGAGCCCTAGAGTCCCCTGGAACGCTGGAAAATTGAGATCGGTCCAGTTCAACTCGTATTGCACCAGGCGCCTGGCATGGGTATCCACCTCCACGGCCATATAGTTGTCCGGAAAGGGGATACCATTGACCATCCGCTGGAAATTGAAATGCTGGGCGGGCGGATAGCCGATTCTCAGAGGCGGGCCGGGATTCAAAACGGGCTCCAGCTTTACCTCTTGAAACCGTTGCGGCTGTATCTTTTTTAAGAACTCCTCGGCTGCTTTCCGGGCGCTGTCGCGGCTGAGATATCCGATCTGCCATGGCCAGGCCGCAGAGGTAGGATCGAAATAGTTAAATCCGATCAATTCTCCGGTAAGAGCGTTCACCCGGGCACTCAGCCCGTCCTGTCTGCCAGGCGCGGCTGCCCTGAAACCCAGTTCCCAAATATATGCGCCCGTCTGATTGTCAATAGTAAGATTGGCGCTCTGCAGAACGAGGTTGGCGGCGGCCGGCAACCATTTTCTAGCCGCAGCCGCGGCCCCGTCCTGACTGAGAAAGCCAGCGATCTTACGCACTTCCTTGATTTCTTCCGGGCTGAGAGCAGGGACAGCATCTGGCAACGACAATCTCAAGGCGCCGTTTAAAGTCAAGGACGGATCCCCTTTAGGCATGACGTTGACATTACTTACTAGCGGCACCCCGGCAATGGCATCGATGACCCCATCGGATGAGTGGACCAGCCTGTAGACCAGAAGCACCGGCTGCTTTGTACCGGCAGTCGCCGTCGGGCTGCCTGGCTGGTAATACTGCAGTTCCAGCATTCCTGCGTTTTCGAAAACCTCCCGCGCCCGCTCCGGAGAGATGGCCTTAGCAGCATCCGGAAATGTCGCCTGCATCCAGCTCAGGTAGTAGCCGGAGACCCTCCCGTCCGCTCCGCTGACCTGGATGCTCACCCCGTTGGCCGGAAAAGGCACACCGTTGACAACCCGCTCCCAGTGAAAGGTGTAGCTCACCGGCCCGCCCTGGATATTGACTTCATCCTGGGCCGGGCGGAGTTCGGCCAGGTGGCGGACGGCAACCAGGCTTAACAGATGGGAGGCGATCACCCGGGCCTGCTCCATAGAAACAGCGGGTTCCCTCAGAGAAATGCCGGAGCCGTTTACGCCCGGCATGCCGCTATTGAAACTCAGCACCTCACCAGTGGCGGCGTCTACCTGTGCATTGCAGCCCAGGTCCTGCCTCCCGGGTGCGGTCCACTGCAGCGTCCAGGACTGGGCAGCAAGATCGCCGTTATATCCGGAGGTGAAATCTGTACATTCGACAGGAATATTAAAATAGGTTTTAATAATGCGAATCGCCGCTTCCAGGGGCACGACCGGCTTGACAACTGTGCCGCCGGGACCGGCGGTCCTGACGCCGGGGTTCCCGAAAAAGACACTGACCAGGGTGAATAGCAAAAAAACGATAGCTATTCCCCAAGCAATGGTTCTCCTGCTTAGCACTTGTTTCACCAGATCTCCTCCTCATGGTGGCATTGCCGGGCCAATCCCTGCCGGCTATACACTCCTATTAGCTATTACTAGTTATTTTCCCTCGATCTTACACTGCGCATCATAATGCCAGTAAAAACTAGATAACCACACGAGAAGAGCGCTAAATAACCTTTCCAAACAATTCGGATTAATTGATATACTGAATGTGATCAACTCATCGGCACTTAAAAAGCATGTTTTGAAAGAATTCAATATAGAGGGGTGCGTATAGAGTGAACAGCCTTTTTGCCAGCAGGATGGGCAAGGTGCAAAAATCCTTTATCCGTGAGATCCTCAAAGTTACGGTCAACCCCGAGGTGATCTCCTTCGCTGGAGGGCTGCCCAACCCCAAGCTCTTTCCCGTCAAGGAGATCGGGGAGGCCGCTGTCAAGGTGCTCGCCGAGCACGGCGACAGTGTCCTGCAATACAGCACTACCGAAGGCTTCCTACCGCTACGGCAGTACCTGGCCGACCGGTACTTGCAGCACCGGGGACTGGCGGTAGACCCGGAGGAGATTCTGATCACCAATGGCTCGCAACAGGGCCTCGATCTGATCGGAAAGGTGTTCCTCGACCGGGGTGACGGCCTGGCCATCGAGCGTCCCGGCTACCTGGGAGCGATCCAGGCGTTCTCCATGTTCGAGCCGCAATTTCATCCCATCCCCCTGCTCGATGACGGGGTGGATACAGAATCGCTGGCGGCCACCCTGCAGCAACACCGGATCAAACTGTTCTATGGGGTGCCGAACTTCCAGAATCCATCCGGCATCACTTATTCCGAAAAGAAGCGGATCGAGGCAGCAAACATCCTGCGGCGGCACGAGGCCTTTTTCGTGGAGGACGACCCTTACGGAGAGCTGAGATTCATCGGCCAGGACCTGCCCTTCCTGAAAACATATCTAGGCGAGCAAGGGATCCTACTGGGCTCCTTCTCGAAGATCGTGTCACCCGGGATGAGGCTGGGCTGGGTCTGCGCCGCCAGGGAGATCATGGAGAAGCTCATCGTGGCCAAGCAGGCTGCAGATTTGCATTCCAACAACTTCGCCCAGTGCGTGATCTACCAATTTCTAAAAGATAACGACATCGACGGTCACATCGCCAGAATCAGAGAGGCCTACAAGAAGCAACGGGAGGCGATGGTCTCGGCGATCGAACGGCACTTCCCGGATGGAGTGCAATGCACGAGGCCGGAAGGAGGCATGTTCCTATGGGTGACCCTGCCCGAGGGAATCTCCTCGCTGGAACTATTCGAGCAGGCTGCCCGGGAGAAGGTAGCCTTCGTGCCCGGCGCTCCCTTCTATACGGACGGAGGCGGCAACAATACCCTGAGATTGAACTACTCCTGCTCCGACGAGGCAACCATCGAGGAGGGGATTGCACGGCTGGCAGCAGTGATCAAGAGGCTCTTGCAATAGCGTAACGGCTATGGTAAGGATTCTGAATAACCCGAAAGCCGCAGGCGGTAGCACCGCCCCCATTTGGTGCTATCTAGATCATTCCGCCCCGGTCTGCTCCCCGGGTTCCACCGCTCTTTTCTGCATAGAACTCGCATATCTGTCCAGCAACGCCAGGACAGCCTGCTCCACAGCGAACTGAATTCCCGCCGGGTCAAAGCAGCCATCATAGATGTAGTCCCCTGATTCATGGCGTTTTTCCAAATGCCGCAGCAGCGGCTTGATGTGATCGCGGCACTTGCCGCCATCCATATAGTCACACACGATATCGATGATCTGGTAATCTTCGGAGGGAAAGATGCCGAAGGCGAAATGGACCGGTGTCGGAAAACCGTAGCTTTCATCGGCGGTGAAGGTGATGATACAATATTTGAACGCCCCCAGCACTGAGACGATCTCGCCGCTCTCGTTGATGGTATGGGTTGGAGTGACGATCGCATTCGGATAGAACTGCGTCACGATGGCGAATACTTTTTCTATCTCCGTTTTAATGTCAATGATGATCTGATTCTGCTCGGATCTGATCCTCTTCATCGCCTCAAAGCTCTGGTAGCGCTCCAGGGCCACCCTGGCCCTCCTGGCCAACTCATCAGCAAAATCCAACCGTGATCACCTCTTTGATCGGGTTACTTTTCGATGCCGGCCACCCAGGTTGAATAAAAATATCCATAGTAGCCCTGCCCCAACATCGTGCCGCGCAGCAGTTCCGCCTCTGCGCCGTCAGCAAGTGACTGCAGGTAGAGAGAGCCGTTGAACAGCAACGACTTTAGCCCTTCTGAACATCGTATAGCTCCCCCAAATTTATTGCGTGGCGCCGTAATGCTCTGGTTCGACAGGCAATCGGCAGTTCCTGCCATAATGTCCAATTTTTTATCATGTTTTTACGCAGGGACTTGATACGATCAAGGTCTTACACCGAGTGTTTCCAACTGCCCTCAAAAAAGAGGGTCAAGGATCTGTCCAGGAGTAGTCATAATGCTATAATGGATACAGAGGTGGTCGCGTGTGAACTCGGATGAGAAAAGGTGGGCACAGATGCATCGCTGGGAGCTTTCGTACGATCGTTCCCGGTTGAGAGGCTTGAGCCCCGAAGCCAAAATAAGGATCTTCGAGGAGATGCGCGAGGACGTTGAGCGCCTTCAACCTGAAAGGCTACACCGGCAAATAAGCTACACTACCCCGGGTGATTCTTGCCGCGATACCCACCTTGCCGATCTCCTTGCTCTGAAAGAAAATCTCTGGAAAGCTTATGGGAGAAAACTAGGTTGATCACCGAGGTTCTAAAAACTGTCACAGCTTGCCTCGCCAAATCCGGCATTCCCTACATGGTGATTGGCGGCCAGGCGGTGTTGCAGTATGGAAGGCCGCGATTTAATGATAGGCTCGGATATTTACAGCGTCATCCATGTTTCTTCCTTTCACGCTTAATTCTACTTTGCTCCCCGGCATCCTGATCGGCCTTGAAGGCGAGCAGTCCCAGCAGCACCAGCGCCGCACCGGCGATCTGCCCCATGCCTACTTTCTCGCCGAACCAGATTACACCGGAAGCCATGCTCACGACCGGGGTGAGATAGAGAAAGATTACGGTTTTCACAGGAGTGGTTTCCCTGATCCCCTGGTACCAGCAGGCGAAAGCGACCACCGTGCCCAGCAGGACGACATAACCAAAATCCAGCCAGATGGCCGGTGTAATGCCTGCCAGATTCCATGCCGGCGGCTGCAGCAAACCGAAAGGAACCAGTATCGGCAGCCCCCAGGCCATGGCGAGGGTCGTCAGCTTCATCGGCGAGTAGCGCTGCAGGATGGGTTTGGCGATGATCGCATACAGGGCGAACAGGATCGCTCCGAGCAGGACCAGCAGGTTGCCGTCAAATGTTTCGGAGCCAAAACTGAAGCGCGATCCCGGGGTCCAGTAATTGATCACGAAGATGCCCAGAAAGGAGATAATGATCCCCGCCCATTGTTGCGGCCCCAGCCGTTCTTCTCCGATTATGGCCCCATAGATGCCGGCAAAGATCGGAGAGGTGGAGATCAGCAGGGCGGCATTGGAAGCTGTCGTCCGGTGCACCCCATAAGTCCAGAAGATGTTGTACACGCCCACACCCAGCAACCCCAGCGCCATAATACGGAGGCGGTCCTCCCTGCCAACCGCAAAGCCCTCACCCATAGCCAGCAAGAGCAAGGCAAGGATGATTACAGTGGAGACAAACCTGATCACCAGAAACTGACCCTCTGGAACAGAGCACAGGATCGTCTTCACTACCTGGTAGTTGAGGCCCCAGAGAATTGCCGCGACAATCGCAAATAGCTCTCCACTCCACCGCCTTTTAACCATCCCGGCAAGCCCCCCTTTTCCTCCTGGATACGGTCAGCTACAATAACCTCAGGCGCAGCCGCTTTGATCGAGATTATCGTATCATGCTGCTTGTTATAAATTAGCAGGCTAAATTGGCATGGAAAGTGCCATTTATATGAATGAGAGGGCAGATAAGACGCCTATCTCCATGGACGAAATTACCAAAGATGTCAACGAAGCCAGGAGTGCCAACTATGGAACGATTAGTGATTGTCGAGACGCGAAGGACAACATGATCCTTGAAGCAGCTGTATATGGCAATGCGGATTATCTTATTACCGGTGATGAAGATTTGCTAACCCTCAACCCTTATCGCTGGATTAAAATATTGAACCCGACTGGTTTTATTAAACTTATCTACGGAATTGAATAGCATGCAGAGCGTAGCCACCATGTGAGCGAAGGTCAATGTTCACCGGCAGCATGAACACGTTCTTTCTGTTGCTCAATCTGGAAAAAAACAGATTCTTTCCATCGGGAGAGAGTATGGGAGCGCAATCCTGGGTGGCGGCAGAACCGGACTTTAACTTTCAGCCTTCAAACTGAAGGATTCCCTCTCCCCATTCCAGTCTATGGTTGCCTGATAGGTTTCGTCAGCCCTGGTCAACGCTCCATTACCAGAGAAAGAGCCCAACCCCGCTGCCGCCAAGCCGCTGCCATACGAAACCCCCGCAGCGCCCACTGACGAACCGTCGAAGCCTGTGTCCTGACTGCCGCCAAAACTGCCAGAAGGCGCCTTGAATGTGTATCTATAATTTATAGGAGCTATATCCTTCAGGTCGGCGCCCTTGTATGTCAAGGCAGGCTGTGCGCTGTGCCAACTCTCATACTGCATTCTGCCACCCGAGTCCTGCCACCAGTACTCGTAATACTTGTATACGACGCTTGCCTTCCAATAAGCCCCCTCTCCCTTGAAAACCAGGACTTTCCCGTCATTCAAGCCAGTAAACACGATATTATTCAGAGACTTCAATCTCAGATCAGATGCGCTATTTAGGATGGGCATCGATTCTGAAACATAGACGATCAGGGTGTTCCTGGCCGGGAAAAAGAATGATAGCCTGGAGATGGGAGCAAAGATCGCCAGGGGTTTGTCATTGCTACCAATATCGATGATTTTTTCTCGCTCCCCGATGGATTTGAAAATGTAGATATACAGGGTGTCATTAGAGTTGAGGATGCGGAAAACCTGCGGCGAAGTACCGTTAATGTCCAATCCGTATGAAGTAATTCCAGCTTTTCTCGCCAGGCTGAAGCCCCCAGCCGTCAAAGTAGAGGTGACGTCCTTCAAGAACAATATTCCATTGGCGTCTCGTGCCTTTGTATAGATCAACTGATTACCTGCTATCAACACTGAGGCAATAGTCAGCCCAATGATCAGTACGGACACGAAACCCATCAAAACTGATCTATGTTTCAAATCCTCCACGCTCCCCTCGACTGCCCGACTAGTATCATATCAACACTAAAACTATAATATATCTCATTTTAATGGTATACTTTTCCCAGGGAGGGAGGGGTATACCTTGCCAAAAGTAAAATACCATGTCCGTCTTTCTGAGAGTGAACAA